>ULVD01086160.1_pt1 | contig 22176 bp, 29 predicted proteins | sample 1959101 | NCBI WGS metagenome assembly ULVD01 (sample SAMEA4835777, study PRJEB28245) | human gut metagenome | biome: gut microbiome; material: fecal sample | place: Denmark | collected 2008
TTATACTACTAAATCATTATTTATTTAAATAATAGCAACTATACAACAATCAATTTTTTCGTGTAATCTAAATTAGCATCAGGATTTTTCTTAAACTCTTGTGTATATATATTTGTTGCTAAGATATCTTTATCAAGCATAGACTTTAAAATCTTATTATTACTTGAGTCCATGAATTGTTTTACAGAAGTAATAACATTTAACTTTTTATTCTTAGAAAGCTCTGATAATAAAAGTTTTCCATTATCACTTAGTCCCAAAACCCTTATATAAGGAACTGTTTTTAAAGAATTAGTATAGTCTTGTTTAGTAATTCCTAAAAGAGCATAAAGGAAAATTCTGTTAATTCTAGTTAATGTATAGCGTTTAGATTTTATCATAAACATTAAAGCTTCTAGGTTATTACAGCAATTTGCAGCATCTTTAATTTTATATTCTAAACCTTCAGAAACATCTGGAAGATTAGCAATTTCTTCTATGGACATATATCTTAATTTATAAATAATTTGCTTTTCAAATTGTGAAATATCTAAAACAAATCTTCCGATTTCCTAGTTCTTCTTTTAAAATTGAATATGATTGTTTTGGCATTAGATTTTTAACAGATTTCTTTTGCAAAAGCATTTCTCTTATAGCAGTAGCACTTGCAATATTATTAGCAGTGGCAACACTATTGTATTCTGTACCAATTCTTTTTATGGTTAATGCATCAATTTTATTGCCTGTTTTGATTATTTGTTTTAAATATTCTAAACCTAATATATTATTTGAACCAGATAAAATATTAGCAGAATTTCTAATATCATTTATATATAAAAGCATTGCATTTTCACGAGCTTTAGGAAAAGATAAACCTTTTGAAAGCTCATGGTTAAGCATTGTAACATATTCAGAAGGTTCTTTAACAAGTATTGTAGCAAATTTATTTAGTGTATTTATATCTCCACATTCACTACCAAATGAAAGAGTAGTTTGCATGTTTAAACTATTTAATATTTTTATACTACCAGAAGCAAAGTTTTCGGCACTTGAGATACTATAAATAGTTGGAAGCTCTATAACCATATCTACGCCTGCCATAAGAGCCATTTCAGCTCTTGCCCATTTGTTAATTAATGCTGTATTACCGGCGCTCCACAAAGTTTCCGCTCATTATACAAACAACATAATCAGGGTTAACAGTTTTAATAGATTCATTTAATTGATACAAATGACCATTGTGAAATGGGTTGTATTCACAAATAATTGCTAAAACTTTGCTCATTAATTTCTCCTTATATATTGATTTTTTTACTACATTATTGATATAATATCACAAGATTAGAAAAATTACAAATATTATTGGAGGAAATATGGAAAAAGTTGTAATATATACAGATGGAGCTTGCTCAGGAAACCCAGGACCACGGTGGTTGGGGAAGTATATTAATGTATAAAGACACGAAAAAAGAAATAAGCCGGATATATGCCAAATACAACAAATAATATAATGGAAATAACAGCAGTAATTGAAGGCTTAAAGCTTCTTAAATATGAATGTGAAGTTGAAGTATATAGCGATAGTGCATATGTTGTAAATGCATTCAATAACCACTGGATAGAAGGTTGGATAAAAAAGAACTGGGTGAATTCAAATAAAGAACCTGTTAAAAATAAAGAATTATGGCAAGAACTGTACTCACTTACAAAAACACATAAAGTGAAATTTATAAAAGTAAAAGGACATAGCGACAATGAATATAACAATAGGTGTGATGAACTAGCACGCCTTGCAATTAAAAATAATAATTAGAAAAGAGGAAGAAAAAAATGTACGAAGTATTCGCAGATTTACATATACACATAGGAAGAAGTGAAAGTAATAAACCAATTAAAATAACAGCAGCAAGGTCTTTAAACTTTGCAAACATAGCAAAAGAATGTGCTGAAAGAAAAGGAATTAACATAGCAGGAATAATAGACTCAGCCTCACCTTATGTAATAGAAGATATAGAAAACTTTCTAAAAACAGGTGAAGCATATGAAATAAAAGATGGAGGAATTATATATAAAGATAAAGTTTGTATAATACTTCGGAAGCGAAATTGAAACATCAGAAAAAGGCTTAAACGGACATGCAGGAAGTGCACATAATATATGTTTCTTCCCATATTTGAAAGATATAAAGGGCTTTTCAAATGAAATGAGCCACCATATTAAAAACATAACACTAAGTTCACAAAGAGCAGATATTTCAGCATATGATTTGATTGACATTGTAGAAAAATATAATGGTATATTAATACCAGCACACTGTTTTACACCACACAAAAGCTTTTATGGAAATTGCACAGATAGATTAGAGAAAATCTTTAAAGAAAAGTTTGATAGAGTGCCTGCAATAGAGCTTGGTTTAAGCGCAGATACAAATTTAGCAGATAACATATCTGAGCTCGAAACTAAAACATTTTTAACAAATTCAGATGCACACTCACTTCCTAAAATAGCAAGGGAATATAACAAAATATTAGTTGAAGATATAAGCTTTAAAGAACTTTTGAAAGCACTAAAAAATGAAGACGGAAGAAGAATTGTAACAAACTATGGGTTAGATCCAAAGCTTGGAAAGTATCATAGAACATATTGTGAGGTTTGTGAAAAGAACATTCCAGGACCTGCACCTGTTACAAAATGCGACACATGTGATAGTAGAAATATAACAATGGGTGTGTATGATAGAATTCAAATTATAAAAGATAAAAAGGAAAGCAAAAGCCCTGCAAACAGACCCGAATATGTATACCAAATACCACTTTCATTTATACCAGGGCTTCGGAAGCAAAACTATTGAAAAAATGCTAAACCACTTCGAAACAGAAATGAACATTTTGCACAAACTATCTTTTGATGACTTAGAAGCAGTTGTTGGAGAGAAAAATGCTAGAAATATTATAAATGCAAGAGAAGGCAAAATGAAAGTGCAAGAAGGTGGCGGAGGAATTTACGGAAAAATAGGAGCTGAATAGAAATTGAAAAAATTGTTAATTACAGAAAAGCCATCTGTTGCAATGGAATTTGCAAAAGTTCTAAAACTTGGAGAAAATAGAAGGAATGGTTACATAGAAAATGAAGAATGGATAATTACATGGTGTGTAGGTCATTTAGTTACAATGTCATACCCAGAGGTGTATGATGAAAAGCTTAAATTCTGGCGTTTAGACACATTACCATTTATTCCAGAAGAATTCAAATACGAAATTATACCAGCTGTTGCAAAACAATTTGAAATTGTAAAAGGACTTTTGCAAAGAGAAGATGTTGGCGAAATATATAATGCTCGGCGACTCTGGACGAGAAGGAGAATATATACAAAGACTAGTTTTTATGATGGCAAAACCAAACCCAAAAGCTAAAATGAAAAGAGTTTGGATAGATTCACAAACAGAAGAAGAAATAAGAAGAGGAATTAACGAGGCAAAAGACTTATCAGAATACGATAGCTTATCAAACTCCGCATTTCTAAGAGCGAAAGAAGACTACTTAATTGGTATAAACTTTTCAAGACTTCTTTCTATAATCTTTGGAAGAAAACTTGCCCAATCAATAAATGAAGAAAAAGCTTCAATTTCAATAGGTAGAGTTATGACATGTGTTTTGGGTATGATTGTTTCAAGAGAACGTGAAATACGTAACTTTGTAAAAACCAAATATTACAAGCTAAACAGTAGTTTCGAAAACTTTACAGCAGAATGGAAGGTAAACCCAAAATCAAGTGTTTTTGAATCTCCAAAATTATATAACGAAACAGGTTTTAAAAAAGAAGAAGATGCAAAAGCATTAATAGATAACTTACAAGGCAAAAAGGCTGTTATAACTGAACTTAAAAAATCAAAACAAAAAGAAAATGCCCCACTTCTATTTAACTTAGCGGAAATACAAAATGAATGTACAAAAAGATTTAAAATCAAACCAGATGAGACACTAGAAGTAATACAAAACTTGTATGAAAAAAAGCTTGTAACATACCCAAGAACTGATGCAAGAGTTCTTTCAACAGCAGTTGCAAAAGAAATATCAAAGAACTTAAATGGTCTTGCTAAAGGGCTAAAACAAGATGAGGAAATTAATGGATATATTACAAAAATGGTAAATGAAAAATATCCAACGAATAACTTAGCGAAAACAAAGTATGTTAATGATAGCAAAATAACAGACCACTATGCAATAATTCCAACAGGACAAGGCTTCGAAAATTATGCAAAATTGCCAGACTTACATAAGGAAGTGTATAGAGTAATAGTAAAACGTTTTCTAGCAATCTTTTATCCACCTGCTGAATTTAACAAAATAAATGTAACAATCAATATAGAAAACGAAACATTTTATGCAACAGAAAAAGTCTGTATAAAAACTGGATACTTAGAGGTTTTAAAACAAAAGGAAAATAACCAGGAAGCGAATGAAAACCTAAAAGATCTAAAAAAAGGACAAGAACTAGAAGTAAAAGAGATAACAACAAAAGAAGCAGAAACAACACCACCTACAAGATACAACTCAGGTTCACTAATTCTAGCCATGGAAAATGCAGGAAAACTCATAGAAGATGAGGCACTTAGAGAACAAATAAAAGGGGCAGGAATAGGCACAAGTGCAACAAGAGGAGAAATAATCAAAAAACTTGAAAAAATAAAACACATAGAAATAAACCCGAAAACACAAATAGTTACACCAACAGTTAAGGGAGAAGCAATATATGATGTAGTAGAAAAATCAATGCCAGACATGCTAAACCCAAAACTTACAGCAAGCTGGGAAAAGGGCTTAGATATGGTTGCAAAAAAAGAAATAAACCCGGAAGAATTTATGCAAAAACTTGAAAAGTATATAAAATCAAAATTTGAAAAATTTATATATAGATAAAGGATAGATTTTTAAATATGAAAAATAAAAAAGATGATTTAATAATTGAAACTAGTATAATAGACAAACTAGCTGAATTCATAAAGAATACAGGGATATCTTTAGTTATTGTTATAATAGTATGTGCAGTTGGAATTCTATTTATGGCATGTAGAATAGTTTATAATTATTATCATGAGATAGAAAGAACCGTAAACCCTAATGTATTAGAGGAATTAAAGGATAAATACAGTAAGAAATTTAAAATTGTTGCTGCATCAACTGATGAATATGGTTTTGGAATATATAGCTTGTATTATAAAGATGATAAAAATGTTGTATTTAATGTTGTGAAAGATAAAGAAACAAGAAAATATATGATGATTTTGATTATAGATATAAAAAGTATTATGTTGATAATTGCCCAGATATTAATGTAAAAGAGCATATTAAGGTTAAAGAAGAGTATAAAGAGATAAATAAATGTCAGTTTCTTGCGGAGTATGAATTCTGGTTTGAAGTATCTGAATATGAGGAACTAGAACAAATTACAGACTATATCTATTCACTATATGATTACATATATAATAATGCTAAAAACCCATATATTTTAATTAATGGTGGAATGGTAAGAAAAGGAGATTATATATCAAACATTTCTTTTCAATATGGTAAGGAAAAGAAGGAGTTTTTGAAAGAATTACAAGAAGATTATAACAAATACTTCAATAATGCAAAGGTTTAAGAAATCAAAATTTGAAAAATTTATATATAGATAGACTAAAATTTAATATAAAGGGAAAAATATTGCCATGGAGGAAACTTTATGGCAATTAAAATTTGTATAGATGAATTGGAAGTTGAGAATTTTGAGATTAATAAAGCAGATATAATAATAAAGTTTGGAATACTAAAGTTCAAGTTAAACAAGGAAAAACTAAAAAAGATAATTAGCAACAACAAAAGTAAAATAAAATTAGAAGTAAATGATTTTAAAGAGATTATTAAAAAAATAGAAATTCCCAAACTCAAAATTAATGCTAAGTTTGGCACAGGAGAACCTAATTCCACAGCATTTTTTGTAGCAATAGTATCAAGTATTATAGGAATTGCTCTTGCAAGAAAAATTGAAAACCCAAGATACACAATAGAACCTGTATATGGAGATATGAATTATATATTCTTATCCATTAATTGTATATTTGAAATAAAATTGGTACATATTATCAATATATTTATTAAGCTAAAAAGAAAGGAGTACCAAAAATATGGAAGAACACCCAATAGAAGGTCTTATGTTGGCAGCAATGGATAGTATAAGAGACATGATAGAGGTAGACACAATAATTGGAGATACAATTCAAGTACAGGAAAATGTAAACATAATACCAATTTCAAAAGTAAGCTTTGGCTTTGCAGCAGGAGGCAGTGAATTTAAAGGAGAATCTATAGAAGATTATAAAAGAAGAGAGGACGAGGAAAACATTTCATACAGAAATCCATTTGGCGGTGGAAGCGGAGCAGGTGTATCAATTAAACCAGTAGCATTTTTAGTTGTTCAAGGAGAAAACGTAAAACTACTACCAGTAGAGCATAATTGCACAATAGATAGAATAATAGATTATATGCCAGAACTTTGTGAAAAGGCCGAAAAACTAATGGATAAACTAATAAAAAAAGATGAAAACAAAGAAGAAGTAAAAATACAAAAACCAAAAATAAAAAAAGTTGGAATAGATTATAAATATGATTATAAACAGCCAGAAGAGAATAGTAAAGATTAACATAGAATTTGCATAAACAATAATAATATGCTATAATTATAATAAACATAAACTCATAAGAAATAAGCTTGTTAAATAAAAAATGGAGGCGATTTATATGAAAAAGATGTTGAAGATTCTTTTATTTGTTATAGCATTATTAATTATTCTAATACTAGTAAATACATTGAGAAATTACATTATAGTAAGAAATTTACAAAAAAATATTGAAACTTATATAGGAAATTCTAATTATCATATAAAGGCAGTAAGCAATAATACCATTGCAAATTATTATAGCAAAGGTAAAAGACAAGTTGCAATAGTCGAGAAAGAGGATAAAAAAATAAGCATTTATAAGAATGGAGAGAATAGTAATATTTTTATTGAAGATGGAAAAAATAAAATTGCAAAATTAAATTCAGTAAATAGTATGAAGATTGATTTGAGCAATTATTTACAAACAGATAATAATTGGCAAACCTTTGTTGCATGTATCAAAGCAAAAGTTAAAAAAATAGATTATGAAGGAAAAAAATGTTATGTTATAGAAAATTTTGAAACACCTATGTTTATTAGAGGAGAAGGCGAAACCAAAGCATATATTGATGTAGAAAGCGGTTTATGTTTACAACTAATTACAGATATTGAAACAACAAAACGTGAATATGAATTTGATAATGTAGATGATACAATATTTATTGAACCAGAACTTAATCAATTTGTTATACAATAGCCTTAAAAAATAGATATTTATAGAATAGTCTAATTATAGTGGACTATTCTATATTTTTTTGGATACTATTTTCTTTGTAATCATAAAAAGAGAAGTGCCAATGAAGTTAAATCTTCGTTGGCACTTAGAGATTTATTCAATGAATTAATCTCTTGTGGGTTGGATGGATTGTAAATGTTAAGTTATCTTACTGTGAATGAAACAATAGTGAATGAATTAGTGCTGATAAATTAGCGCATCCATTAAGCCGCCACCAGAAGGAGCGGAAAACTTTACTAGATACTTCCGTCCATTACAATTGGAAACGACATTGACATCACGTTCACCAGGAGAAAAACTCTGTGAATAAACCAGGGAGTAAGTGCCAAGTGCAGTGGTCTGATATACAGTGATGTTAATTGGACCAATGGTAACATCAGTCCAGACATTGAGTGCTGCACCAGATTCAGGTGTAACGGGAACACTTACGACATCAGAGAAATAAAGATTCTCACGATACCAAAGTCCCTGAGTTGCAATACGGGGCATAGCTTCTTCAGATGTGCCTACAGCATCTAAAGAAGGAGCAGCCATGGCAAAAGTAGGCAAAATCATTAGGCTCAAAACGAGAGCCAAGCAGCATACAACATAAAGAAATTTTTTCATAAAAACCTCCTGCAATATACATCCATCCAAACCTGCATTTATTGAGACCGTTAATTGCCGCGTCTCACATAAAAAATGCAATGCATATTATACAACAAAAAACAATAAATGTAAATATATTTCCAGAAAACATTGACTTTTGACGAAAAAAATTATACAATATAATAGTTATAAAATACATAAAAATGCAAGGAGGAAAGATGTTATGGGAGAAGTAATAGTTATAACATCAGGAAAAGGTGGAGTTGGTAAAACTACTACTACTGCAAACCTTGGTTCTAGTCTAGCAGAAGAAGGAAAAAAAGTTGTGCTAGTTGATACAGATATTGGACTTAGAAACCTTGATGTTGTCATGGGACTAGAAAATAGAATAGTTTATGACTTAGTTGATGTAATAGAAGAAAAATGTAAATTAAGACAAGCTCTTATTAAAGATAAACGTTTTGACGAATTATTCTTATTACCTGCTGCCCAAACACGAGATAAAAATGCAATAAATGAAGAACAAATGAAAGAATTAACAAAAAAACTTAAGGAAGAATTTGATTATGTATTAATAGATTGCCCAGCCGGTATTGAGCAAGGCTTTAAAAACGCTGTTTCTGGGGCTGATAGAGCAATTGTAGTAACAACAGCAGAAATATCTGCAATAAGAGATGCTGATAGAATAATTGGATTATTAGAATCAGCTGAAATAAAAAATCCAGAATTAATCGTTAATCGTTTAAGACCTTCAATGGTAAAAAAAGGTGAAATGATGGACGTAGATGATATTGTAGACTTATTATCAATAGATTTAATAGGTGTTGTTCCTGACGACGAAAATATTATAACACAAACAAACAAGGGCGAGCCTGTAATTAAAAATAAAAAAGCACCATCAGGAAAAGCATACATAGAAATAGCTAAAAGAGTACTAGGCGAAAATGTTGATGTGACTATTCCAGGAAGGGAAAAAGGTTTTTTTGCTAAAATAAAAAGTCTATTTAAAAAGAATTAAAACTTTAATAATGTGGGGGAATGGACATGTTTGAGAACATACTAAATTTTTTTAAGAAACTTGGAAAAAATGAAAATAAAGAGACAAGTGGTAGTAAAACAAAGGCAAAGGAAAGACTACACTTAGTTTTGATGCAAGATAGAGCCAATGTCTCTGCAGACTTTTTAGAGATGATGAAGCAAGAAATAATTGATGTAATAAAAAAATATATTGAAGTTGAAGAAAACGAAATAGACGTTAGACTTACAAACGAAGTTAAAGAAGATGGAACAACAGGTGCACCATCACTTTATGCAAACATTCCAATAGTAAATATAAGAAATGATATGAAAAAAGAAGTTCAAGAGGAGAAAAAAGAAGAAGCTAAAAAACAAGAAAAATCTGAAGAACCTAACGAAATAAATGAAGAAATTAAAGTAGAAGAAAAAGAGGAAAACGTAGAGGAAACAAGCAAGCAAGACGAACAAGAAGAAGTAGTAGAGGTTGTAGAAGTAAAGGAAGAAACAAAGAAAGATTAATTCAAAAAACTTCATGTTTTGAAAGGAAAAATATGAATAAAAAAGAGTTAAAAAATACAGAATGGAGTATATTAATATGCACAATAATCCTAATTGCAATAGGATTATTTGCTTTGTATAGTGCAAGTAAATCTGCTGATTTAGAAGAATTAAAAAAACAGGTTATTTGGATAGCTGTGCGGAATACCATTACTTATAGTATCATATTTAGTTGATTATAGAGCAATTGCAAAAATAAGTATAGGTTTTTATATACTTTCTATCATTCTGTTAATAGCTGTACTATTAACAAGTGCAATAAATGGAGCAACAAGCTGGTTTAGCATAGGTCCAGTATCTATACAACCAGCTGAATTCGCTAAAATTGCAGTTGTTTTATTTTTAGCAAATATAATGGCAAAAATGTCTAGAAATGAAATAAGTAGACCACTAAAATTACTAATGGTATTAGGTATTGCAATTGTACCAATACTCTTAATAATCTTACAACCAGATTATGGTTCAGCAATGGCCTATATTGTTGCAACAGCACTTATGCTTTATGTAGCAGGCATAAAGAAAAGATATATTATATCAGCAATACTACTTGTTGTAATAGCTGTGCCAGTGCTATACTTCTTTGTTTTACCAGAACATGCACGTTTGAGAATAGATGTATATTTAAATCCGTACTTAGACCCAAGAGGTGCAGGGTATAACATTATACAATCAAAACTTGCAATAGGTACAGGAAGACTATTTGGAGAAGGCTGGCTAAATGGAACACAAACACATTTAGGTTTTCTTTACCCTAAAACCACAGACTTCATATTTGCAGTAATAGGCGAAGAAATGGGCTTTGTAAGTTGTACAGCAATAATTATACTTTATATAGTTATGATTACAAGAGCAATAAACATTGCAAAAACAGCCAGAGACGACTTAGGTTCCTATATAGCCACCGGAATTGTAGGAATATTAATATTCCATGTGCTAGAAAATATAGGAATGACAATGGGCTTACTTCCAATAACAGGAGTACCACTTCCATTTATAAGCTATGGAGGAAGTTCAATGCTTACAAATATGATAGCAATAGGACTATTATTAAATATTAGTGCTAGACGTCAAAAATCAATATTTAATTAAGGAATAAAAAATGTATATAGAAAAATTAAAGATAGGAAATGTAGAATTAGAAAATAATATATTATTAGCACCAATGGCAGGAGTAACAGATTTAAGCTATAGGAAAATCTGCAAAAAGTATGGTAACCCAGGACTAGTTTGCACAGAAATGATAAGCAGTAAAGGTCTATTTTACAATGATAAAAAGACAGAACAATTTTTAGTTTTAAATGAAGAAAAACGACCAATAGCAATACAAATTTTTGGAAGTGACCCAAGTGTTATGGGGCAAGCTGCAAAAATTGTAGAGCAATATGCAGATATTATAGACATAAACATGGGATGCCCAGCACCAAAGGTTGTGAAAAATGGAGATGGGAGCAAATTATTATTAAACTTAGAACTAGTAGGAAACATAGTTAAAGAAGTAGTACAAAACACAACCAAACCTGTAACAGTAAAAATTAGAAAAGGCTGGGACGATGAACATATAGTTGCAGTAGAGGCTGCCAAGGTAATAGAAAAAGCAGGAGCAAGCGCTATTACAGTGCACGGAAGAACCAGAGAACAGTACTATTCAGGACAAGTTGATTTAGAGATTATAAAAAAGGTAAAAGAAGCAGTTAAAATACCAGTAATAGGAAATGGAGACGTAAAAACAGCAGAAGATGCGAGAAAAATGTTTGAATATACTGGCGTAGATGGAATAATGATAGGCAGAGGAATTCTTGGAGAACCATGGAAAATTAATGATATTATACAAGAACTTACAACAGGTCAAAAATCACAAGAAAGAACTCCAATGGAAAAATTGAAAATTATAAAAGAACATATAGAGCTAGAAATGATTGAAAAAGGCGAGTATGTTGGAGTACGCGAAATGAGAAAACATATATGCTGGTACTTAAAGAATTTACCAAATTCAAGCCAAGTAAGACAAACAATTAATATGCTTGAAAGCAAAGATGAGGTAATTGAAACGTTGGAACAGTACTTCAGGGATTTATAAAAAGTATACTGAATCTTATTTATATGACATTAATGTACTTCAAAAATATATAATTTTGAAGTACACATAACAAGTAAAGCAAGAAAGGATAAATTAATGGATAAACAAAAACTTATTAGAAATTTTAGTATAATCGCACACATAGACCACGGAAAATCAACATTAGCAGATAGATTAATTGAGAAAACAGGACTTTTAACAGCACGTGAGATGGAAAGTCAAGTTTTAGACAATATGGATATAGAACGTGAAAGAGGAATTACTATAAAATCTCAAGCTGTAAGAATGCAATATAAGGCAAAAGACGGCGAAACTTACATTTTGAATTTAATAGACACACCAGGCCATGTGGATTTTAACTATGAAGTATCAAGAAGTTTAGCTGCATGTGAAGGAGCTATTTTAGTTGTTGATAGTAGCCAAGGTGTTGAAGCTCAAACACTTGCAAATGTGTATTTAGCATTGGATAACAATTTAGACATCTTGCCAGTAATAAATAAAGTGGATTTGCCTAGTGCAAGACCAGATGAAGTTAAACAAGAAATTGAAGACATAATTGGAATTCCTGCAATGGACGCTCCATGCATTTCAGCAAAATCAGGCTTGAACATTGAAGAAGTTTTAGAAAGAATAGTAACAGATTTTAAACCACCTGTTGGAGATAAAGATAAACCACTAAAATGCCTAATTTTTGATTCTTTGTATGATAATTATAAAGGTGCAGTAAGCTATGTAAGAGTAGTTGAAGGAACGGTTAAAACTGGCGACGAAATATTATTTATGGCAACAAATAAGAAATTTGTAGTTACTGAACTTGGATACCTTGAACCAGGAAGCTATAAACCAGCAGATAAATTAGAAGCAGGAGAAGTTGGGTATATTTCCGCAAGTATTAAAACTGTTTCAGATTTAAGTGTGGGTGATACAATAACGTTAGCAGAGAACCCAGCACCAGAGCCATTACCTGGATATAAAAAAGCAAATTCAATGGTATACTGTGGTGTATATCCATTAGATGGTGGAGATTATGAGAACCTAAAGGAAGCTTTAGAAAAGCTAAAATTAAATGATGCAGCATTAAGTTATGAACCAGAAACATCCGTAGCTCTTGGTTTTGGCTTTAGATGTGGATTCTTAGGACTTTTACACTTGGAAATAGTACAAGAAAGACTAGAAAGGGAATTTGATTTAGATTTAATAACAACAGCACCTTCAGTTATATACAAAGTACATAAAAGAGATGGAGAATTAATAGAACTATATAACCCAGTAGATTTACCACCAGCACAAGATATAGAATATATAGAAGAACCTATGGTAAAAGCAGAAATAATGCTACCAAAAGACTTTGTTGGCAATGTAATGGAAATATGTCAAAATAGGCGTGGAATATACTTAGATATGAAATACCTAGATAGCAACAGAGTAATGTTAGAATATGAAATGCCACTTAATGAAATAATATATGATTTCTTTGATACATTAAAATCAAACACAAAAGGATATGCATCACTTGAGTATGAACTTACAGAATACAGAAAATCTGACCTAGTAAAATTAGATATTCATATTAACAATGAACAAGTAGACGCGTTATCATTTATTGTACATAAGGATACTGCATATACAAGAGGCAGAAAAATGGCTGAAAAGCTAAAAACAGTAATTCCAAGGCAACTATTCGAAGTGCCTATACAAGCAGTTGTTGGAGGCAAAATAATTGCTAGAGAAACCATCTCAGCACTTAGAAAAGATGTACTTGCAAAATGCTATGGTGGAGATATTACAAGAAAGAAAAAGCTACTAGAAAAACAGAAAAAAGGAAAGAAAAAGATGAGACAAATTGGTAATGTGGAAGTACCACAAGAAGCCTTCCTTGCAGTATTAAAATTAGATGATGAATAAAGGAGAAGTTAAATGAGAGATAATAGAAGTTTTAAAAATAAGCAGAATAAAAGAAATTTTAAACAAGATAATAGAAAGCCAAATTTTGAGAAGAAAAATTTAAACAAGGAAGAAGATAAAGATTTTTCAGATCAAATTGAAGGCAGAAATTCTGTTCTTGAATTATTAGAAAGTGGAAAAGACATAAATAAGATATTTATTGAAAGAGGAGAAAAACACGGTTCTATTAATAAAATAATTGGAATAGCAAGAGATAGAAAGATTGTAACAGTTGAAGTTGATAGAAACAAAATAAACCAAATGGCTAAAACAGATAACCCACAAGGTGTAATTGCAATAGTTCCACCATTTGATTACTGTGAAGTAGAAGATATTTTAAATGTTGCAAAAGAAAGAAATGAAAAGCCATTCATACTAATTTTAGATGGAATTGAAGACCCACATAACCTTGGTGCAATAATAAGAACAGCAGAAACTGCTGGCGTTCATGGAATTATAATTCCAAAGAGAAGAGCTTGCTCAGTAAATAGCACAGTATATAAAGTTGCAAGTGGAGCAGTAGAACATATGAAAATAGCAAGAGTGAATAACTTAAATGATGAAATTAAATACTTAAAAGAAAATGATGTATGGATATATGGAACAGCAATAGAAGCGAAGAAATACTATTACGAAGAAAACTTAACAGGAGCAATTGCAATTGTAATAGGTAACGAAGGAGAAGGCATGACAAGACTAGTTAGAGAAAATTGTGATGTACTTTTAAAAATTCCAATGAAAGGTCAAATAACATCATTAAATGCATCTGTTTCAGCAGGAATAGTAATGTATGAGGCAGTAAAACAAAGAATGTAGAAAGGTCCCTTAAATGGGGCTTTTTATTTTACCTCAAAAATTTCCATGACTTTTTTCTTTGTTTCTCTTGACTTGCATTTTTCGATATTATATACTATAATCATCTAAGAATTTACAAAGGATATTTGGAGGAAAAATGAATGGAATTATAAAAAATATAAAAATCATATTTGTTTTAGCATTTATGTTTTTTATAATATTTGGAATATATTTTAATCCCTTTGCTCTTGCAAGAGAAAGAACAGAAGATTTATCAAATCTTATAAATTACCCAGAAATTTATACAAATATTCAGGAATTAAAAGCAGCACATCCTAATTGGACATTTACTATGTTATACACAGGTCTTAATTGGAATGATGTTATTACAGGAGAAACAACAGCTTTACATACAAGAAGTTTGGTACATAATTCATTAGTGTTTGGGAATGTTTTAGACTGGGTTTGTGCAACATGCAAAACAGATCCTAAAGATAATGGTTCTTGGTACTGTGCTTCTCCAAAAGCAGTTTCTTACTATATGGATACAAGAAATTGGTTAAATGATTCATACATATTCTCATTTGAGACATTATCTTTTAATAGTAATGCACACAGTGTAGAAGGTGTACAGGCAATTATTTCTGGTACATTTATGGATAAATCAACTATTACGTATATAGATACAAATGGAAATACACAAACTATAAATAAATCTTATGCACAAATTATATATGATGCAGGAAAAATGTACAATGTAAGCCCATATCATTTAGCAGCAAGAATAAGACAAGAACAGGGTAGTGGAACAAGCTCATTAATTTCAGGTAAAAAAGAAGGCTTTGTTGGATATTACAACTATTTTAACGTTGGTGCAGGAGGAAATTCTGAAGCTGAAATTATAACAAATGGCTTAACATATGCAAAAAATAAAGGTTGGACAACACCAGAACTTGCAATACAAGGTGGTGCAAGTTTCTTAAAAGGAAGCTATATTGGAAACTTCCAAGATACATTATATTTACAAAAATATAGTGTAGACAGCAGTAGTGGCTCTTTATACGGACACCAATATCAACAAAATATATCAGCACCATATACTGAAGGTTTAGATGTTTATGATGCATATGAAGAACTTGGAATTTTAGAAAGCAACTTTAATTTTATTGTTCCAATATATGAAAATATGCCAGAATCAGCATCAACAAAACCAGGTAGAACAACTGTACTTACAACAGAAAATGTTGTAGTTCAAACACTATATACACCACTTAGAATTCGTGTTAGACCATCAATAAGTTCTAATGTATTGGCAGAAGCACCTCGTGCTACAGTTCTTGTAAGAATTGAAAAAGCAAACGAGGCAGATGAAAATGGTTACTATTGGGATACAGTTGCATATAACAATGGAACAAAAACGGTAATTGGATATGCTTCAAGAGAATATTTAGGAGAAATTGCAACAGCAGAGACTTTAAATGAAGCAAAAACAATAGGTGTAATGTGCAATTTAAGAAATGGACCAGGAACATCAAACTCATGGGTTAAGAAAATTCTTCCAGTTGGAACACAAGTAACTGTAATAGATAAAATAAACTATAAAATAGACGGACTTGTATGGTGTAGAGTAAAACTTTCTGATGGAACACAAGGCTATGTTGCCGAAAACTTCTTCCAAGCAGGACCAGTTGAAAAATATAAAATAAATGGAGAAAACATTATAATTGCACCAAACACAGCAATAACCGATGTTCCAAAGGCTACTTTAGTTGGAGATGTTTTAGGAACAGGAGCAAAGGTTAAAGTTGAAGATAAAGAATATACATTAGTGGTACTTGGAGATGTAAATGGAGATGGAAAGATTACTCCAGCAGATTATGTTAGAATAAAAAATGACATAATGGAAACTACACCACTAGAGGGTATTTATAAAATTGGGGCAGATGTAAACAGAGATGGAAAAATAACACCGGCAGATTATGTAAGGGTGAAAAATCACATAATGGATACAGCTAAAATCTCACTTTAAAATGCTAAAATTACATTGGAATAAAAGGAAAGGAAAATGAACAATGAATAAAAAGATTTTAAAGAGTATAATTATAATAGGAATTATTGGTATTATGACTTTAATACTAACAAATACTTCAGATGCGGCTAGTTTAAGCGTAAAAGCTTCTAAAAGTAGTGTATCTCCAGGAGAAAGTTTTACAGTTACAGTTACACTAAGTGATGCTGCAGGACCTGTAAGTGCAACAGTTTCTGGCGGATCTGGTTCTTTGGCTAAAGAATGGTTAGAAAATAGTAGTAAGTCATTTACTTGTACAGCAGGTAGTTCAGGAACGGTAACTATAACTGCATCAGGAACAGTTGGTGATTTTGCAACAGGTAATGATGTTACGGTAAGAAATTCTACAAGTGTAACAATAGTTGTACCAACTCCACAACCTGAGCCAACACCAGATCCTAAACCAAGCAATAATACTTCTAATAACAATTCAAGTGGAAAGTCTTCAAACAATAACACCTCAACAACAGTAAAAAAATCAGACAATTCAAACTTATCTAGCATACAAATTGCAGAAGGAGTGATTTCGCCAGAATTTAGTAAAACAGTTAAGGAATATATTGTAAATGTTCCATATGAAGTTACAAAACTTAGCATAGCAGCAACTCCAGAGCATTCAAAAGGAACTGTAACAATTAGCGGAAACGATGAACTAAAGGTGGGAGAAAATTTAATAGAGATTATCGTTACAGCAGAAGATAGCAGTACAGATAAATATACTATAAAAGCAATAAGAACAAAACAGGAACTTTCATTACAGACACTAAGTATTTACTATGTAAATGAAAATGGAGACAAAGTAGAACTAAAATTAGATCCACAATTTTCATTTGATGTGTATAGCTATTCAGTAAACGATATATTAGCACATACTATACAAAGTTTAAGTGTAGAAGCTAAGGCAAATGCTGAAAATGCTAAGGTAGAGATTGTTGGTAATGATGAGCTAAAATCAGGAACAAATGAAATTACAATTAAAGTTTCAGTAACTGATGAAGCAGGACTTGAAGAACAAAAAACATATACAATTAAAGTTCAAAAAGAAGAAGAACCAGTTGTAGTAGAGCTAACTACAATGCAAAAAATACAAAACTTCTTTGGAGGTTTTGGCTCAGGAATAACCAAATGGATATCTTCAAACTTTGATAAAATTATAACAGGAATGCTATTAATTTCAACTTCAGCTTTTGTAGGACTTACAATATACTTTGCTTGTGACTATAAAAACTATCAAAAACTTTTAGCAAAACTTGCTTCTTACAATAAAGAAAACTTAATGGAAAGAGCAAATGTAGCTTTAAAGCCAGAAAACTCAACAGTTGAAGAAGTACAAAACATTGAAGAAAAAGAAGATAAAAAAGCAAAACTTGAAGAATTTATTAAAAATGATGAACAAGAAGAAAAAGCAAAAATTAAAACAGCAAGAGGAAAAAGATTTAAATAAAATCAAAATCGATGTTATCTAAAACTAAAGCTAACATCGAAAACATGCTATTATAGCTCAGTTGGTAGAGCAATTGATTCGTAATCAATAGGTCGGGAGTTCGATTCTCCCTAATAGCTCCAGAAAGGTGATTTTATGAAGAATTTTAAAAAGTTAATAGGAGATAAAATTTATTTGTCTCCAAAAGGAACAACAGATGAAGAAATTGAAATATTTACGCAATGGGTAAATGACTTCCAAGTAACTGATTATATTGGAGTAACAAGTGGAATATGCACACTTGCAAGTGAAAAAGAATATTTAGAAAAAATGGCCAAAGACACAGAAAATCGAGATTTTAACATTGTAGACTTAGCAACGGATAAAATTATAGGAACTACAGGGTTAAAAGAATTTAACTGGGTAAATAGAAGTGCTTCGCTTGGAATTTTTATTGGAGAAGCAGAATATAGAAGTAAAGGATATGGAACAGAAGCATTAAACATTTTACTTGAATATGCTTTTAGATATCTAAACTTACACAGTATAAGACTAACACTCTTGGATGTAAACGAAAGAGCACACAAATGCTATCTAAAATGTGGCTTTAAAGATACTGGGTGCGATAGAGATGAAGTATTCTTAAATGGCAAGTATCATAACAAACTACATATGGATATATTAGAAAGTGAATTTAATGGAGATTTTATAAGAAATAAAAATATATAAAAAATAGCAGGCATTTTATAATGTCTGCTATTTTTGAAGGCTTTTTAGTCCTTTATGGAGAACTGAAATGTAAGAATAGGAGAACCATTCTCAGAGGCATATGCAATAATCATATGCACAAAGCCAATTTCTTCCATGTCATGGATGAAATTCCTTCCTACGTAAAATGGATGACTTTCAATTTCTCGGATAGCACACGATGTTATCTTAAAGGTTAAACCTTCAACTTCAAGCTTACCAGCAATGAAGTCGATAAGCTTAAGCCCCGGACCTTCGAAGTAATCGGAGGCACTCATTGTCCGTATGTCCATTTTCTGTTGCCCACAAAGACCTGCTAAGAATTCAATTGTATTCATTTTTATTTCCTTTCTTTTGGTGTAATATTCTTGTTGTATGGCACTTACCTTCAAAGTACCAGTAGGAAAATAATTACTATACAATTTATTATAACACTTATTTACATAATTTGCAAATTATATGGAAAATATAAATATATTTCATAAATTTACATATAATACAAATTATGGAGATGGTAATATGAGGAAAAGTAAAATTGATTTTGAACTTGTAGAGTGTATAATAAACACAAAAGCAGATTTAAATGTTGCAAACAAAAATTTTGAACAAGCAGAAGGAGATTTAATTGATTATTATTCTTATCAAATAAAGGCAAACAAAGCAAAGCTGGATTATTTAATTAAAGAGGTAAAACAAAAAGGATTTTCATTAGATACAATAAATGAATTAAAACTTAGAATTAGTTAAGCATATTTGTCCAAAGTGATTCATATTTATTAAAAAAAGGAGGAATCACTTTGGAAGTAAATAATGCAATTATAATTACGGCCTGCGTTGTTGGCTTTATAATTATTGGGTGGATTTTTAATATATCATTATCAAAAATTTTTAAACTAATATTGAATTCAATTTTGGGTGGAATTTTAATATATATTATAAACTATTTTGGTGCATCAATAGGAATGCATATTGGCTTAAACGTAGTAACATCAGTTTTCGTAGGCTTTTTTGGAATCCCGGGAGCCTTACTATTATTGGCAGTAAAATTATTTTAAAAATTTTGTCAAAAATTGTTTACTTTTTGCGAAATTTAATATAAAATATACATACTAATTAAAGGCGGGAACTAAGGAAAAATATTGGAGGGAATTTTAATGAAAATATTAATGTTAACATGGGAATATCCACCAAGAATAGTTGGTGGAATTGCTAGAGTTGTGCACGATTTATCAAAAAGACTTATTAAAGATGGACATGAAGTTACAGTTATTACATACAGAGAAGAAGGTTTACCATATTATGAGGATGATAAAGGTGTGGATGTATATAGAGTTGATAACTATATGATAAATCCAAACAATTTTACAGATTGGATTTTACAACTTAATTTTAATATGATAACAAAAGCAAATGAGTTAATTGCAGAAAAAGGTAAATTTGATGTTATACATGCACATGATTGGCTTGTTACATACAGTGCAAAAACATTAAAGAATTCTTATGGAATACCACTTGTATCTACAATACATGCAACAGAAGCTGGAAGGAATAGTGGAATACATAACGAAACACAAAGATATGTAAATGATACAGAATGGCTTTTAACCTACGAATCATCAGAAGTAATAGTTAATAGCAAGTTTATGAAGACTGATATACAAAGACTATTTGGTTTACCTTATGAAAAAATTAATGTAATACCCAATGGAATAAATATTAATTCATATACAGGAATTGAAAGAGATTACGATTTTAGAAGACAATATGCAGCAGATAATGAAAAAATAATATTATTTATGGGAAGACTAGTATATGAAAAAGGTGTTCAACATTTAATTTCAGCAATGCCTAAAATTCTAGATGGCTACCATGATGCAAAACTTATAATTGCAGGAAAAGGTGGAATGCTAGATGAATTAAAAGCACAAGTTGATGCAATGGGACTTGGAGAAAAAGTATATTTTACAGGATACTTAAATGCAAAACAAGTATCTAAAATGTATAAATGTGCTGATGTTTCAGTATTCCCAAGCACATATGAACCATTTGGAATAGTTGCATTAGAGGCAATGCTTGCAGGAGTTCCAACTGTAGTTTCTGATGTTGGTGGTTTAAATGAAATAGTGGAACACAGAGTTGATGGAATGAAAAGCTATGCAGGAAACCCAAATTCACTTGCAGATTCAATACTAGAGCTATTATTAAATCCTGAATTATGCGATAAAGTAACAAAACAAGCAAAAATCAAAGTTAAAAATGAATTTAATTGGGCAAAAATAGCTCAAGATACATACTTTACATATGAAAAAGCAATATGCCAAACAATGGCAGAACGTCAAGCAAAACAAATACTACAAGAAAGAGCAAAAAAGGCAAAGAAAGCAAAAGGAACAGAAAACGAAATTACAAATTTATTATCTTTCAAACAACGCCAAGCATTTGCTTAAAGGAGGTTTAATATGTACGTATATGATGAAGCTAACAATTTAGCAAAAGCAATTCAAGAAAGCAGGGAGTATAAAGAATACAAACAAGCAAAAGAAGATGTTTCTCAAAACCCTGAAATGAAAGCAAAAATAGATGAGTTTGAAAAAACAAGATATGAAGTTCAAGCAATGTCTTTCCAAGGGAAAGATGACCCAGAAAAAATGCAAAAACTTCAAGAAATGTACAACATCTTAAATAATGATAAAAAGATAAAAGAATATTTTGACATTGAAGTACGCTTCAACATAATGCTTGCAGATGTGAACAAAATAATTAGCGAATCTGTAAAAGATTTATTATAAAAAGTAAAAAAGAGATTTGGTTTACTATTTAAAACTAAATCTCTTTTTGTTTACTATATTTCCATTTGGCTACTTAAAAAACCTGCAGCTGACTGAACTACCTTAAGTTCAGTGTCTCCCATTTTTGCATCTTGGTCTTTTGAAAGTAAAATAACACTTCCAATTACATCTCCATCAGATATTATTGGGTAAATTACTTGTGCGTTATAACGCCAGGTTTTACTATTTTCATTTTGAGTTATAGGTAAAGCAATTTCGTTATTAGCTTTACTTGTATATATTTCTTTGTTTTCAATAACTTTTTCTAATTCAGGACTTAATGATTGCTCTAAAAATTCCTTTTTAGAACCACCAGAAACAGCAATAACTGTGTCTTTATCTGTAATGCATGCAATATGACCTGTTGTTTTTGAAAGAGTTTCAGCATAACCAGTTGCGAACTCAGAAAGCTCGCCAATAGGTGAATATTTCTTTAAAATTATTTCTCCTTCTTTATCTGTAAATATTTCAAGTGGATCGCCCTCTTTAATATGAAGGGTTCTTCTAATTTCTTTAGGAATAACAATTCTACCTAAATCATCAATTCTTCTAACTACTCCAGTTGCTTTCAAAATTTTACCTCCTTTTTCTATTTATGTTCAAAAATAGTATTTGAAGGAAAAAGAAAAATATTCATAAATTTGACAAATTATTTGCAAATTACAAAAAAGCATAAAAAACTACTTGACAAGAAAATATAAAATGATATATATTA
>ULVD01086735.1_pt1 | contig 22147 bp, 4 predicted proteins | sample 1959101 | NCBI WGS metagenome assembly ULVD01 (sample SAMEA4835777, study PRJEB28245) | human gut metagenome | biome: gut microbiome; material: fecal sample | place: Denmark | collected 2008
AGTCGTTACGGCGCTAACAATTTCCTTAACTTAATAGCATTACGTAGCCGAGGGATCTCTACTGCACTGCGGTAATCAGCACGTATGCATGGACACAGCAGCGATGCCTTGTTGCTACGTTATACCACCATCTCGCATGTGCCGTATACCGTCCTGTAAAAAAGATCTCCAGGGAAACACTGATTAAATTGTTGTCAGATTTCATTCTTGGATTTTTATACAGAGCAAGTAATCATCTGACGCGAATAGCGAGCTATTTAAGGAGGATGATGACGAAGCTATGTATAAAAATCCATATGAAATCTAACTCTGCGATTTAGTCAGCGTTTCCCTAGACTTCGCTCGAGATGACGATATGGGATCTTCTTCATCTCACATACGAAGCTATATTACTTTCACGCCGCACCCGTTGAACCTTATAGAACCAGCTGAACCTCTCTCTCCCAAGGGACTACCCTTATATCTTTACCTCCTGCATGCTTTCAAGACAACAAAAAAGGATGAAACCAAGCCTTACGCTTAGTTTCATCCTTTTTTGTTTGCGTTCTCACGCGGTCAATCGATGACTTTATCAGAATCTGAGGCGGATGCCGGCATTCAGCTTCCACTTTCTCTGGAAGTCGCCGCCAAGATCTCTTGCAAAGTCTGCATAGAGCTGGCTGTTTCTGCCAAGGCGATACTCTCCGCCGAGCACCAGTTCTGCCCAGGTGTCATCTCCGTCAAAGGAGGTGGATTTCCATCCGCCGTCTTTGGCAAAGTAGCGGGTGTCGATGTCTCCATTGAATTCATGCGCCAGGTAGAGTCCTGCATGGAGGCTGCCATGGGCTTTCTTCATGCCCGCTTCGAAGCCGAGGCGGCCGACAAGGCTGTCGTAGCTGTCCTGATAGATGTTCATGGTCGCGCCATTGTTTGCACTGCCGGTGTAGTCCTTGCTTCCTACACGGGACCAGGTGAGCTGTACTTTCGGGGTGATGTAGCTCATCTCGCTGCCGAAGGTCTTGCCGTATTCTGCGGTGAGGCCATAGGCATTGGCTTTGTAGTCCGCATGCAGCTTGTTCCTGAGTTCGGTATAGACGTCGTATTCGTTTTCTACACGGCCGGCTTTCGCTGCCACTCTGAAGTAGCTGCCGTCTTCCATCTTCTTTACGCCGTAGACGCCGAAGCTGTAGAGCTTGTTGTCGCCTTTGCCGCCCAGGAGGTAGTCGCTGTCTCCATCACGGTAGTCGAAGGCTACGCCGGTGTGCCAGCCATTTGCGAGGGCTTTGTCGTAGCCGATCTGTGCGCCCCAGTAGTTGTTGCTGTCTTTCAGCCCGCTGACGTCCGAGGAGGTCTTGCCGCCAAGAGCTTTGGCAAAGATGCCGTCTTCATCAGCGAGGTCTGCTCCGGTGTAGGTGTCCTGCATGTTGTCACGCCAGCTATGGAAGGAGGTGGTGACAGCGCTCCTTGCGCCCTTCATGACGAAGGTCTCGTACTCACCTTCTTTAATGGTCGGTTCCCACGGGATGCTGCCATCGACATACTGGCCTTTGCCGTTTTCATCCCAACGCATGTTGCCGAGGTACTTGCTTGCACTGGAAGCAGTCAGGCCATCGGCAATCTGTACTTTACCGGTCAGGTTACTGCCGTTTGCTTCGTGGTCACTGTAGGTAACCTTTTGTGCCAAAGCCTTCAAGGTTGCTTCAACAGCATTTTTGTCCTTCATGTCAATGCCGCTGTTATTGGTGGACAGGATTACGCCGGAGCCTTTTTCTGCCTTAGCTATAACGGTATCGCCGGACTTGTAGTCCTCAACCTTGTCACCTTTACCCTCATGGTCATAGATAACGGTTTCCCAACCGCTGTAATGAGCGATGTCCAGAGTTTTGGTTCTCTTGGTCATGTCAAGGAAGCCTTTTTCAGCCTCGGTCTTGCCGCCGTTGATGGTCAGGCCTGCATCAGCTGCACCCTTAGCCATTCTCAGCAGGGACATGCCTGCAGCTTCTTCGCCGTCAGTCAGATGCCAGGTTGCACCGTTTGCCAGATTCATTACGATGCTGCTGTCGCCATCAACATTGTAGCCACCGGTCATTTCGGAATTCTTTTCAGTCAGGTTGATTACTATGCTGCCGCCATTTGCTGCATCAACATCACCGTTGATAGTGCTGCTTGCTTTGCCACTGTCTACAGTAATGTTGCCGCCGTCAGCATTGATGCTGCCGTTAATAGTCAATGCGCTGTTGTTGCCGTTAACAACTACGTTAGCATCTGCACCTGCTTTGATTGCCGCATCGGTGCCGCTGATAGTGCTGCTGCCGTTCAAGGTGACGTTGCCGTTTTCAGCATTGATGCCTACGTTACCGCTGATGCTGGTGTTGCCCTTAACATTAACATCTGCACCATTTGCATGGATGCCGGTTTCACCCTTCAGCTCCAGCTTAGCCTTAGTAGTATCGATGTTGATGTCTTTATCGGTTGCTTCTACTGCTGCGCCGCTTTCAACCTCAATCTTAGTCGGATCCTGAGTGAATACATAAGAGCCGTCTTCCTTCAGAATGCCGTCCTTCTTGTATTGATAGTCAGTCTTGGCATCGCCGGTAATACCCTGGTTCTTTTCAGTAGCTTCAGGCTTCTGGGTGTCCGGATAGGTGAAGCCAGGCTTCATGGAACCGTTCTCCAGGCTGCCCTTACCAGTATCAGCATTGAAGGCGATGTTGCCGGTCTGCTTTGCTGCACTGCTTGCAGTCAGGCCATCAGCAATCTTTACGTAACCGGTCAGGTTCTTTTCACCGGTTACAAAGCTACTGTAGGTCAGCTTGCCTGCCAGTGCGTTCAGTACGTTAGCTACGCTGTATTCGTTGTCCATTGCAATACCGCTGTTGTCGGTAATCAGGGATACTGCAGAGCCTTCTGCTGCACTTCTAATAATGGTGTCGCCTGCTACGTAGTCGCTAGCTGCTTCGCCGTTGCCAGTGTGTGCATAGTAGATATTGGTGTTACCGCTGTAGTTGTCGATGGTCAGCGTATTCTGATCGTTTTGGAAGATGTTGCCTGCGTGTGCTACATCGCTGCCGCCTACAAATTTAGCTACATGGCTGCCTGCAAAGCCACTGCTGCCCCAAGGCTTGTAGGTTGCGCCCCACTTTTCGTTGTTCCAAGTTGCGCCGTTCTGCAGGAAGACATTAATTGCTCCGTAGAACTTCTTATCGCTGCTATATGCCGAATTGCCATCATCATTGAAGCGGTTATGTGCAACGCCAGTCCATACAGAATCTGCAGTTGCCAGGCCCAGATTTACTTTAGTGTAAAGCTCAGTCTCATGAGCACTTATCGCACCGGTAGATGCACCTATATTGCCCTTCAGTACCAGCTTGTTGTCTCTAGCGCTTACTGCATCGTAGTTTTCATCAAGGTTAACGTTCATGCTAGTAGTGCCGCATTCTGCAATCATTGCATAGTAGGTATGCTCATTATCCTTGTTGATTTCGATATTGCCGCCGCCGTTAATAGTCAGCTTAGCATGACCTCCTTTAGCAAACAGGCAGTTACCGTCAATTTTAGCATTTACATCACCGTTGATTGTAACCTTCGGTCCCTTCTGCAGGCCGTAGTTGCTGTCGCTGTATACCAAAGAGCAACGATAATAACCCCAAGCCCCATTCTTAGCGGTCAGGCCCCATTCACTGGTTTCGTCGCCCATAGCGGTTACATTGCCGTTAAAGGTTAGTGCAGAGTCGCCTGCTGCGTACAGGCCCAAGGTATAACCAACGCCCTTGATGTTCATTTCAGTATTGCCGTTGATGGTCAGAGCTCCTTGTCCCACATTGATACCTTCAATACGGCCGTTGGTGCTGTGAGCATTGAGCACCAGCTTGCCAGCATTAATCGTTACACCGTCAGTGCTGTTGGCACCGATTGCATGAACGGTAGTGCCGTAGGTTAAATCGGTGTTGAAGGTCAGGGTTTTCCCTTTGGCATCAATGGTAGTAGCCTGGTTCATGTCAGCACCATGTGCATTAGTTGTAGTAATGCTGCTGTTTTCAGTGAACTGATACAGGCCGTCACTCTTGATTACGCCAGCCTTATAGTATTCCTTATCCTTAGACTTCACACCAGTCAGAGTTGTGGTAAACTCATTCTTAATCTGCTGGTCAGGTGCCGGAAGATCAGGTCTGATGCTGTCTTCATCCTTCAGGCTGCCTTTGCCGTCTTTCTTGGAGAATGCCATATCACCGGTGTACATCGCTGCGGAAGAAGAAGTCAAGCCGTCAGCAATCTTCACATAACCGGTCAGATTATTTTCGTTTTTAGTGAAGTTGCTGTAGGTCAGCTTGCCTGCCAGGCTGTTCAGTACGTTAACAATGCTGTCAGCAGAGTTCATATTAACACCGCTGTTGTCGGTAATCAGGGATACTACAGAATCCTTTTCAGCATGCTTGATAATGGTGTCGCCTGCTGCGTAGTCGCTAGCTGCTTCGCCGTTGCCAGTGTGTGCATAGAAGATGTTGGTATTGCCACTGTAGTTGTCAATAGTCAGCGTATTCTTATCGTTTTGGAAGATGCTGCCTGCGTGTGCCGCATCGCTGCCGCCAGTCAGCTTCGTCACATGGCTGCCTGCAAAGCCGCTCGGAACCTCCTTGCCGTTCTTCTCGTTGGTCCAGGTGGCACCATCTGTCAGCCACAGGTTAAAGGTGCCATAGCTGGTGGAGTCATCACCGGAAGTAACTTCGTAGAGGCTGCGGCCGTTCCAGCTGCTGTCTTTGCCCTGCAATGCCAGATTAACGGTAGAGGATGTAGAAGTTGTTTCCTCCTCCCAATAATCATAGGTTTCTGCCGACTTGGTGTAGACATCGCCATCGATCTTGACAATACCTGCACCTGCCTTGCCATCCTGAACATTGACGTTGATAATACCATTATCGTCAGACTTCAGCGCAATGTAATTAGCTGCATTGCTATCCTTTTGAATATCCAGATTGCCGTTCATGGTAACAGTACCGCCGCTACCACTGTAAATACCATTGCTTTCTGTCTGCGCAGATGTAGAAATAGTGGTGTCTGCATCAATGGTAATCTTACCGCCTGTTGCATAAACCCCCTGGCCATAGAAGCCTGTGGTATCCGTACTGAGCTTCAGGCTCTTAGCTGTAATGGTCACATCCTTCGATTTCCCATAGCTGAGACCGGTAGCGACCGCACGTGCCACATTGCTGCCCTTCAAAACATGGTAGGATACGTCCAAATTCTTTCCGTCGGCATGAATCGTAATCGGTCCACCACTGGATTCAATAGCACTCAGGTTCGAGCTGTAATCACCCTTTGTGACATTGATCACTGTATCCTGCGTGAAGTTGTAAATGCCTTTTTCGGTTTCGATGCCCAGATTTACATACTTCTTATCCAGATTACCTGTGATCGGATCAGTAATAACGGAATCATCCTTGGCCGTATACTCATAGAAGCCCTGACCAGGAGTCTTCGTGCCGGTTGCATCGGTGGAGAAGCTAATATCGCCAGTCTTGAGCGCTTTGGAGGAAGCGGTCAGTCCTTCAGCAATCTTGACCGTACCAGCCAGCTTGCCGTCATTTGCGGTGTAGAAGAGCTTCTGTGCCAGCTTGTTCAAAACTTCATTAACAGTATTCTGGTCTTTAGCCTTATCCTGTGCGGTAAAGCCTTTCGTGATGCCCTGGTTATCCGTGATGAGCGTAATGGCAGACCCGTCCTTCGCCTGACCGATAGTGAAGCTACCGCCGAGAATATCGGTCGGATGAGCAGCATCATGGCTGTAAATCACGGTGGTATTGCCACTGTAATCACCTACGCTGATGTTGCCTGCATTGCTTGCCACAAAGATGCTGCCTTTATCACCGGAGAAGGAAGCCAGCTTGCTGGCACCATTTACATTCCAGATAGAGTTATCCAGCTTCAGGTGCATCGCATTGCCGCTGCTAGAGCCGGTCCAGGTGGCGTTATCCAGATTCGCATTCACGGCGTTGCCGGAAAGGTTATTGCCGGTCCAGGTTGCGCCACTTCCCATGTAAAGGTTCACGATACCTGCACTGCTGCCTTTAGTATTGCTTACATCGCCCTTCCAGAAGGAGTCCTTCGTATTCAGGCCGAGGCTGACATCTGCCTTGGCACCGGCATTATCCATGCTGCCGCCGAGATAGACATTGCCTTCCAGCTGAACAGTATTTCTGCCTGCACCGATGATAGCGCCTTTGTCATCCTTCTTGACATTCACATTCACCTGTCCGCGGTTATTGGAAACGGATTCACCATAAGCGCGGATCGCATATTCTGCTCCGTTGATTGCCTTGATGACGCCGCCGCCGATCTCAACCTTGGAGGCAACTGCACTGATGGCTTCGTTGGCGCCGGAAGCATTACTCTTATCAGCCACAACATCGACAAGCCCGTCCACGGTGATAGCAGACATCACGCCGCTTACGCCGTTCATACTCTTGATCACGGCAGCACTTGCCGGAGCCGTGCTCTTCGCACGCAAGGTAAGTACATGATCAGCACCGGCATTGTGAATATTAATTGTACCGCCGGCATTCACGAACAGTGCGCCTGTCTGACCGTTCTTTGTGCTTGTTGCACTGACAGACATGGCACCGGCATGATCGATGTTGACTACACCCTTGCCGATAGCCGCGATACCGGTTGTATGGGTATCGGTTGTTGTATCTACCGTCAGCTTATTCCCTTTCATATCCATGGTCACATTGTGCTTTTCATCGGAGCCGGAAATCGCTGCGCCAATCTGCGGAAGCCATGCGCCACCTGCAATCAGATGCTTTTCAGGTGTGATGGTCGTACTGCCCGCCGTGAATACATAGGTGCCGTCGTCCTTCAGTACGCCTTTATCTGCATATACTGTATCGAGTGATGCATCGCCAGTGATGGCCGCTGTAAACTCCTTGGCTGTCTGGCTGCCCGGCTTGCTGGTCTTATAAGCATAGTAGCCCTGGCCAGGTATCAAGGTGCCTGTATCTTCCGTAGAGAAGGAAATATCGCCGGTCTTCAGTGCTGCGGAAGAAGCAGTCAGGCCTTCAGCTATCTTCACTACGCCAGAGAGATGACCATCCGTATAGTTCTTGTAGAACAGCTTGCCTGCCAGATTATTCAGTACGTTGGCTACTTTATCCTTAGCATCAGCGGAATCGTCCTCTGCAAAGCCGGAAGTAATGCCTTTGTTATCCGTAATAAAGGTGATAGCAGAGCCTTCTGCTGCATTGGTAATATTGAAGCTGCCGCCAATCATCTTGGTCGGATCAGCAGCATCATGATCATAGAATACAGTGGTATGACCGCTGTAATTGACAACAGAAATAGGATTATTGTCCTTCTGGTAAATCAAGCCTGCATTATCGGCATCCTTGCCACCATGCAGTGTTGCCAGCGTGCTGCCTGCCCATACAGGATTTTTAGACGCTATGGTCGTAGTTGTCACATGCGACTGCGGTTCGTTAGTCCAGGCTGCACCGTTTTGCAGATACAGGTTGAACTGGCCGATATCATGCGCAGTATTACCGCCGCTGCCATAGTCATCATTATACTGGTCATAGGCTGCCACGCCCTTCCAGAAGGAATCCTTATCGGTCAATGCAACGTTGAGAATGCCTGCATCCTTCCAATCAATCAACTCGCCGCCGGTATATTCCACAACCTTCTTGCCATATTGGCCGGTGGCATACATATCACCGGTAATCTTGGTGGTCGTATCGCCTGCTGCGCCGTCCTTCATGTTGATATCCAGCGTGCCTTTATCTACGCGGACTGCATAGAAATTCTGCGAATGATCGCTGTCTTCGGCTGCAGTAATAGTGCCGCCGCCAACAGATACCATGGTTTTAGCGCCCACCAGCTTGATACCGCTGCCGCGTACACCGGAAATATCTACAGGACCGCTGACAGTTACAGTGGAGCTGTCACCGGTGACCAGAATACCGGAAGCACTCATGCCTTTGCCGCGTTCTCTAAGACCTTTGACATTGCTGATTGTCAACGGACCATCAATAGTAATCTCGCTCTGCTGGCCATGGATATTGATGCCATTTGCAGCATCACCCTTAGTGGTAATATCAGTAATTTCTACCGGACCGGAAATATTCAGGTGCGCATTGCCCAGGGCGTAAATGCCATGAGAGGCTCTGGTATCCGTATTGGTTGCTCTAATTGAAAGCTTTTGGTCAGCAGACGGGTTAACAACCTTGATATAGGTATTAGCGCCTGCGTAAATAGCTGCTGCCTGTCCGCTCGATTGAGCAGCATTCAAAGCCAGGCCCTTGCCAGACATTTTTACAGTCATCGGGCTGGACGGAGAGGTCGATTCGCCTGCGTAAAGGGCGCTGGCAAAATTACTAGTGACATTCGATTCAGTTACAGAAACGTGCGCCACGCCTCTTTCATCCAGCTCACGGCTCAGGCTGATATCTTCAGACTTGATAATAGCACCTGTTTTATAATTGGGCTTTTCCTGTTCAGGAGTATAATCATAGAAGCCCTGGCCTTCTGTTTTTGTTCCGTTGCTGCCATCAGAGAAGGTCACATCGCCAGAAGCTTTTACAGTAGCGCTTACACTAGATGCTGTCAAGCCATCAGCGATTTTAACTACGCCAGCAAGATTTGCATCTTTATAACCGGTGTAGAACAGCTTATTAGCCAGCTTGTTCAGTACTTCCTTGACATGATTCTTTTCTGCTGCCGTATCACCATCCGCAAAGCCACCGGTAATCCCCTGGCTATCGGTAACCAAAGTGATCTTGGAATCGGCAGCGGCAGCCTTGATCGTAAAATCACCGCCATTGATGGTCAGCGGATCATTTGCATCATGACCATAAATAACAGTTGTGTCACCGCTGTAATTATATACGGTAATCCCCTTTTCGGAATTCTGATAGATTACACCGGAGCCGTCCAGCTTAGAAACATTGCTGCCGGCAAACGTTGTCTTCAGCGTATCTACTGAACGACCGGTTTCATGCTTCCATACGGATCCTTCTGCCATTGTCAGATTAAACTGACCATCAGGAGCATTATATGTACTGCTGGGAATATTGCTTACCGCGCCTGTCCATTGAGAACCCTTAGTCATATTGACGTTAATCACAGAAGCCGCATTATCGGTGACTTTCATATCCCCAGTCATATCCAGCACACCCGCCGTGATCCCATCACCGGTATTGAGATTGATGGTGCCCTTATTGGCAAACAGAGCATAATAATTGCTATTTGCGGTTCCATTCGCCATATCCATAGCTTTGACGACCCCGCCGGACGTGGTAAGAGTAGCACCTGACATGACACGGATGGCATATCCAGCCACATTCTCTATATCCATATTTCCGTGAATCGTCATATTCGCATTGGTATCAAGATAAATCCCTGCGGTGTTGGGTCCTACTTTATTCGCGTTTTGTATGCCTTTAATCGTAAGATCCTTATTGAACGCAACCTGTCCACTGCGATTCACATAAATACCATATGCCTTAGAAGAACCGTTAGACTTAACCCCATCTACCTCTACATTGGCATCAGAAATCAAACTGCCTTCACTTGAAACTTGGATCCCATAGGTGTAGTTCGTTTTATTATCTGCATTTCCATCGTTCCCTACACCAGCAGAGATTTTTACAGAACCACTTCCTGATGAATCTTTAATCTGAATGGTTTTTCCACCAGCTACATATACGGTAGACAAATATTTCTTTGCATCACCGCTGGTGTTAAGCTTTAAGGTGTGCCCTTGTAGATCAACAACAAGCGGGCTTACTGCGTCGCCTGCTACATACATAGCGCTGGGCGCACTGGAAGCTACACTATCCTGCGCTTCGGTAACATTGATAGAAACAATGCCGTTGACATCGCCAACACGTGTTTCATCAATGTTTTCGGATTTTACAATAGGACCGGTTTCATGAGGTTTCTCGTCCGTCGCCGGAGTATAATCATAGAACCCCTGTCCTGCCTTCTTGGTACCTGTATCAGCGGTGGAGAAAGTGATGGTTTCAGATCTCAAGCTGGCAGAAGACGCCGTCAAGCCTTCTGCGATCTTGACCGTTCCGCTAAGATTTCCATCTGCGTAGCCCGTATAGTAGAGTTTTCCCGCGAGCGCATTCAGCGTACCGCTGATGAGGTTCTTCTCATCTGCTTTGGTCGAATCGAAATCCAAACCAGTGCGATCGGTAAGAAGGGTGATCTCACTGCCTTTGTCTGCGTGAGAAATCTTCACATCTCCGCCAAGAATAGCGTAACCACTGTTGGCGTCTGCCGGTTTTGTTGTGTCATGTTTGTAGATATAGGTGCTGCTGCCGCCATAGTTCTGGATGGTGACGGTGCCAGCCTTTGCATCTGTCATATCGATGACGCCACCGTTTCCTGCCATCTGCTTCAGGCTGCTTGTTCCACGGTTGTTCCAAGTACCTCCAAGGGTGAGGCTGGTATTGTTTCCTGCACTGCTTCCCGTCCAGGTGCTGTCTTTCCCGATGGTAACGGCGTAAGCCCCGTTTCCAACGGCATTCCCTGTCCAGTTTGCTTGATCTGTCAATGACAGAGTCACACTCCCTGCTCCGTCAAGGCTGCCGTTTAATGCGGAGTCTTTTCCGGAAAGGGTCGCTTCGATGTTGGACTGATCGCCACTCACCAGACCTTTCAGTACGGTCTTCTTTCCTTTCAGGATGGCCTTGCCGCCTTTGTCAGCTTTGACTGTGCTGCTCACACTGCCATTGGCCGTGAAGGTACCTCCATTGACATTGATGTTCTCTGCCGCAAGCACACCATCAGTTCCTACAGTCATCGTTCCTGTTGTGGTCAGATCTTTGGCATGGGTCTCACCGTTTACAGCAAGGACGCCCGCATTGGCGATGCTGCCGCTCACGGTCGTCGCTGCGTCAAGTGTCAGATGGCCGCTGTTTTCTACATTTCCAGAGATGGTCGATGTGCCAAGCGTTACGCTTCCGCCCTTCTGTACGTTGACAGCCTTTTCAGTCCCAGTGATTTCACTCTTGCCTTTGAGTGTCACGGTGCCAGCCGCATCGATCCCCGTCTTGCCATTGACTTTCAGTATACCTGCCGTGATGTCTACAGTCTTTCCAGCCGCTGCACGGATCCCAGCTTCGCCGCCGTTCAGATCCAGTTCATTCCCGTCAGCTGTGATGGTCACGTCTTTCGCTGCATCGACAGCTACGCCACCCTCTACCTGGACAGTCGTTTTATCCTTGGTAAAGGTATACACCTGATCCTGCCATACATGATCATCCTTGTACTCTTTGTCATCTCCGCCAGTCATCGAAGACGTGAAAAGCGTCTTCGTCTGTTCAGCCGGAGGTTCCGGCGTTTCTCCACTGCCTGCAAAGCTGCCCTGACCATTCGTCTGATTAAATGCAATATTTCCGGTATATTTTGCCACAGAGGAAGCTGTCAAGCCTTCCGCGATTTCCACTTTTCCAGAAAGGGCAGTTTGTCCATTGACGGCATCTTTATAGTACAGCTTTTCCGCCAATGCATTCAAAACCTGATTCTTTACTGCATCAGACTGCATGTTGTCATCATAATCCGTCCGGAGAACGATTTCTGACCCACTTGAAGCTGTGCCGATGTTCACATCCCCGCCCAATATCTTCGTGGGGGTATTGCTATCATGTGAGTACAGTACCTTGGCCGCTCCAGAGAATTTGTCGATCGTCAGCGACTTGCTGTTTGCTGTTTGAATGATGACACCCGCTGTATCACCAGTCCCCGACTTCGTACCCCCATGCAGGAATGTCACACGGCTTAACTCATTGTTTCCTACATCCTCATCGTCCTGTTTATAGCGGGTATTTTTCGCTTCATTGGTCCAGACGGCTCCATTCTGCAGCCACATATTGACCTTGCCGCCGTTGTCAACGATACCATGCAAGTAGGAATTCTTCGTTGCCAGCCCCATGTTGATGGTACCCGTCGATTTTAAAGCAAATACATCTCCATCCAGCTGTACATCATGTGTACCGGCTGCGGAGCCTGCCTCATTCATATTGACATTGATCGTACCTGCATAGGCACCCAGTGTATAATAGCCGTATTTCGTTCCCTGCGGCACAGTAATATGCCCGCCTCCAATGGATACCTCGCTATCTCTTGCATTGGTGGTGATCCCATTGCCATACACCGCCATATCTACATCACCAGTGACAGTGACTTTGCTTTTTTCAATATTCGTCAGGATACCTGCATTATTAAAACGAGACAAAACATTCTCCCGATTAACAGGAATGCCCCACGTTGCACTGTCCTCCCCGGCAATTTTCAGATTGCCATGAATCGTAATAGCAGAAGATGCCGTCGATTCCTGACTGTTTTCTCCCCAGCGGAACGACTTCTGGATAGCGACACCATTACCGCCGTAACCACCAGACATGGAAATATTGACATCCCCATTCACAGTGATTTGGCTGGCTGTATTTTTCCCGCCATCATTCCAGATCGCATTAGTCAAAGAATTCCCGCTGGAATATCCAGAAGTCACGACATTCACTTTGTCTGCCGTGATCGTTACATTCTTACCATTTCCGGCATAAATGCCTACAGGAGATGCTATATAGTTTTTAGAGGCTAGCTGTAAGGTATGACCAGAAGCATCGATCGTGATGTCTTTCCCATCTTTCGCCTGAATGACCGCTGCCGCATTGGTGGCATGATCCCCTTCTTTTCCCAGATTGATACTTAACACTTCATCTTTGGTAAAAGAATACGTTCCATCATCTGAAATGACATCACTAAAAGCTTTCTGGTCCGCCGATGTCCCAGTAATGCCCTCTTTTCTAGTTACAGTTCCTATCTTGGCATCTGCATTCTCCAGTGTGATTTTTGTTTCTGAAGATGCAGTCAAACCTTCAGGACGATACGTCGTCAACTTGGCAAGACTTCCCCAGACCTGATCGGTCGGCAGCATCGTGACAGAATTGAAATTATAGAACTGCTTGTCAGTAGAAAAGTCCCTCGTCTCCCATTGGTGCGTAGGTTTCGTATCCCCATCTTCGTACACATAGAGATTGTTACCCCATTCTACCCATAACCGTTTGGTATAATACTCCGCATTCAGCTTACCAAACGAACCATCATCTACTTCCCCATCCAAAACCACTTGCCAGTCATCGGGATTTTTCGACATCAGATTGGCCATGGTCGTCTGGTACACACGGCCGGTAAATTTCCCTCCTGTACCACTCAAAGTATACTTCATCACATAAACAGTACCATCCGGCAGTACCTTCATATCACGGAAATCATATCCGTCATTTTTGACCTGTTCAGGCAGATGAACCGATCGCGTCTCATGTATCTGCCCGATATGATTATCCGACACATCCACATAATTGAGAGCCGATTCCGGATTCAACTTTCCATAATGCTGATACCCGCCAACAGCTGTTGCAAGAATCAGATTATTGTATGAATTCAGCCGAACATTGTTCGTATTCTTTCCGATACGGGCATAATCTCGATACTCCAGACTCCCATCATTTTTAATCTTATATTGCAAAAGGTAGCCATTATCATAATCGTCAGTGCCACCTTTCTTATTAACGCTGGCCGCCACATACAAATATCCATCCTTTATGAGAAGACCTTCACCATGGACGCTGGTGAATTGCACATTTCCATTTGTATCCTTGTAGGTATCATAGGAGGCAGCATCTACATCCCCCGTTTTCTCTTTGATATCTGTTTTTAGATTGACCGTCTTCAGTTTATTCTCGACTAGCTGCTTACCATTAACCTTCGCAAGGCCAATTTGCCCTTTATCATAACATGTCGTATAAAGGGTATTCCAATAGCCAACTGCTGCATGTGCATTTGGTACCGCCGTAATTTCTCCCGTTGGATTATTGACAGATGCCCAATCTCCATCTGCATCCATCAATACACTGCCCTTTAATGCGACGGTACTATAGGTATACTGACGAAGAAAAATCTGGCTTTCTCCGTTGATAAACACAGAGAACGTAGCCGGATCCCTGTTCAAATCCTTCACCGCTCCTACCACTGGAGCCGCATCGACCTTCGTGGTCACGCGGGAACCTGTCACGCCACCCATCTGGCTATTGGTATAATCCGATGGGATCGTTGCCATCAGGTTGGCTGCTCCTACACTGGATCCCGCCATGAGGCTCCCTATCAGAGCAGTCAGGAAAGCCATCTTGCGTTTTTTGTTACTCATTTTCCACATCATCTATTCCTCCTTAGAATTGATAACGGATCGATGCATAATACGTCCGCCCCTGGATAGGAAATTCCGGATTGATGTATCCCGGCACCGTAAAAGCTGTATTACTTCGGATCTTCATCTTCGGTCCCTTATTGAATATGTCATTACAGCCAAAAGTAAACTGCCAGCTGTCAGCCGGTTTCCATTTCACACCGCCATTGATGGTCGTCAGTGCATTAACCGGCCGCCCTGACAAATGCGCATACTCACCACCCTTGGGGTCTTTACTGCAATCCGTATAATAACCACCGGTATAATGGACTTCGCCAAATAGATCCACATGCTGATTCGGGCGATAGGTCAGCCTTGCATTCCCTTCCCACTCCGGCTGATAGGTAGCCCAGATATCCGAATAACCATAGCCTACGGCACTATTTTTCCTTTGCATATGTGTCTGCATATAAGTGGCCCGCAAGTCCAGATCTACCTTCTTCCAGCTGAAATTGGACTGGAATTCCACGCCATGTACCTTGCCGCGATTATCATTGAAATATGACCAGTAATCTTTCCCGGTGCGTACCAGCTGCAGCATATTGGTCGAGTCTCTCCAGAAATATGTCAGCTGCGTACTATTATCCGCATGCAGCAGCTTCCCTTTCCAGATGGCGCTTATGTCGAACTGCTTTCCTTCTTCCGGCAGTGGGAAGGTAGAAGTCTGCGCATCCTTTCTCGGTGCCGGAAGAATCCCTGCGCCATCCCCTGCAATCTCATACATATTCAGAAGACGATAGTACGTCCCGCCTGTCATGCGAAGCGTCAGCTGGTCATTGACTATTTTCTTTAAGCCCAACTGCCAGGTTACCTTATCATCTACCTGACTGTCCTTCGGATGAATCCAGTGGAATCGGTTTTCCTGATTTTCCGCGAATCGCTTCCCGTCACTGTAGCCAGTGACTTTTGAACGGTTGTAACGAAGACTTGGTGTCAGAAACCAGCTGGACTTCTTGTCCAGCGTAATCGTATCCTGCAATTGCACATTCCATATATCCTGATCATATCGATTCCTGGTCTGTCCTAAAACATTCCCAAGATCAGAATCCCCCAGCACCTTATCCATCAAAGACCCATTGATTTTTAACCGTTCATGAGACATATTCGTTTGGAAATCCAGCATGTTTCGCTCGGAAATCTTGTACGTCCCGTCCAGCTGCAGATTATACTTATTGGATGTATAACGGCTCCATTTACGAAGAGGTGTATTGAGCTCATCAAAATCAGTCACTGCATCCTGTACAATATGCTCCGCCCGGTAACTCTTTTTCTGATGCAAGTAGTCCGCCGTCCATCCCCATTCCAAACGGCCATTCTGATTCCGGTTCTGCACCATCACCTCCGTATTATCCAATTTCTGATGGCGGCTATCATATCGATAGAGGTCACGCAAATCCACAGCATTGTTCTCGATTGCCTGATTCGCGTCCCCACCCCAAAGTCCATCCGGCAAATGGCGGTCAATCCGATTCCAGGAACCTTTCACCACCCAGTTCTCATTCTGCCACTTGACCAACGCACTGCTGTTTTTATAATCGTTATACTTGCGCCAGCGTTTAGCCTCCTTGGCTTCCTTCAATTTGTCGATATACGCTTTGGTTGTTTTGTTATATTCAGCCAGTTCAGGGCTCGTTTCCGGATCTGCCTGTGTCTTATAATTCGCTATATCCTTTGCATCAAGGCCCGTCTCTCCTGCATTCTCTGTCAATTTCCCTGCAAGGCTATACTCTCCGCTTCCGCGAACAAACTCCAGCCAGTCATTCGGATTATTCTTGAAATGATCGATTTCATCCTGCGTAAGTGAAACCAGCGGAGTTCCTTCCTCGCCCCAATCATTTTTAGTCGGTTCTGTAAAAAAGTCTATTTTATTCTTATTGAAATTATCTACCACCCCCTGGTAACCCTTAATCTGCTTTTCCAAATAGGGGACATACCGCTCCGCCGCATAATTGGTATAGGAAAAATCGTTATCACTTGACTCATAATTTCCTGCCACCAGCAAAGTACCGCTGCCCGCAGGTGCCGTGTATTCCAGAGACATGCTCTTCCCGCCGTAGGAGCTCTTTCCCACTTCTGCAGAAATGCCGGGTTTATCCGGTTTCTTGGTCACGATATTGATGACACCGCCGATAAAAGTCCCTCCGAAGCGTGCCGGCACATAGCCGCGATACACTTCAATGCGCTCTACATTCTTGACCGGAATGGTGGAAATATCGACAGCCGCATCTCCCCCGAGGTTTGTCAGTATCCCATCCATGAAGACACCGACCTGCGCCGCGGTAGAGCCTCGCACCGTGACCGTCGTATACTGTCCATGCCCATTCACTTCACGCACATGGACACCAGGCACCGTTTTCAGCATATCCGGCAGCGTCTTCTGCTCCCCTTTGAAATCCTGAGGGCGAATCACGGTGACAGTCCCCGGAGAAAGCTTTGCTTCCCAATCTGGCCTTTTAGCCTCTACAGTAATCCCTTGCAATGTATATATGGGTCCTTCCGCCTGTTCTGGTCCGTTAGCGGACACAGACATTTGTCCCATAGAGATCATTCCTAGCAGTAAGCCAATTGTTAGGTAAGATTTCTTGGACTCCCTACGCCAAGATGAATTCCATTTCTTCATTTTCTCTAGTCCTTTCATTTTGCCCTCTTGCTCAATGAATATGGGGCATGAAATAAAATGTGCCGCCTATCCTTTTATAATTTATATTCTTATTTAGTATCAACCGTATGACTATCATATAGTCAAGCCCCCTATTTATGGTTATCAAGGCTCCAACAACGAACAGGCAATAATTGTGTGCAGGATTTTGCCTAATCACACCTGCTTCTATGTGAAGGACTCTCCCCTTCCTCATAAAGAAAAAAGAGCCATGAATTTCCTTTCAAATTCACAGCTCTTTATTCTCCTAAAATAGCAGTCACACATACCAGAGAAACATTGATTTAATCATTACCAGTGTTTCCCTAGTCTTGGCTTCTAGCTCCTATTAAAAGGTAAAACGAAGTCCTACATTATAGCGCCAATCGGTCTTTAAATCGCCACCATAAGTCTTTTCCAGATACCCATAGAAATTGGCTCTGTCTCCCAGCTGGTATGTACCGCCAAACATAGCAGATACCCAAGTACCATCAAAGTCCATATGTGTCGCATTAGAAGGTTCACCTTTTGCCGTATACTGTGTATCAAAACCTCCTTGGAATTCATGGAGAAGCGAAAGTTTTGCATAGATGCTGCTTCGTTCTTTCACTAAACCAAATCCAACACCGATACGTCCAATCAAACTATTAAAATCATCCTGATCGACATGCAATGCACGGCCTCCGCCATAATCACTAGCAGCATCATAAGATTTGCCAGATAATCTACCCCAAGTCAGTTCTGCTTGTGGTTCTACATAGAATCCACTATCTTTGACAAACCGTTTCCCATATTCTGCAGATAGACCATATCCATTGGTTCCATAATCGCCGTCCAGTTTATTCCCTGCATCGTTCATAATATGATACTTATTCTTGGCATGGCTAACTCTGCCAATGATATCCAAGTAAGCCCCATTTTGCATGGTCTTTGTAGCATATACATGGAAATTGGTTACATCATTATCACCAGTCCCCTTTTCATAGGTACTCTTCCCGTCGATGTAGCTGACAGAAGCACCAGCTCTCCATCCTGCATTGCCTACGGCATGATCATAACCGATATGATATTCATTAAAGCGGGTACGGAAATCTGTGGTTCCTTCGTCGTAAGACATACGCCCAGCGCCCACTTTAGCCCACATACCATTTTCCTTTTCAGCATTGCCTACACGTAAATCGCCCAGCCGGCGTTCCACGTCATTATTGATAGCCCGCCAAATCATAGCTGTAGAAGCCATGGCAGATTTAGCACCACGCATCATAGCAGTTTCTTTAGGTCCATACAGGATAGCCGGATAATTCTTCGGAATCTGATAGGTACTATCCACGACACTACCCGTTCCATCGGACGTCCCATCAAACGTCAAATCAGCCAATCTCGTTTCTACTGAACCAGCAATCAGTCCTTCTGCCAAGCCTACATGTCCATTGAGATGAACTGCCGGATTTTCACTGTCAGTGGCTTCCTTATAGATCAGCTTGCCAGCCAAGTCCTTCATTACTGAAAGTACTTCTTCTTTATTGGAAGTGTCAATGCCTTCCTGACTTGTCAATAAAGTGAAATCTGCATTCTGTCCATCTGTCTGATCCGCTTTTTCGATAATAATATTTCCTTTTTGACTAAACTGGCTAGTTGCATCAGTTCCATCTTCACCTGCAGATTTGGATTCATCCCGTGCTATATAGGCTTTCATAAAGCCACTATAATTCTTAATTGTTAAATCTTTCGCACTGTCCTGAATCAGGTAACCTGTATGCGCTGCATCTTGTCCCCCGTATAAATGGGTAGCAATACTTGCTAGATCTGATTTTACAACTTCACCGGAATTCCAGATGTTATACGATTCTGGTGTATTGTTCCAAACCGCTCCATTTTGTACATAGAGATTCTGTTCACCGGTACCTCCAGTTTCCCCATCAAACCTGGAGTTTGCTGTGGTAAAGGCCAAATTCAACGTCCCATTCTTCCCATAGTAAGGAGTAACGGTCACTGCATTACCCTTCAGTACAAAATCATTACTGCCAGCACCTTTCACAGTGCCATCATCATCGACCAGCATATTGATATCAATGCGACCCTTACCTGCCGTCCAAAGCGCATCGTAATTATCCACAGAAATACGACCACCACCCAGACGAATCCAACCGCCTCGTGCAAAAACAGCCGCATGCTTATCTGCTTCAATGTCTACGAGGCCTTTGATGTATACCGAGTTTTCTTGTGTTATATCCTTAGCTTTAGCATTCCCGTAAGTCTCAATAGTACGATAATCAAGCTGATACCCTGGTGTATCAATGCCACCACGAAGGTATACGATATGGTCTTTCAAGTTTCCTTGATCATTTTCAATGACCACATGAGCACCATTGGTAGTGCCAGCACTAGTAGAAGCACGGATGGCACTACCATAATAGTAATTAGCATTGCAAGTCAAATGAACTTCCCCTGGATTAGTAATCTTAATGGTTCCTTCACGAGCTGCCATGATAGCGGCTGTAGTCCACATCGGCTGGCTCCCTGTCGTCTTCGCTTCAGGGAATGCTTCCAAATCAACAGTCAAATTATTTCCGTGAAGATCAATGGTATAAGAAGGACCATCATCTGGTTTAGTCCTCTTCCACATGCCAAAACCTTCACTTGGCTTTTCATATTCCGTCCCATAATTGGTAATCAATCCATAATACAAACTACCTGTCCAAACGGAATCTGTAGACTTTGCTTCTCGAATAAATACATCTTGATTGAAATCATAGGTATTGGTATCTGCATTGTAAGCGTCTGCATAGGCCGTATCGATAGAAGCGTCCCCAGTGATATAGGTGACATAGGGATGATAGACTTCCGAATCCCGTTTTGCCTGGCCAGTCTTTTCATCAAAAGTCAGATTGGCAAAATGCTTGGTCACAGAACTACTGGTCAGTCCTTCCAATAATTCTACGGTACCACTCAAGTTGCGTTCTCCTTTAGTATAGTTCAGATAAGCCAATTTACTTGCCAAATTATCCAGCACTTTTTCAACTAAAGCATTATCCGTGGTATCGATACCGGCACTATCGGTCGCAATAGCAATTGTAGATGCGGAAGTCCCCTCTGCTGTAGAATCACCCTTATCCCCCAAATCAGTGCTAGAAAGACTTAGTGGTTTAGATTCTTCAATAGTAATGTTCCCACCAAGAATCTTCGTCGGATCAGAAGCATCATGATCATAAATAAATGTGCCATTTCCACTGTAAGTACCGATGTGAAGATTATCACTGCCCATCTTCACATAGCCACGACTGGCTGTCGTTTTACCGCCGGTCAAAGCAGATAATTTGATACCTCGACCAGTTTCTCCCATATTCCACTGACCGTTAGAGTTGATCGATACTGATCCATTATCACGCAACAAGGAACCATCCCATGTGGAACCATTCAAAGTCACAGTGCCAATGCTATCATTATCTGCCTTATAAGTAGAACCCTTAGTAAAGGCTACATTGACATTCCCCTTCACTTGCCCTGTGTAATTTCCATCCACAGATAAAGAGACCTGACTACCTGCATCGTCATCTGTACTAATCGATTCATCTGTTAATCCACTTACAATGCCCAATGTGATGTTGCCACCTTTTTCTGCGCAAATGGCAGATTTATCTGCTTTCTTGACTTTCACAGCATCTAAAGTAACCTTGCCTCCGTCATGTGCATATACGGCATGACCATTGGGTGATTCAATACTAACAGTATTGGTTCTATTATAAGCCTTCTGACCAGTTAATAAGGAGACTTCCCCATTCTTTCCTGCTTCAACACCAGTAGTTTTCTTACCATCCAATGTCAGATTAATGCCACCATTAACCACTACCTTACTCGTGGTATCACCATTTTCATGCCCTGCATAAATCCCAGTTGCTTCCGTCCCTTTGACCGTAGCATTCAATTCATTAGCAATCACGCTGACCTGATTTCCTGTCCCACTATACGCCAAGTAAGCTTTGGAATCAGCTAAAGAAGACGCATCTGCATTCATCTGTAAAGTAGAATTGAACGAACTATTTTCCGTCAGATTTGAAATTCCTGTATCTTTCCCATCTGTACGAATAGCCGCATACACATTATCTGTAGCGGGAGTAGTAAAATTAACATCCACTTCTCCGCTAAAGCCTTTATATCGCCAAACCCCATTTTCATCAAATTCATATTCACTGCCTGCTGCGCCATTGATAATAGGAGTGGCAAAGACACCCTCCTCTAGATCTCCGACATTTGCATCTGGTTTGATTTCTTGATCTGGATCATCCCAACCAGGAGTTTTGTATTCCAAATGATAAGAACGAAGAACCTTGGAAGAAGCGGTCAATCCTTCTCGTACTTGTACATAGGCATTCAGCCGATATCGGTTAGTCTCTGCATAATTTTTAATTTTAGAGGCCAACTGCGTCATAGCTTCTTTGACATCATCGTTGCTCATACTCGACAAATCTGATGCATCAATCACCAGATTCACATTGACACCTTCATAAGATGAATTCAAGACATCTTGACCAACGCTAACATTTCCCCCAATGATTTTCTTGTTTTTGGCATCCCATTTATAAATCAATGTATCCTTATCTTGGTACGCGTTCGTAGTCGTATAATTGAGTCCATTGGTCAGAAACTCCCCCTGGGTCATATCATACGTATTAGCCGCCTGCACAGACGAACCTCCGACCAAGGCACCCGCCGCCAAAGCCAAAACAATGCTACTGCGAAGCCAATTTTTCATTTCCTTTTTCATAAATCATGCACTCCTCTCTCAGATATACTGATTAAATAAAAAAGCTGCCAAGTATAGACCGGATTTTGAGCATCACAAAAGAAATATCACTCTATCCGACCCATACCTAGCAGATCTTTGAACACCATCATGATGTGATAGTTACGAAAAAGCATGGCACTCCGACTTAGTTCCTCGATGAATTCATTTCTTTGTGAAAGACGTGCAATGAACCTTCTCCCCATACGGTTGCAGGACAGCTCTGGATTTACACCAGCATTCCCCATACCATTTCATTAAGGAAATTATATTCCGTATGATTATCATACAGTCAACGAGAAAATTAAAAACATTTGAAAATCTTTAATGCAGTAGCTTCTCATTCACTTTTTCAACTGATAAGATAGCGGATGAGTAATTGTTGATTGTTGTAAGTTGCTGGTTATTTGATTCCAACAACTAATGCAACTTAATATAACAAAAAACTCGTGAATCTCATTATGATCAGCCCCTGTCAAGGTAGACATGGCAAATATCTAAA
>ULVD01027710.1_pt1 | contig 22128 bp, 20 predicted proteins | sample 1959101 | NCBI WGS metagenome assembly ULVD01 (sample SAMEA4835777, study PRJEB28245) | human gut metagenome | biome: gut microbiome; material: fecal sample | place: Denmark | collected 2008
AGATAGTATATCATACTGTCTAACAAATGGGGTGCTGTTCAAGGCTTCGTCCGGCGGTTTTTCGCACTTATTCGCTTTAAAATAATTTAAAGCGAATAAGCAATGCGTTTAAAGCGAATAAAGCTTGACAATAAACGATATAATAAATATAATTGAGAAGGACGGGAGGCGTTTAATATGAAGTTTTCCGATGAAAAGCGGCGCGCTATCGAAAGCTACATTTTAGATAAGGTCGGCAGCGGTGATCCGGAGCTGTCGCAGACTGTTGCCGCCGCGTTTGATATCAACAGAAACACTGCCCATAAATATATAAGCAGGCTCGTTGACGAGGGTGTTATAGAGCGCAGAAAGCGCGGCGAGTACGCACTTAAAAAAACCGAGTTTTCATACAGCCTCCGGCGCTCCGAGGGCGAGCTTGAGAGCGATATTGAGGTGTTCAACAAATGCCTCAAGCCGCATCTGACAAATCTGCCGGCCAATGTCAGGCAGATTTGGGAGTACACCTTCAGTGAGATGGTCAACAATGTCATAGATCACTCCGCTGCCGAGCAGCTGCAGGTGTTTATCATGCAAAGCCGCGTCGAGACGGAGGTCGTAATATATGATAACGGCATCGGGATTTTCGAGAAGATAAAAGATCACTTCGGCTTTCCGACGCTTGACGACGCGGTGTGCGAGCTGTTCAAGGGCAAGCTCACAACGGATGCGAAGAACCATTCCGGCGAGGGTATTTTCTTCAGCTCCAAAATGATGGACACATTTTTGATCGTATCCGACGGCAAGGTGTTCACGAACAACAAGTATGATGACAGCGTGATCGCAAGCCTGACGGCGTCTGAGGCAAAGGGCACGCTGGTGAGCATGACGCTGTCGAACAAGTCAAAGAAGAACTCACAGGATATATTCGATGCATATTCAAATGTGGACGGCGGCTTTACAAAAACCACGATACCGCTCAAAAATATATTTGAAGGCTCTCCGGTATCCCGCTCACAGGCAAAGAGGATCTGCCACAGGCTTGAAAAATTCGAGGAGGTCATACTGGATTTCGATGCGATAGAGTGGATGGGGCAGGGCTTTGCCCATCAGATGTTTGCAGTGTTCCGCAGGGAGCATCCGAATATAAGCCTTGTTCCGATCAATATGAACGAGCCCGTCACGAAAATGTACAATCACGTTATGTATGACACGTAAGCGTGAGTGTATATTAAACTGTATAAAGCAGCGGCCCTCATTAATAACAAAGGGTTTAAAAAAGCTCCCGTCTCGGACGGGAGCTTTTTATACTTAAATTCACTTCATTGCGGCGACCGCCTCGTAGTCCTCGATGATCTCCTTTTCGGGCTTGCCGGTCAGCAGGGACACGACGACGATGAAGATGCAGGAGGTGACGAATGCGGGAAGCAGCTCGTAGATTGCAAGAGCACCGCCGATGGGAGCGATGGCGTATTTCCAGGTGAAGACCATCGCGGCGCCGGAGAACATGCCGGCGATAGCGCCCCACTTGTTGCAGCGCTTCCAGTACAGCGAGAAAAGGACGATGGGGCCGAAGGTAGCGCCGAAGCCCGCCCATGCAAACGATACGATGCGGAAGATGGAGCTTGAAGGATCGAGAGCAAACAGTACGCCGCAGACGGCAACGCCGAGAACGGTCACGCGGGCGACGACCATGCTCTTTTTGTCGCTCAGCTCAGCGCCGAATACGCCGCGGATGATATTCTGCGCAATGGCGCTTGCGGCGGCAAGCAGCTGAACGTCGGCGGTGGACATTGTCGCTGCAAGAATTCCCGCAAGGATAATGCCTGCCAGCAGAGCGAACAGCACGCCGTATTCGGAGAGAACGGCCGCGATTGCAACTATCAGCGATTCGGCAGAGGAGGAATCGGCAAACATGGTAACAATGCCGGATTTCGCCATGGAGTAGCCGACAACGCCGATGAACACCGCGATAGACAGGGAGATCACTACCCAGGCGGTTGCGACACGGCGGCTGAGCTTGAGCTTATTCTCGTCCTCGATCGCCATGAAGTGCAGGATAACGTGAGGCATGCCGAAGTAGCCGAGCGCCCATGCGAGCATGGATATGATCTTGAGAGTACCGAATTCGCCTGCCTCGGCAGCCGTTATGCTGGTGGAGGCGGTCAGGCTCAGATAGCCGGGGATGGCCTTGGCGTTTGCAATGACCTGATCCCAGCCGCCGGCCGAGCTGACGCCGAAGATAAGAACTGCGGCAAGTGCAACTATCATGATAATGCTCTGAACAAGGCTCGTTACCGATGCCGCCTTGAAGCCGCCGCAGGCTGTGTAAGCGACGATAACGACCGCGCTTATTATCATTGCGGGAGCATACTGGAAGTTAAACAGCGTACCGAACAGCTTGCCGCAGGCAGCAAAGCCGGAGGCGGTGTAGGGAACGTAGAAAACGATAATCATAAGAGCTCCGAGAGCTTCGATTATCTTAGTATTGTCACGGAAACGGCGAGCTATGTATTCGGGCAGGGTGATAGATCCCAATCTTACCGAATACCGGCGCAGACGCTTTGCAACGAAAAGCCAGTTGAGGTAAGTGCCGAGCGCAAGACCTATAGCCGTCCAGCTTGCCTCCGCGATGCCGTAGAAGAAGGCAAGACCGGGAACGCCCATAAGAAGCCATGCGCTCATGTCCGAGGCCTCTGTGGAAAGCGCTGTGACGATAGGGCCGAGCTTGCGGCCGCCGAGGTAGAACTCGTGCGCGTCGGACTGACCCTTGGAATAGTAAACGCCGATAGCGATCATGCCTACGAGGTAGACGACGATGGCAATCAGTATACAAATAATATTAGCTGACATGTTTCTTTCTCCAATCATTTTTAAACGATGTTTGCATTATAGACTCGCAAAAAATGCATTGCAAGGCGAAAGGTTGAGAAAACAACTTGATTTTTCGAAAAAACGGGGTATACTATTACCATACCTAATATTTTTCATGTTAGCATGAATAAAATTCATAAAATATCATCGGAGAACGGCAATGAGCATTTCAAAATACGAGACGCTGGCCAAGGTCGTGGAGCTCGGCAGCCTCACGCGGGCGGCAGACGCTCTCGGCTGCACGCAGTCGGCGGTCAGTCATGCTATTAATAATTTGGAAGCCGAGCTCGGCTTTGCGGTCATAACCCGCTCACGAGCCGGAGTTAAGCTCACCGACGACGGCGAGCGCATAATGCCCTCGGTGCGCGGCATGCTCAACTATGAAGAGCAGCTGCGCCAGACAGCCTCGGCCATTCGCGGCCTGGATTCCGGCACCGTGCGCATCGGGGCATTCACCTCCGTCGCCGTCCACTGGCTGCCCGGCGTTATAAAGGAATTTCAGCACGACTATCCGAACGTCGATTTAAAGCTCTTAAACGGCGACTATTATGACGTTGAGCGCTGGATAGAGGAGGGAAGCATCGACCTCGGCTTTGTAAACGTTCCGACGAAGCTCAGATGCGAGTGCATACCGCTGATGGAGGACAGACTGCTGGCCATACTCCCGCACGGGCACAAGTTTGAGTCATATCCCAAGTTTCCGCTCGTCGAATGCGAGACGGAGGCATTCATAACGCTCCTGGAGGAATCCAACCACGATGCCAACCGTGCGCTCACAGCCGCCGGAGTAAAGCCGAACATCCGATTTTCCACGAAGGACGACTACGCCATAATCGCAATGGTCGAAAAGGGACTCGGCATATCCATAATGCCCGAGCTGCTGCTGAAAGGCCGTCACGACGATATAGTAATAAAGGAACTCGTTCCGCCCTCAAAGCGCATTATCGGCCTTGCCATAACGGAAACCAGCCGCAACAGTCCCGCCACGCGCAAATTCGCCGACTACACAATCGACTGGGTGCGCCGCGGCGGTATTGTCAAAGAGAAAAAGGCGGAAAGCGCCGAAAAGGGGTGCTGACACAGGCGGCAGGGGGGCGGCCCCCGTCAGCTATTGCTAAGCAGTAAAGTATGTGTTAATATGTAAAGTTAGTAAAAATCAGCGTTAGCCTGATATAAACAGTTGTTTCAGAGAGGATAGGCAAATGAAGATCGTAATCGTCGGCGCGGGCAAGATAGGCTACTCGCTTGCCGAGGAGCTGACAAACGAAAATCACGATATAACGGTCGTGGATATCGACAAGGACAAGGTAAAGCTCCTGTCGGACACGCTGGACGTCATGACACTGTGCGGAAACGGCGCGGCGATATCAATCCAGCGCGAGGCGAATGTCGACGAGAGCGACCTGCTCATCGCCGTCACGGCGCAGGACGAGCTGAACATGCTCGCGTGCATCGTAGCACGTAAGCTCGGCTGCAAGAACACTATCGCACGCGTGCGCAATCTTGAGTACACCGAGCAGCTTTACGTTCTCAAGTCCGAGCTCGGTCTGTCTATGACCATAAACCCCGAGCTTCTGGCTGCAAAGGAGATATACCGCCTTCTCCAGATTCCGGCGTTTATAAAGCGCGATACCTTTGCCGAGGGCAAGGCGGAGATAGTCGAGCTCTTTATCGCCGAGGGCAGCCTTCTCGACGGGCTGCGCCTTGCCGATCTGAGGAAAAAGATAAATGTCAAGGTCCTCATCTGCGCGGTTCTGCGCGACGAGAAGGTGTTCATCCCCGACGGCAGCTTTGTCCTGCACAGGGGCGATAAGATCTACGTCACCGCTCCGGCGGCCTCGCTCGTTGAGCTCACGCACGAGCTCAGGCTGCGCAGTAAAAAGAGTAAAAACGTGCTCATTGTCGGCGGCGGAAGGATCGCCGAGTACCTTGCGCCGATGCTCATCAAGACCGGCACGAGCATAAAGCTTATCGAGATGAAGCGCGCAAGGTGCGAGTACCTCGCCGAGAAGTACCCGGAGATGAGCGTCATCTGCTCGGACGGCTCGAGCCAGACGGTGCTGAAAACGCACAACATACGGCAGATGGACGCGGTGCTGCCGCTGACGAACATGGACGAGGAGAACATCATCATCGGCATGTTCGCACGCAAGGTCGGCGTTCCGCAGCTGCTGACGAAGATAAACCGCCTTGAGTACGGCGAGATTCTCGGCGACCGCGGCGCGGACAGCCTGATAAGCCCCAAGAGCCTGTCCACCTACGCCATCATCCGCTATGTCCGCGCAATGGAGAACACCGGCGGCAGCGCGGTGCTCACCATCCACCGCATAGCCGACGGCGGCGCGGAGGCGCTGGAGTTTGCCGTGACCGACGCGACCGAGCACCTGCACGAGACGCTCACGGACATAAGGCTAAAGCCCGGCATACTGATCGCCTGCATAAACCACATGGGCAGGATCATCATCCCCGGCGGCCGCGACACGCTCTCGGCCGGCGATACGGTCGTCATCGTCACGACCGCGGGGCGCGAGATCCTTGACCTCAACGACATATTTGCGTAATGAACATAAGTACGATAAGAAAAACGATAGGCGTCATACTGTGCATCGAGGCGGCGTTCATGCTGGCGCCGTTTGCGCTTGCGGTTGCCGACGGCAACGAGGCGGCGATGCGCGGCTTTGCATCCGGAATTACGGCGGTGCTGCTCGTCGGTCTGCCCTGCGGCATTATCCGCAGCAAGGACCGTCCGCTCGGCGCACGCGACGGCTTTGTGACGGTCGCGCTGGCGTGGATCATCATCTCATTGTTCGGCGCCGTGCCGTTCTACGCCTCGGGCGTTATTCCGAGCATCTCCGGCGCGGTATTCGAGACCGTCTCCGGCTTCACGACCACGGGCGCGACGATCATCGACGACGTCGAGGCCGCGCCGAGGGCGATACTGCTCTGGCGCAGCATTACCAACTGGATCGGCGGCATGGGCGTGCTGGTGTTTCTGCTTGCCATTGCGCCGGTCGCGCGCGAGGGCGGCTCGATGTTCCTGCTTCGTGCGGAGTTTCCGGGCCCGATGGCGGCAAAGCTCGTGCCGCGTATGCAGAAGTCGGCAAAGCTGCTGTATGAGATATATATAGTAATGACCCTTGCGCAGATCATCCTGCTGCTGCTCGGCGGCATACCGCTTTTCGACTGCGTGAACATATCGCTCAGCACGGTCTCGACCGGCGGCTTCTGCGTGCGAAACGACAGCATGGCGTCCTACGGCGCGTATGCGCAGAACGTGACGCTCGTTTTCATGACGCTGTGCAGCATAAGCTTCAGCCTGTTTTACTGCGCCGTTGCGCGTGAATTTCTGCGCATCCGCCGCAGCCGCGAGCTGCGCACCTTTATCATCGTCGTGCTGGGCGTTGCGCTGCTCATGGGCATCGACACCGCGTCGAAGATCGAAAGCCTCGGACAGGGCGTGCACCACACGCTGTTTCAGGTCGTCTCCATCATCAGCACGACCTGCTACGTCTCCGTTGACGCGTCGTTCTGGTCGCCGTTTGTGTGGTCTATGCTGACGGTTCTGATGATAACCGGCCCGATGTCCGGCTCCACCGGCGGCGGCATGAAGCTGTCGCGTGTCATGATCCTCTGCAAGAGCACCTACCGCGCCGTTGCGCGCACCGTGACGCCGAACTCGGTGCACCTTATCCACCTTGACGGCGAGATCGTCGAGGAGGACACGGTCTCGGCTGTCGGCAGCTTTGCGGTGGCGTACTTCATGGCGGTCATAATGACGGGCGTGGTGCTGTCGCTCGACGGCCTGACGATAGGCGACGGCATGCTTGCCGGCATTTCGAGCCTCAGCAACGTCGGCTACGGCATCGACTCGAACACCTTCACCATGGGCGTGTCGAGACTGAGCATCCCGAGCAAAGCGGTGCTGTGCTTTGACATGTTCCTCGGCCGCCTCGAGATATTCCCCATGCTGATCCTCTTTGCGCCCGAAACATGGAAAAAGTGAGCCGCTTTAGCTGATAGCTGACAGCTAATAGTGGATAGCTAGCGGTGTGCGGCTATGCCGCACGGATTTGAATTCGTGCGCGGAGCGCACTCTTATAGCTATCAGCTGTCAGCTGTCAGCTATTTACTAACATCGACCGAAGGGAGATGAACCCAATGATTCAAGACCACAAGGATCTCATAATGTGGCAAAAGGCAATGGATATGACCGCGGAGGTATACAGACTTGCCAAGCTTCTCCCGAGGGAGGAGACCTATGCGCTGTCCGATCAGATGCGCCGCGCGGCGGTCTCGGTTCCGTCGAATATCGCGGAGGGCTATCAGCGCCGGTCGGACGGGTACATAAAGCATTTTTTGTATATTGCAAAAGGCTCGAACGCTGAGGTCGAGACGCAGCTTCTTCTGTGCATCCGCCTGGGTTACTTTCCGCAGTCCGAAGCGCAGACCGCCCTCAAGCTCATCGAGGAGATCGCAAAAATGCTCAGCGGGTTTATAGGTAAGTTAGCAGATAGTAGATAGCTGATAGCCGATAGCCATAAGTGTGCGCTCCGCGCACGAATTCAAATCCACTCGCTCTCCGAGCGAATACCACCAGCTATCCACTATAAGCTATGGGCTATCAGCTAAAGCGCTATCAGCTGTCAGCTATCAGCTATCCACTAAATTTTTTTAATTACAATTCAGTTGCATGCGCAACTGAATTGTAATTAAAAAATTTCACAAAAACGCTTGAAACCTGCCGTAGCGTATGCTATAATCAAGAAAAATATGTTTGGAGAGGATTTTGGTCCGAATTCAAGCGTATTTGACAAAACTTTTTCAACCCAATATCTTTAACGGAGGTAAACAAGAGAAAATGAAAAAGAGACTGTTGAGCATGCTGATGGCAGTTCTCATGATCGTCTCCCTCGTGCCCGGTATGGCACTGGCAGACACTGAGTATGTCATCGACATCAAAGCAGATGCCGCTGCAAAGCAGCCCGGCATCAAAGTCGCCGAAATAAAAAACGGTGACATAGTTACTGGCTACAACGTCGAAATCAAGGCGTTTGCCAAGCTTGCAGACATCTGTGATGCTGACAAGCACGTTCCTGTAACCAAGGAGCTCATCGTTGCAGATTGCGGCAAGGCTGGCCTGACCGTTACTTATTGTAGCGTTTGCGGCAAAGACCTTAACCAGAATGTCATAACTCCTGCTCTGCATCATGACTGCGAGTTCACTGTTGTTGCAGCACCTGTCTGCGCTAAGGCAAATGGATGGGGCTATGCTGTCTGCAAGAAGTGCGGCGATCCTTTTGCGGTTGACAAGGACACTAACTTCAAAATGTACGTAGAGCAGGGCAAGACCGAGTCCAATGCTGCGTACGACAAGCGCGTCGCTGATGTTGCAAAGCTGTTCACGGCTGCTACAGAGCATGACTATCAGACCGTAACTGCTGACATCGTTGTAAAGGTAAATGGCAAGGATGTTGTCAAGGCATACGCTGGCGTAGAGGCTACCCACGTTGCTATGCTCGTGGAAGAGAACATGTTCGTTAATCTCAACAACCAGTGGAAAGACGGCGGCTACATTAGCACTGGCGCAAATGGTTACAAGCAGCTCGTTGCAGATGGCAAGGTAATTGCTGTTACCGGTAATATGACTGAGGCAGGCGTTGCTTGCACCAAGTGCGGTGAGATTCAGTCTCCTGGTGTAAAGGATAAGGCAAACACCAACCTGAATGTAACTCATGCACAGTACATCACTGTAACCGACCCCGGCAAGCGTCCTGTAATGTTTGCTGACGGCAGCTATAAGGACGGCAAGGCTGCTACTTACTTCTGCTCCAAGTGCGGCAAGACCTTCGGCGGTGAGGTTCTCTCCGCTGTGAAGTGGTTCAATATCACCGAGACTGCAATGCCTAAGATCGGCGACGTAAAGATTTATGAGGGCGAGACTGTTTACAAGCTGGCCGCAGACGGCAAGAGCGTTGTAAAGATCGACGCAGCCGACCTCAACAAGGCTGTTGCGGCAACCTGCCGCGCAGAAGGCAACACCGGCGACGTTATTGTCTACACCGCTTCCGGTGCAGCCGATGAGGATGGCAACATCCCCGCAGTTTGGATGCTCAAGGAAGTCGGTAAGAAGATCGACAAGATTGATCATCACTTTGTTGCGAAACCCGACAAGCTCGCTACTTGTAAGGGAAATGGCATGCCCGGCATGCACTATGTTGGCATTTATGTCTGCGACAATGTTGTTGGCAAAAATGCTGATGGTACCGACAAGCTCTGCGGCCAGGAAAAGAAGGACGTTATCAACTACACCACCGAGATTCCTGCTGCACATACCCCCACTGTCGTAGTCCTCGTTGAGGCAACCTGCCAGCACAAGGGTCTGAGCGTGCTCCAGTGCTCTGTCTGCAAGGAGTACCTCGTAGCCCATGAATACAATGGTGTTACTACTTATAATATCCCTGATCAGGGCGTAATTCCTGCATACACCGTTGAAAAGGCTAAGCACACCGCAGCTGCTGAGCTGAAGGACGCTAAGGAAGCAACCTGCACCGAAGTCGGCTACACCGGCGACAAGGTCTGCAAGTGGTGCGGCATCGTCATGGAGAAGGGCAAAGAGATCCCCATGAAGGAGCACACTGTTGTTGACGTGGCTGCTGTTGAGGCAACCTGCACCACCGACGGCATGAAGGCCGGCACCAAGTGCTCTGTCTGCGGCACTGTTCTCTCCGGCTGCGAGAAGGTCGACAAGCTCGGCCACGACTACAAGGACGGCAAGTGCACCCGCTGCGGCGAGAAGGATCCCAACTACGTAGCACCTGAGTTCAAGGACGCTGCTTCCATCAGGGATTATGCGAAGGACGCAGTTGCATGGGCAGCCAAGGAAGGCATCGTCAAGGGCGACGACAATGGCAACTTCCTCCCGACCGCTGACATCACCCGTCAGGACTTCGTCACCATGCTGTGGCGTCTGAAGGGCTCCGTCGCTTCCGAGAAGGCACTCACCTTCGGCGACAAGGCTGACATTAAGGATTACGCACAGACCGCAGTTGCATGGGCAGTCGAGAACGGCTACATCAAGGGCCGCGACAACGGCAACTTTGATCCTGCTGCAAAGATCACCCGTGCTGAGATCGTAGCTATCCTCAACCGCATTGCTGAGAACGCAAAGGCTGAGAAGGCTGCTGACTTCACCGACATTGCAACTCACTGGGCAAAGGACGCGATCGCATGGGCAGCTGAGGCCGGCATCGTAAACGGCGTTGGCAACAACATGTTCGCTCCCAACGACAACGCAAGCCGTCAGGATACCGTTGTTATGCTCTACAAGTTCGTAAACCTGAAGTAATTCAATAATCCGCAATTCTAACGAAGCTTAGAGATTTCAATTATTAATTTGTCTCTTGTTATAACTATTCGTTATGTTGCATAAAAGCAGCGCCGCAGAGGTTTCCCCTCTGCGGCGTTGTGATTTTAGTATTAGATGATAGCTGATAGCTGACAGCCGATAGCGCTTGACAATTCGCCTGTCACGGTCTTGGTCAGCACTGCTGGCAACTCGTAGGGGCGAGCATTGCTCGCCCGCTTACCACTTGACAATCGGCATTTGTAGTCTGTTCATACAGATATACAAAAAGAAATAACCGCCCGGCCTGCAAACCAGCGGTTATTTCTTAGCAAATAATCCTTGGGGGCTAACCGTTTGTCCGGTAGCGCCACCTTTTACATGTTCAGTATAAGCCACCTTACCGGCTTTGTCAAGCCCTGCAGTGAGCCTGTCCTGTACGCTGTCACTCAAAGCTCAGCCTGAATTTTTTCAGCATGTATTCGGGGAAGTACGACTGCTTGGCCTGCCGCAGACCCTCGTCTCCGACGTCGTCCTCGCGGTTAACGTATCTCACGCCGCATTTTTCAAGCTCGGTTTTAGCGAACAGGCAGTTTATCATCTGAAACGCGCCCTTGTATTCGCGCCGGGCTTTTTCTATGTGCACTATCAGCGTGTCGCCCATCACCTCGCCGATGCAGAACGCCGCGATCTCGCCGCCGGTGCGCAGCGCGTAGCCCGTGCAGCCGTAGGCCGCGAAGTCGAGCAGCACCTCGCGTGTGTGCTCGTTTTCGTACATCGCAAGCTCGCTGAGCCCGGCGTCCGACCAGTCGTGCTCGCAGCATTTTTCGATCATGTGCGCGTTCTCCTTCGTTATCGGCTCAAGGCTGAAATCGGGGTAGAGCTTCTCAAACTGGTGGATGAGGTTTCGCTTTTTGCTGTATTTTTTCCCGGCGAGATATGCGAGATCCCCGGCCCTGTACATGTAGTCGGCGATGTCCGGCTCCTCGGCGGCGGTGAAGTTAAACTCCTGCCGCAGCTCGTCGAGCGCTGCCTCCGGCACGAGGCTCATCGTGAGCCCTTCGCCGACGGCATCGCGCAGCGCTCTGACTCTATCGCACAGACTGCCCCCGCCCAGCGGCAGCAAATAGTCGTACCCGCCGCCCGAGCGCGATCTTTCGCGCATGAACAGAACGCCGTCCGAAATGTTGTATTCGTATCCGAATTTGTCGGCCCACATGAACACGCCCAGCACCGAGTAGTCGCACGAGCGATACTGTCCGCGCAGGTACGGGCGCAGCGCGCCGACGTCCGGCAGTGTGATTTTTTTGAAATCCAAGGGATTTTACCTCTTTTCATATTATGCGCACATTATAACAAATAGCCGCAAAAATAACAAGCGCCTGCGCCACAGTGCGCAAAAACTCATAATAAGACATAAAAAGCCATGCCGCAGGTCTTTTTTTATTCACAATTATGTGTTAAAATCTATTTATCTTTACATACGAAAGGCAATCAATATGGGCTTCTTCAGTAAAATTTTCGGCAGCCACACCGATCATGAGCTTAAAAAAATATACCCCATCGTCGATAAGATTGAGGCGCTTGAGCCGCAGATGCAGGCGCTTTCCGATTCCGAGCTCCGCGCCAAGACCGCCGAGTTCCAGAGCCGCTACGATAACGGCGAGGAGCTCGACTCCATGCTGCCCGAGGCGTTCGCCGCGGTGCGCGAGGCCGCGTGGCGCGTCCTCGGCATGAAGCCGTTCCGCGTCCAGCTCATCGGCGGCATCGTCCTGCATCAGGGACGCATCGCCGAGATGAAGACCGGCGAGGGCAAGACCCTTGTCGCGGTCATGCCGGCATACCTCAACGCCATCACCGGCAAGGGTGTCCACATCGTCACCGTCAACGACTATCTCGCCCGGCGCGACAGCGAGTGGATGGGCAAGGTGCACAGATTCATGGGGCTCGACGTCGGCCTCATCGTCCACGGCCTTGATAACGATGAGCGCAAGGCGGCCTATGCCGCCGATATCACCTACGGCACGAACAACGAGATGGGCTTTGACTATCTGCGCGACAACATGGCCATCTATAAGGAAAGCCGCGTCCAGCGCGGACACGCCTTTGCCATCGTCGATGAGGTTGACTCTATCCTCATTGATGAGGCGAGAACGCCGCTCATCATCTCCGGTCAGGGCGACGAGAGCACCGATCTCTACCGTCAGGCAAATGATTTCGTCGCCGGCCTGAAGAAAAAGGTCTATGCCTCCACCGACTCCAAGGAGGAGGAGGACGAGAGCCTCGATGCCGACTACATCGTCGACGAAAAGGCGCGCACCGCAACGCTCACCGCACGCGGCATCGCCAAGGCAGAGCGTGCGTTCGGCCTTGAAAACTATGCCGATATCGAAAACTCGACCCTCACGCACCATATAAATCAGGCGCTGCGCGCACACGGCATCATGAAGCGCGACATCGACTACGTCGTCAAGGACGGCGAGGTGCTCATTGTCGATGAGTTCACCGGTCGTATCATGCTCGGCCGCCGCTACAGCGAGGGCCTGCATCAGGCCATTGAGGCCAAGGAGCACGTCGATGTTCAGCGCGAGAACAAGACGCTTGCGACCATCACCTTCCAGAACTATTTCAGACTTTACGACAAGCTCTCCGGTATGACCGGTACCGCCGTCACGGAGGAGGAGGAGTTTGCGTCGATCTATAAGCTCGACATAGTCGAGATCCCGACCAATAAGCCCGTTGCGCGCATCGATCAGCCCGACGTCGTGTATAAGACAGAGGCCGGCAAGGATCGTGCGATAATCGATCAGATAATCGCCTGCCATGAGAAGGGGCAGCCTGTTCTGGTCGGTACGATATCCATTGAAAAGAGCGAATACCTCTCCAAGCTTCTCAAGGCTCGCGGCATAAAGCACAATGTCCTCAACGCCAAGCACCACGAGAAGGAGGCAGAGATCGTTGCGCAGGCCGGTAAGCTCGGCGCCGTCACCATAGCGACAAACATGGCAGGCCGCGGTACCGATATCATGCTCGGCGGTAATGCCGAATATCTGGCAAAGAACGATCTGCGCAAGGCCGGCTTTACCGAGGAGGTCATCGCCGACGCTACGGGCTATGCCGACACCGGCGATGAGGAGATACTCAAGGCCCGTGCGCTGTACGCCGAAAAGCTCAGGGAGCACAAGGCGGTGTGCGATGAGGAGGCCGAGAAGGTCAAGGCCGTCGGCGGCCTGTTCATCCTCGGCACCGAGCGCCACGAGTCGCGCCGTATAGACAACCAGCTGCGCGGACGTGCCGGACGACAGGGCGACCCCGGCGAGAGCCGCTTCTATATCGCGCTGACCGATGACGTTATGCGTCTGTTCGGCTCCGAGCGCATGAGCAATATGATGGAATCACTCGGCGTTGACGAGGATACGCCGCTTGACCACAAGATGCTCTCCAACGCCATCGAGCAGGCTCAGAAGACCGTCGAAAGCCGCAACTTCCAGACCCGTAAGAGCGTTCTGGAATACGATGACGTCATGAACCAGCAGCGCAATATCATTTACGACGAGCGCCGCAAGGTGCTCGACGGCGAGGATCTGCGCGAGAACATAAATAAGATGATCTACGAGTTCATCTCGGGCAGCGTAAACGACGCGCTGCACGGCGGCGCAGCGGAAAATGCCGAGCATCTCGCCGAGGTCGTCGCTCCATTTGAAAAGCTCTTCCTGCCCAGGGGCGCAGTTAAAATGGAGGACTTCAAGGGCGCACCCAAGGCTCAGGAGATAATCGACCGAGTGTACGATATCGCACAGCAGGTATACGATAAGCGCGAGGCGGAGTTCGGCCTTGCCCCCGACGGTCAGCCCGTCATGCGCGAGATCGAGCGCGTTATCATGCTGCGCGTCGTCGACGAATACTGGATGGACCACATCGACGCGATGGCCGAGCTCAAGCGCGGCATCGGTCTGCGCGGCTACGGCAACGTAAAACCCATCGATGCGTATAAGCGCGAGGGCTATGATATGTTTGAGGCCATGATAAACGGCATCCGTGAGGAGACCGTCAGAAGAATTTACACCATCCGTGTCCGTAAGGAGCAGACGCTTGAGCGCAAGGCAGTTGCCAAAAACGTGGCGGCAAACGTCGGCGGCGAGGCTCCGAAGAAAAAGCCCATCAAAAAGGCCCCGAAGCCGGGACGCAACGATCCCTGTCCCTGCGGCAAGATGAAGGCCGACGGCTCGCGCAGACTCAAATACAAGGAGTGCTGCGGCAGAAACAACTGACGAGGAGGCACAATGGCATTTACTGAAAACACACAGCACGGCTGCGTATACATGACATCGGATAAAATAAGCGCAAGGCATATGTTCACAACGCGCATCGGCGGCGTGAGCAAGGGCGTTTTTGCGTCGTGGAACCTCGGAGTGAACCGAGGCGACGACGATGCGGCTCTGCGTGAAAACTACCGCCTTGCCGGTGAGATAATAGGCTGCAATGCCGACGATTTCGTTGTCACAAAGCAGGTCCACGGACGCATTGTCTATCTTGCCACGGAGTCTGACCGCTACCACGTGGGATCGGATAAGCAAATTGAGTGCGACGGCTTTGTAACGAACGTCAGGGGCTTACCGCTGATGATATATATTGCCGACTGTGTGCCGGTTCTGCTGCACGATCCGGAGGCGTACGTTGCTGCGGCGGTGCACTGCGGCTGGAAAAGCAGCGTGCAGGATATCCTCGGCGCGGCGGTTGAAAAAATGTGCGCTCTCGGCGCAAAGCCGCAGAGCATCCGTGCGGCGATAGGCGCAAGCATCGGCAAATGCTGCTTTGAATGCGACGATGATGTCCCTGCGGCGGTTGAGCGCTATCTCGGCGGCGATACCGAAGGACTTTTCGAGAAAAAGCCCAACGGGAAAACGCATGTCGACCTTCGCGGAGCGAATGCGCGCAGACTTTTGCAGCTCGGCCTCAAGAGGGATAATATCGACGTGTCGGATGAATGCACGATGTGCCTTCCGGATAAATACTGGTCGCACCGAGCGACCGACGGCGTCCGCGGCAGCATGGCGGCGGCAATAGTGCTCTGAGGTGCTCAAATGTCAAGGATAAAAAGCTATATCGCGCTGCTGCTTGCACTGCTGACGCTGCTGCCGCTCGCGGCCTGCGGCACTGCCGATGACGATAAGGACGATTATATCAAGGGTCAAAGCGCAGGCAAGGAGCTTGGCCAGACCGCTGCGGCAGACGATATTTTCACACTCAACTGCAATAAGAGCTACAGCATGAATCCGCTCACCGCGACGAATACGAATAACCAGCTCGTCTGCTGCCTTGTCTATGAGAACATAGTTGAGGTAGACAACAGCTTTGAGGTCAAGCCCAACGTCGTCAGCGAGTGGTCTACCGAGGACGGCTCGAGATGGACGCTCAAGGTCGCGTCGGGGCACACCTTCCATAACGGCGCCTCGCTCACCGCGACGGATGTCGCGTACAGCATCCAGCTTGCCACGCGCTCCGAGCGCTTCAGGGCTCGCCTTACCTGCATCGCGGGCTGCTCGGCGTCCGATTCCGAGACGGTCGTTATCAATCTCGCAAAGAAGAACATGATGCTCCCGTCGCTGCTGAGCATTCCCGTCATCCAGTACGGAACGGGAAACCAGACCTATCCCGGCGGCTCGGGGCCTTATCAGTATGCGGAGGACTATAACAGCCTGACGGTTTACCAAAAGCATAAAAACGCGGCGACGATGCCGCTCAAGACGATATACCTCAAGACGTATGTCGGAGCGGAGGAGACAATGTCCGCTTTTGCCGACTCCCTGATCGATATGGTTCTGAACGATCCGAGCTCTACGACAAATATCGGCTACGGCAGCGCAAACGATATACGCGGCTTCAACACAACGAACATGCATTATATCGTCTTCAACTCCTACAGCACGAATTTTAAAAATGACGTGCTGCGCTTTGCAATGAATTACGCCTTTGACAGGGACTACATCGTCAGTCAGCTCGGCGGCTACGCAACTGCGGCCAATCTCCCGATCAATCCGGCCAGCAATCTCTATAATGAAAGCTACGCAAAGCAGTTTAACTACGGGCTTAACAAGGTGCAGGAGATGCTCACAAACGCCGGAATGAAGGATTATGACGGCGACGGTTTTCTGGAGATCAAAAACGGCGAGGAGCTTATAGAGATAGATATAAACCTCCTCGTTTACAGCGGAAGCACCGTCAAGGTCAACGCGGCGAAGAGATTTGCCGAGGATATGAAGAGCCTGGGGCTTCAGGTCACCGTAAATAAGCAGGACTGGAGCAATTACAAGAAGCTTCTCGAAGCAGGGAACTACGACATGTGCTATTGCGAGGTGCGTCTGGGCGGCGACTTTGACCTCAGCAAGCTGCTCTCTGCCGGCGCGTCGCTCAATTACGGCGCGGTCAGCGACACTCAGCTCGATGAGCTGATCGCCGCCTATCTTGCAGCAAACGACGATGAGCGCAAGACCGCCTGCGGCAATATGTGCGCATACATTGCAAACAAGGCGTACATCGTGCCGCTGATATTCGAGCGCCATCAGCTCGTGAGCCATCGCGGTGTTGTCGAGGGCGCAAGGGCAAACGAGAATAACCCCCTGTGCGGCATAGAAAACTGGACGGTAAAGATAGAGAATGTGAAAAAATCAGAGGATACGACTAAAGATTGAGAAACGGAGAGGTGCCTTATGACAGATAAGGAGCTTTTGGCCATCGCGAGAGAGGCGTCGGGCAGAGCTTATGTTCCTTATTCCAAATTCGCGGTCGGCGCGGCGCTCGAGTGCCGCGGCGGACGTGTGTTCACCGGCTGCAATGTGGAAAACGCGGCTTTGGGCGATACGATATGCGCCGAGCGCACGGCCTGCGTCAAGGCGATCAGCGAAGGGTATCGGGATTATGTCCGCCTTGCCATCTACGCCGAAAGTCAGAATTACTGCATGCCCTGCGGCTCATGCCGCCAGTTCCTGTCAGAGTTTAACGACGGCGAGCTGGAGATACTCTGCTGCAAGGCCGACGGAAGATACGTCAGCTACAGGCTCAAGGAGCTGCTGCCCTATACATTTAATTATTAAACTATGGAGCTTGAACAATTGCGCGCCTTCACTGCCGTGGCGGAGGAGAAAAGCTATACCAGAGCGGGGGAGCGGCTGTATATGAGCCACTCCACGATGTCCCGCGCCGTTTCCGCGCTCGAGCAGGAGTTCGGCGTGCGCCTTATAAGCCGCGACAACCATGTCGCCGGGCTCACGCCCGAGGGCGAAAAGCTCTATGAGCTGGCAAAAAAGCTGCTCAGCATGGCGGACGAGCTCGAGGAAAAAATGCGTTTAAGCTGATTTCACAAAAACAAGACCGAAGTTTCTGCAAAAATCACAAAACTCCCCCTTGACATCGAGGGGGAGTTTTGGTATCCTAATAGAGCGCCTGTGTGTTGCTGACGGGCGTATTATGCGATGAAGCGGGAGATTGCTCGGAAAACGAGGTAACTTCCGTGGAGTATGTCCGGTACCGATGCCATTTTCGGTACACAATCGGGCGGCTGAAGCGTACTGCACATGGTGTATATCGCCTGTACGGTATCAGACCGGCTCAACAAAGCCGGTTTGTTTTTCGGACAGGGTCTGATACACATGGTTGAGTGTGCAAATATTCGCTTCATCCGTACGGGACATGAGGCGATCCCAATGACGCCGCAAAAACTGTACGAAAAGGAGAAAACACAATGGCAAACAAGAACATGATCCGCATCAGACTCAAGGCTTACGATCATCAGCTGATCGACAAGGCCGCAGAGACCATCGTTGAGGCCGCAAAGCGCACCGAGGCTCAGGTCTCCGGACCCATCCCCCTGCCCACCAAGACCGAGATCGTCACGATCCTCCGTGCCGTTCATAAGTATAAGGACAGCCGCGAGCAGTTTGAGCGCCGCACTCACAAGCGCCTGATCGACGTGATGAATCCCACCCAGAAGACGGTAGAGGCTCTTATGTCCCTCGAGCTGCCCGCAGGCGTTGAGATCGAGATCAAGCTCTGACAGCAAAATCCCACAAAACCCAAGTCAACGACCCATAGTCCGTAACTTGCGAATGCGGACGGGTTAAGTTGCCAGCCTCTGATCATTGAGATTAAGCGAGGCAACCAATAACCGAAGGAGGAAATATCTAATGAAGAAAGCCATTATCGGCAAGAAGGTCGGCATGACGCAGATCTTCGACGAAATGGGCAAGGTCATCCCCGTGACCGTCATCGAGGCAGGCCCCTGCGTCGTGACTCAGAAGATGACCGTCGAAAAGGAAGGCTACGAAGCCGTCCAGCTCGGCTACGAGGAAGTCGCCGAGAAGCACATCTCCAAGCCTGAGGCCGGCCATCTGAAGAAGAACGGCATCGGCATGCTCAAGCACCTTAAAGAGTTCAAGCTCGAAAACGCGGCAGAGCTCAACGTCGGCGACGTTCTGAAGGCGGACGTCTTCACGGCCGGCGACAAGGTCGACGTTACCGGCACCAGCAAGGGCCACGGCTACGCGGGCGTTATCAAGCGCCACGGCGCACAGCGCACCCCCACCAGCCACGGCGGCGGTCCTGTTCACCGTCACGCAGGCTCCATGGGCTCCGGCACCGACCCCAGCCGCATCTTCAAGGGCAAGATCGGCGCAGGCCACATGGGCGTAGATCAGGTCACCGTTGAGAACCTCGACGTCGTCCAGGTAGACCCCGAGCTTAATATGCTCGTTATCCGCGGCGCCATCCCCGGCCCCAAGGGCGGCCTTGTTTATGTAAAGAGCACCGCAAAGATCGCGCCCGTCAGGAAGGGCGAGGGCGCTGCCATCAGCCTCAACCCGCAGAAGGCGTCTGCCCGTGTCAACCCGCAGAAGGCCTCCGCGCGCAACAAGTAAGGAAAGGAGAGTATCTTAAATGCCTACTACTAACGTATATAACATGGCAGGTGAGAAGGTCGGCGAGATCGAACTCTCCGCAGCCATCTTCGGCATCGAGCCGAACAAGTCTGTCCTTCATGACAGCGTCAAGAACCATCTGGCAAACTGCCGTCAGGGCACCCAGAGCGCACTCACCAAGGGCGAGGTCAGCTACACGACCGCAAAGCCCTGGCGTCAGAAGGGCACCGGCCGCGCACGTGCAGGCTACAAGGGTTCTCCCGTGTGGACTCACGGCGGCGTAGCCTTTGCTCCGAAGCCCCGCGATTACAGCTACACCCTCAATAAGAAGGTAAAGCGCCTTGCTCTCAAGAGCGCGCTGAGCGCACTTGCGGCGGACGACGCGATCGTAGTTATCGACGATATCAAGGTCGATGAGATCAAGACCAAGACTTTCAAGGCATTCCTTGATGCGGTCAATGTCTCCGGCAAGACCCTCGTCGTCACCGAGAGCGTTGACGAGAAGGTAGTTAAGTCTGCACGCAACCTCGCAGGCGTCACCACCACCATCGCAACCATTCTCAGCCCCTATATGATACTCAACAACCGCAAGCTCGTCGTTTCCAAGGCGGCGCTTGCAAAGATCGAGGAGGTGTACGCCTGATGAAAACCGCTTATGATATCATCATTCGCCCCATCATCACCGAGCAGTCCATGGAAGACCTGGACATCAAAAAGTACGCTTTTGAAGTCGCTAAGGATGCAACCAAGATCGAGATAAAGAAGGCCATCGAGGAGATCTTCGACGTGACCGTCATCAAGGTAAACACCCTCAACGTAAACGGCAAGGCAAAGCGCACCGGCTCGTACCCCATGGGCAAGACCGCCTCTTGGAAGAAAGCCATCGTAAAGCTCAGCGAAGACTCCAAGAACATTGAGCTGTTCGAGAACATGGCATAAGGGGAGGATCAAAGAATGTCTATTAAAACTTACAGACCTACCACTCCGGCCCGCAGACAGATGACTGTTTCCGGCTTTGACGGTGTTGACAAGCACGCAAAGCCCGAGAAGAGCCTGACTGAGGTCCTCAAGAAGAAGTCCGGCCGTAACAGCTACGGCCGCATCACCGTCCGCCACAAGGGCGGCGGCAACCGCCAGAAGTACCGTGTTATCGACTTCAAGCGCAACAAGACCGAGATGGAGGCCGAAGTCCTCCGCCTCGAGTACGACCCCAACCGCAGCGCATTCATCGCCCTGGTCAAGTACGAGGACGGCGAGCTGCGCTACATCCTCGCCCCCGTCGGACTGAAGACCGGGGACAAGGTCGTATCCAGCCCCGATGCCGACATTAAGCCGGGCAACGCACTGCCCCTGGCAAACATCCCTGTCGGTACCGTTATCCACAACATCGAGCTCTACCCCGGCAAGGGCGCTCAGCTCGTTCGCTCCGCCGGCGTTTCCGCACAGCTCATGGCCAAGGAAAACGGTATGGCTACCGTTCGTCTTCCCTCCGGCGAGTACCGCAAGGTTCGCCTTGACTGCTTCGCGGTCATCGGCCAGGTCGGCAACATCGACCACTCCAACATCTCCATCGGCAAGGCAGGCCGCAAACGCCACATGGGCATCCGTCCTACCGTCCGCGGCTCCGTCATGAACCCCTGCGACCACCCCCACGGCGGTGGTGAAGGCAAGTCCCCCGTCGGCCGTCCCGGCCCTGTAACTCCCTGGGGCAAGCCCGCACTCGGTTACAAGACCCGCAAGACTAAGAACCGCACCGATAAGTTCATAGTCAAGCGCCGCAATGCTAAGTAAGGAGGGCAAAAGATAAATGAGCAGAAGCGTTAAGAAAGGCCCCTTCGCAGCTCCCGAGCTTCTGAAGAGAGTCGATGAAATGAATAAGGCCGGCGAGAAGAAGGTCCTCAAGACTTGGAGCCGCGCCACTACCATTTTCCCGTCCTTCGTAGGACACACCATCGCAGTACACGACGGCCGCCGTCATGTTCCTGTATACGTCACCGAAGATATGGTCGGCCACAAGCTCGGCGAGTTTGCTCCCACCCGTACCTTCCGCGGCCATGCAGGCAGCAAGACCGGCAAGTAAGGAGGAGAGAACATGGACGAAAAGAAAATGGCAAGAGCAGAAGTCAAGTATGCTCGCATTTCTCCCCGTAAGGTCGGCATCATCTGCGATATGATCCGCAATAAGGACGTCGCCGTTGCAAAGGCACTCATGCAGCACACCCCCAAGGCAGGCTGCGAGTACATGATCAAGCTTCTTGACAGTGCCAAGGCAAACGCGGAGAACAATTTTGAAATGGATCCCGAGAAGCTCTATGTTGCAGTTGCATACGCAACCGGCGGCCCCATCCTCAAGCGCGGCATGCCCAGAGCTCAGGGCCGCATGTACCGCATCAACAAGCGCACCAGCCACATCACCATCTGCGTGGCTGAGAGAGACTAAGGAAGGAGGCAGAATAAATGGGACAGAAAGTTAATCCTCACGGCATGCGCGTCGGCGTTATCAAGGACTGGGATTCCCGTTGGTACGCCCGTGCAGACAAGGTCGGCGATCTTATCGTTGAAGACTACAACATCCGCAACTACCTGAAGAAGACCCTCTATTCCGCCGGTGTTCCTACCATCGAGATCGAGCGCGATTCCAATAAGGTACGCATCTATATCCACTGCTCCAGACCCGGCGTCGTTATCGGCAAGGGCGGCGCAGAGATCGAGCGCATCCGCCTGTCCGTCGAGAAGATGATAGGCAAGCCCGTAGCGATCTCCATCGTTGAGGTCCGCACCCCCGATACCAATGCTCAGCTCGTAGCGGAGAACATCGCACAGCAGATCGAGAAGCGTATTTCTCACCGCCGCGCAATGAAGAACGCAATGGGCCGTGCAATGCGCATGGGCGCAAAGGGCATCAAGGTCATGTGCTCCGGCCGTCTCGGCGGACGCGAGATAGCAGGCGTTGAGCAGTACCACGACGGAACCATTCCTCTTCAGACCATCCGTGCCGACATCGAGTACGGCTTTGCAGAGGCA
>ULVD01068073.1_pt1 | contig 22106 bp, 17 predicted proteins | sample 1959101 | NCBI WGS metagenome assembly ULVD01 (sample SAMEA4835777, study PRJEB28245) | human gut metagenome | biome: gut microbiome; material: fecal sample | place: Denmark | collected 2008
TAATTCGGATTACGCAAGATTTTATAAACCGTGCTTCTGTGTCAGAAATACGGAGCAGTAGTATCGTTCCGATACATATTTCTGCCCTGTTTCAGATAAAACGCTTTCGGGGTGTCGTAGCCCTTTTCGGTCAGTATTTTCGCTATCGCAAGCGCGTTATAGCCGTTGACGCATAGTCTGAATATCTCCCGGATTGTCGGCGCACACCTTTCGTCTATCAGCCACTTGTTTTTGTCGTTCGGATCTTTCATATATCCGATCGGTATCCGTGTTGTTTCGCATACCGCCCGAGAATATCTCTCTGATTTTTGATACTGTTGCTTTCGCCCTCGGTACCGTTATCGTCTACACTGAGCCGGCAATAAAGCGCGGTTATTCCGTCACCCCCTCCTTTTTTTTGTTCTTTTATTTTTATTTGCCGTTTGTAATTCTAACATATCTGTTTACCTCCGTCAGATTCCAAACAGCAAGTTCGTAATTTACCATCCCCAAGCCGTTCTTCCGTCAGGCTTGTAAATTTTTTCATTACCAAACGCTCTAATATCTCGTATGCTGATTCTCGCGCCCCTTGCGTCGATTCCGTGCTTACGATATACAACGTTTCGTTTTTTCTTGCCCTTACCTTATTTTTATCCGTTACCTTATTTGTTTCTCTATTTTGCAAATCTCCTTAACTTTATTGTGCGGATACTATGTTCTCTCTCCATAAACAATAAAAAGCCGATGACTGTTTGCCATCGACCATAAATAATTTTATATGTTTTTATAATAAGTAATTTTAGTTAATGCCGCATTCCGATTCATTTATCAGAAGCGGTAAAAGCCATTTTAATATCCAACGCTTTGTCGTGTCGTAATTTGAAGCGTAAAACACCGCACCGACAATCGCTTCGATATAAGGATCGTGTCCTTTGTTCACAACTTTTTCGTGATCGGGAACACCTGCATCTGATTGGAAGTGTTTTGCGTTGTATGCGTATCCGATCAAGCCGCATTTCAGCATAATATTATGCATAACTTCATTGTTTTCAAGTTTACTTTTTATCTGCGTAATCTCGCCTTTTGTAGTTATTCCTTTCCGATAGAGATAATCGGCAATAACGGATTTCAACACGGTATCGCCGATTGTTGCAAGCCCGTCGTTAGTGTATTCGCTATGATTCTTTCCTTCTCCGATAACTTCAATTTTCTCCGACCTCATCGCCTTTGAAAGCCACGCGATGTCATTAAAATGATAATGTATTTTAATTTCAAGTTCGCGCATTTTTTGATATACAACAGATTTATCCATCAGATTTTATCTCCATTGAATACAATTTTATCCGACAAATTCACTTCTACGGATTTACCGTTTTTATCCATATCGAACCAAGAAACATTGTTTTTGTATCTGTCCGTTAAACACAAAATGCGTTGATTTTCCGAACCAAGTAACCTGCGTTTTGTTTCTTTTTCTTCCAAAACGTATGCGCCGTCAAGCACAAGGTCTATGCCGGCAAGGACGTCCGAAACTTCTTCGTATTTTCTGCCCGTAAACGATATAATTCCGAGTCCGAGTTTCTTTATTTCGTCGGTTAAAAGCGGAAGGTTTTGTTGGCAAGTAGGTTCTCCGCCGGAATACGTTACACCTTCGATGCCAAATTCGTCAATCGACTTTTTAATTACCGAAATAATCTCGTCGATTGACATAATATGGCGCGCTATAAACGGCTGGTAATCAGGGTTACAACACTCGTTGCAACGAATATCGCAACCCTGAAACCATATACATAATCTTTTATGCGGACCTTCTGTTTCCGTACAACGGTTTATACTCGCAACGTTAAACTTAATCATTGTCAAAATCAAATTCGAGCCCGTTTTTCGTTGTTTTTACTACGATTTTCGAGCCTTTCATCGACGGCAATTCTTCTTTGTTTTCAAACATAAACATAGCAAGTTCGTCAAGCAATTTATCATTGATGGCGTTAAGAATATCACGACCGCCTTTACTGCTGTCCGCTCCGCCGAGAACGTAATCTATAAATTTAAGTTCGTCTTCAAATTCAAGGTCGATACGATACTTTTCCGATATCGCTTTCTGGACCGGACGAAGTTTCGATTTCGCGATTTTTACACTGAACTCTCTGTCTTTGATGAAGTTAAACGGAACGATATTGCTGTAACCGATACGACCGAGAATTTCGGGACGTTTGATTTCGTTATCGAAATAGTTTTTAACGATTTTTATAAACTCATCCGCCACTTCTTCGTTTGAACCGTTCGAAGACACTTCCGATGCTCCGAGATTTGACGTGAATATAATTACGCTTTCGCTGAAATAAACCGTTTCGCCTTTGCTGTCGGTAAGTCTGCCGTCTTCGAGAATTTGCAGAAAAATATCCAGAATTCTCGGATTCGGTTTTGCCGCTTTTTCGATTTCGTCGAATAGAATTATGCTGAACGGTTTTTCTTTCACGGCGTTAGTAAGTTGCCCGCCTTCTTCATAACCGACGTATCCCGGAGGCGCGCCGATAAGTTTCTGATCACTGTTTTCCTGCGCATATTCCGACATATCGAAGCGAATACAAGCCTGTTCGTCACCGAAAAGGAATTTTGCAAGCGCCTTTGAAAGTTCGGTTTTACCTACGCCGGTAGGTCCGACGAAAAACAGCACGCCTTTCGGTGCAGAACGAGAAGACGATTTATGTATTCCCGTAAGTCCCATATAAGCCTTAACAACGACTTTTTCAATCTTTTCGATAGCCTCTTCCTGACCGACTACACGCTCGCTTAAAATCTTTTTGATGTTTTTAACCGACTTATAATCGAGTTTTTCCCAAGGATTGTCTTTTTCGCCGTACTTAAACAGCAAGTACAACTGCTCGAACAGCATTTTGCCTTCTTTTCTCGAAAGGCGCGCCATCTGAACAATTTCACGGTTGGTAAAATCGTCGAGCATATCAACGTATTCGTTAAATTTATCCGAAGTCAGAAGCGTTTCTCCGGGTTTGAGTTTTACGTCAAATCCGCTCTCGATTTTTTCCATCATTTTAGCGCGTTCTTCTCTGTCGGGTTTTGAAAGAGTAAGACAAGCGACTTCGGGGTTACCCTGATAGAAGGAAATCGGGAACATTGCCAGTTTGCTCGTAATGAGAATAACCGTGCTTTCGTTTACTTCCGCAGACAAATACTCCGTTTTTTTATCTTTTATCGCTTTCCCGAGCATTGTGATAAGTTCTCTCTCGTCGGGTGGTAATTGTCCGCCGCTTGAAAAGAGATAATCCGCCCAATTCAGCACGAAAGCAGTTTTCCTGTTTGGTTTCTTCAAGTTTTTGAATACGATATTGAAAATATCGGCAGGTTCTTTGAACTGACCGCTTCCCGTTTTTTCTTCCGCTTGCGGTTGATTTTCTTCGTCATCGTCAAAGGAATAAGCGTCGCCTTCAACTTCGACTTCATCGATTACGGAAAGCCTTGACACGTCTCCGTCTATGCCGTCGATACGATCCCAATACAAAACGTCGTCGTATTCCATTCCTTTGAGCATGTCCGTAAGGTATTGTTTCAGATCGACGATTTGCTTTTTGTCGTTAAGATACACGTCGCCGACGTTGCCGTCGAGTATTACGCATCTTTTGATACCGACTTCGCGTTTTAACCTGTTAAACGTTGTTTGTAATGCCATTATTTTCACCTCTTATTTGTGTTTGTTTTTACCGTTTGGTACTTCATAGACGATATTTTATCGGGATTGCTCCATATTTCCTGCGTTTTGGTAACGTGTAAACCGTAAACTTCTTCCAAATCGTTCAGAAAAGGCTGTATATCCTTTTGACACGCCTGTCCTTCGTATCCACGGAAGTCGTAAATAAATTTACCGTCCAAAAACACGCGGAATTCCGCTTTTTCGCCACTTGCTTTCAGTCCGACTAAAATCACTTCGTTTGTGTCGCGTTTGATTTTTATATTCTTTTTATCCACGATAAATCCGCGGGCGGTTATTGCCGACATTATGATTTTAAGCGACTTCTGACGGATTTTTTCGCCTACGATTTCTTCCGTCGCCGCCGATCTTATTTCGGAAAGCGTTTTGTTCTCTGTTACGACTTTATCGATGGTCGCCTTTTCAACTCTTGCGGCTTCGAGTTCGCGGCGGATTTTTTCACGTTCTTTTTCGATACGCGATTCATAAGTTTCGTTTTTGAGTTCTTTACCCGCTCTGATTAGATCATCGCCCGAAAGCGTATCGTTTTTCAGATATGCAAGGTAAGTAAACTGCCTTTCCGTTTCATCCTGAATGGAATCGATAAGTTTTTGGATCTCGGCGGGGATTGTAACGACTCCGTTTGCTTTATCCCTCAATCTTTTTTGATTTTCTTCGATACTGCTTTCAAGCAAACTTTGATAAAGCGCGCGCATTTCGACTAATCTTTTAGCCGCCAAGTCGTTTACTTGATTTTGTAATTCTTGCGCTGCTTTATCCACGTTATCGGCAGAATTCAGTCTTAATCTGTCGCTGTCTCCGCTTACAACGCCTTTTTTTGCGACTTCTTTTGCTTGCGATTTTAAGTTTTCGATTTTTCTAACGAGAGAATCGCGTTCTTTTACAAGCGATTGACGCAATGCCGCAGTCTTGCTATTGTGTAAGCTTTGCGAGCCGTTTTCTATGTCCGAAAGTATCTGATCGAGTTCGGCAATCTGCCTTTCGGCGACTTCGCAAATGCTTTCGCATCTTATCGCTATCGCCTCGTAGTCTATTTGCACCTGATGGCTCATTTGCGCTCCCCCTTTATGGCAAATACTATATCGCGCCAATTTTCAATCGTTTCTTTATCGAAACGTGTTTGCGACTTTTCCGGATGTTGCAATCCGTTTCTGCACATACGAAGTTTATGTAATGCGGATTCCTGCTTGCTGTCGAGAATGCCTTTATCTTTTGCCATAACGAGTAAATCGTGTGCAGACGTCATAGGCTCGGCGTTAAGCATATCTCTTAAATCGTATTGCAGTTTTACGAATAAATCGCAAATTGCGTCTTTATATTTTCCGCGTGCAATCTGCTCATCAACGTATTTTTTCGTAATTTTTTCGGGATGAGAAGATGCGCTACGCTCAATAGACAACAAATCGTGAATCGGTTCGTAAATCTCTATAAACTCTCTGATTGCAGCATAGGATTTAGGCGCATATTTCTCATATTTTGCCACCGATTTCAACTCCGAATTAAGCGTAGCGTAAGCATCGAAAAATTCGTCTTCGTTATAATCGTCTTTAAGCGTATACTCCGAAAGGCTCTCTATCCCGAGCATATCGTTCAGTTTCCACAAATTCCGTTTAACGTTATTATAAGCGTTACCGAGATCGGAATCCGAGTAAATTTCTTCGTTGTTTACAACTTTATCGGCAAAATCCGCCACCACGTTCACAACGCTTAAAACGGCGTCAACGGTAAAACCTGCGCTTAAAAGTGCCTCGTAAACAATATCGTCGTCTTCCGTTTTTTTCATTTCTTTCGCAAAGGCGGAAACGTAGTCGAAATCGTTCATTCCGAGTGCTTTTCTGAGCGGATTCAACACCGACGATTTATAAATCGCATTATCGATTTTTATCTCGCTTGCGCTCTCTTCAAACAATTCTTTCGCCGTCGAAACGAAATATTTTTGCCACTCGGCATTCTTGATAAAGGCGTTATTCAGTTTTAATACAACTTCTATCTTTTCATCAACAGTTTTTGTGTTTTCAAACAGCGCCCTGATAGTTCTACCAAAATACGAAGAGTCTTTCAACGCGGCAACAGTAAACAAAACCACTTTTGCAACGTCATCGGCAAAATCTTTTTGTACGTAATACTCAAAAATTTCTTCTACCGTTTCTTTATAGCGCGTTTCGTCTAAAACGCTTTCGGTAAGCAACTGCATTTCAAACGTGTCGCCAAACTGGTTGCAAGGCATTTTTACGTTTACTGCGGAATAGTAGTGAAGCGCGGAAGTATCGAGCAAAGCAAACTCGGCGTTTCCGCCTATTTCGCCAAGTATCTTTATCGAAAAATCTTTATCCGTTCTTAAAACGTTATCCGTTCTGTCGGTTGCAAGTCTGCCGCCGTCGATAAAGATTGTACAAGGTCTTTTCGCCTGCTTGGATACGTCGTTCGGGATATATGCGCCCTCGATATCGGTAAGCTCGGAAAGTAACACCGTTGGCACGTCTACCGCATTTTGAAGCGCGTCCACAAACTTATACTTTTCTTTGGCAAGCAAACATTTCGTCATAAATGCGGATGAATACCACTTGTTGAAATAAGCGGTTTCGTCCGACGTATCGAACGAAAATACAACGCCGCTTTTGTTTATTATAACTTGCGTTCCGTCCTCTTTTCTGACTTGTTTTTCTTCTCCGACCTCGGGTATTTCAACTTCGACAACGCGTTCTTCGGCTTTTAGCCCTACTTTTGTCGGATTCGCTTCTATATAATCTTTAAGCCCGCTTATATCTATCGTTTTTCCTAAAAACCTTTCAATATCTTCGTAAAGAACGGACGAATCGAGAGAGGTATAAGGAAGCGAATAACTCACGTCGAATTTCCGCGTTACGGGGCTATAAAAAATATCTTTCGTCTTTACTCTTTCTTCGCCTGTGGGAATCGCTCCTTCACGGAACATTTTTCTGCCTTTCGCGGTAAGCGAAACGTCTTTTACTCTGATTTCCGAAAAGTATTTCGGATTCATAAAATGCGACGGATCGTAATCGTAAGAGAGTATTTCGGTACCGATAAGATTTGAAATTTCTTTTCCGAAAATATAGTGCAAATCTCTCGGAATACCGAATTTAAGAAGCACGTCGCATATTTTATCTTCCGAACCCGCAGTTTTTTCGATTACGTCGAGTAAAATATATGCAACGCCCGACGCCTTCCTTACCTCGTTATATCGCACGTTTACTTTATAGACAAGTAGCGGAAACGGAATAGCCGTAGTGAATTTTAACAAACTTTTCTCTTCCATTTTACTCTCCTAAAATATCTTTCGCCGTAAGTATTCTTCCGCGGAAGTTTATCGTGTCGATAATTTCTCTGTATACGGGGAAGTTGATTTTATCGCGACTGTGATCGCCTTCGAGATCTGGAAGGTCGATTATGCCCGCTTCCGATAAAAACTTTTTCGAGCCGACAATAATCAAAAGTTTTCTCGCTCTTGATAAGGCTACGTTGATACGCTCGAATTTTTTGATAAATTCCGCATCATACCTCGCGCCGCTCGGATTTCTTACCATCGAAACGATAATGATATCCCTTTCATCGCCTTGGAAATCGTCAACGGTACTGATAACCAGTTTTTCGTCCGGTTTACCCGAAAAGCCCGTAAATTGATAGCCTTTACGTTTCTTTTTTATTAGTCCCGCCTGATCGCCATATGTACAAATAATACCCGCGCTCGGTCTTTCGTCGATTTTCCTTGACGGATCGACGATAATTTTATGCTCGTAAACAAGCCCTTTCGCCGCTTTGTCTAGTTCCTTTAATAGCGTTATCGCAACCTGCGCTTCCTGCTCGTTGATTTTGGACGTACTGCCTTCGAATGCGCTCGATTCTTTTTGGTCGCAATCCACAAAATATATGTGCCGTTTGGGATCGATAACGGTATTCCCGTTGATTTTTACGGTAAGATTATGCTCTTTTTCGTCGTCTTGTTGTTTTTTACCTACAACAAGCCCTTTACCGTTACCGCCGTAGAAATGATTGAACACTTCCATAATGTGGCTGTGGCAACGGTATTGCTTATTAAGCATTACTCTGAAATCGCTCGGAACTTTCTCATACAGTGTTTTGAAGAAACATTCTTCATATAACTTTGTATATCCGTCGTTGATTTCCTTTGTGATTTTTTCTTCGTCGAGTCCGTCGAAATCATCTCCCCGCATATGCCGCAAATCGTACATAGGCGGAAGTTGACGATGGTCGCCGACGAGAATAACCGTCTTGCCGTATAAAATAGGTATCAGCAAATCGAGAAAAGACGACTTTGACACTTCGTCTACGATTACAACGTCTATGCCTTGCGTTCTGATATCTACCGATTCGATTCCGTATTTGCCGAGTTCGGCAAGTTGCGACGGCGTGAATCTGTCGCGGCTTGTGCAGGTAATACCGAAAACATTCGCCGAATTGTAAAGTTCTCTCGTATATGCGGCTCTGTCTTCCTCTAAAATATCTTCCTGTGACAAGTATTTGACGATATCCTTATACATCGGAATTTTTATTTTGTTTTCGGAAGACGAAGCATTATACTCGGTTTCGAGTTTATTCCACTCGTCGCTGATTATATCGAACGCCGTTTCAAGATTGTCCGAATCGTATTCCCTGACAATTCCGAAATCTCTGAAAAATCTCGTAATCTTTTGTTTCAGCACGGAATTTAACTCACCATATTCTTCAATATCGGGTTTTTCTCCGAGTTTTTCGTATAAACGTTTTTTCTCGCTTATTTGGATTTTTAGTTCATTTATTTTATCGGATATAGCGTTTTCGTTGTCTATATCGCCATTGATTTTGAATTCGATTATATTTCTCTGTGTGTTTACAATATCGGCAAGTTTTGCCTTGAATTGCGCAAGTTCGGAAGGTAATTGCTTCAATATTTCTTTTGAACCCGTAATGCCGGGGACGAGAGAGTAAATCACGCTTCCGGCAATATCGAACTCCGAATTATTTTCGTATTCTTTAATCTTTTTGCCTACGGCAATCAACTCGCTTTGATTCTTTTTATACTCTTCGTAATTAGAATCTCCTTCATTCGGTGCTTCGTCCGTATCGGGATCTCGCAAACCGCTCAAAACGTTTCGCAAAGCACGCTGGCGATTTTTTAACTCCACAATCGCGTCTTCGCTCAAAAAACGCTCTAATTCTTTGTTTATTGCCTGAATATCGGCATTAACAAGCTCGGCAACATTATCGAGCGTAACCTCTTCAAAACAAGCAAAGCACTTTAACAGACGTTCTACTTGTTCGGCGTATTTATCCAATACGTTGCTATCTGCGCCTTCGCCCGAAAAACGATACGATTCGACGTATTTAAGCGTTCTCGTATACTTTTCGGTATCTTCTTTTGCGACACGAAGTTTTTCTCTTAAAACTTCGTTTTCTCCGGTTAAACGGTTTATTTCTGAAAGCAAATTGTTCCGCTGTCTTTCCGTGTCCGCATTTTTACGTTGCAATTTCAAAAGGCGATCGTAATCGAGGCGAAGAGATTTCATCGTCGAATCGAATTCTTCTCTCGTTTCTTTATAGTTGTCGTATCTTGCTATTTGTTTTTCGAGGTTTCCGCAAATATTAAGGTAGAAATTATCTACAAGCCTTTCGGGACTGTAATTCGTTTCTTTACCGTTTTGCGACGGAATAAGGCGAAGCGGACGTATTTCGGGGATTTTAGGCAATCTGTCAAATACGTTATCGATTGCCTTATGCGTTTCGGAAGATATTAAAACTTTCTTACCGCGTTTCGTCAGTTGCGCCGTAATCTCGGCTATAACCTGTGTTTTTCCCGTTCCCGGAGGACCTTGCAACAAAAATATACTTTCGCTTTGCAGCGCGCGTTTTACGGCAAGTTTTTGACGATCGTTCAAACTTTCAAGACACCACTCGGGGTCTTTGATTTCTTCTACGGAAGACTGCGTAAGCGTTTCAGGCGAAAAAAGATACGTCGGCAAGAACGGATTCTTAACGTATCCGCCTAAAATTGAAGTCAATGCCTTTTCTTGTCTGTCTATTTTTGCTTTTTCCGCACGATTATCATAAGTAAGATACCTCGGCGCAATTTCCTCGATTTGCTTTTCGATTTCTTTTACTTTGTCCGTGATATCTTGCGGACGGAAGTAAATCTGATAACGGCGTATCGTTTCGTTCTCGGTTTTATCAGCCTTATCTTCGTTTAATTTTTGAAGTAGGACATTCTTTATTTCGGTTTTCTCGGAATCAATACTCTCTGCATATTGAAATTCTAATTGATTTTTCTTTTCCTTTTTAAGTCTATCCAGTTCTTCCTGACAGCGTATTGCCAAACTTTTTTGCTTTTTCTCGATAAGTGCCGTATTGCGACGAATATAAAAGTCGCGCAAAGAAATCTGCGTCTTCGCTGTTTCTATACGCTTATCGTATTCGTCGTTTAATGCCGATTCTTCACCGTGTAAAGCATTGACCTTTTTGTCTTTTTCGGCGGCAGACAATTTTAAGCGTCTAATTTTGTCTATTTTGGCACGAATTGAGCCGAGCCGTTCCTTCTTTTCGTTCTCAATCGGCGCGATAAGTTGAGCAATCTCGCTTTGGTATGTCTTGTATACGTCTTTATCAGAATTATTTGTAACGTCGGAATCAAGTCTATCGTCAAGCTCTGTTTTGTATTCAATAAGTTGCGAATTAAATTTTTCTTGCGTTTTAGCAGAAACGTCTGCCATATAACGGTTAATCTCGGCAAGAATTATACTATTATATTTGCTGTCTATTTCTCCAAATTTGGCAGTCAAATCTTTTTCGTAATTCTTGTCGAGAGGAGATAAATCAGGCTCTGTATCTATGTATGTGAATAAATATCGTTCGCCGAGAAGATACGATTTGATACTTCTGATATTACCTTTAGGGTCTTGACACGACAGCCCCATTGCGTCCCGAGTATATCGGTTCAGGTTGACCTCGAACTTCGGCTTTCCTTTTCCGTTTCTGCCAACCGTTTCGAACAATATTTCCTTTCTGTTCTTTTCTATCGCAACGCAAATCAGCGGAAAACCGTCGGCTCCCGCTACTTCTTTCGATAATATTATCTGCTCGCTTTTGCCGAAATCTTTAACTCCGTCCAAAAGAAACCCCGAGAAAGCCTCTTCGTTTCTGCGATAGAATTCTTTCGTTATCATATATGCGTCGCATACGTAAACGTCCGTAATTTCTTCGCAACGCTCGGATTGTTTTCCTAAATAGTATCTGCGAAAATCGATATACCGCAACCATTGATTAAAAATGCCAATCGCCTCAGCGGGATTCGGAACAGGAAATAGTTTAGTGGCTATTTCATTTACAAAGTCGTTTGTAAGAACAGAATCGTGCAATTCGCCGTTACCGTAATCGGGAACCGAAAACGTATTTCCGGTATTTCTGCTATATATTTCCTTCTTTACAAAAGCGCAAAGTGACGAACAAAAAACTCGCTTTTCACCGTATTTTACCGTTCGTCTGTCTATCAGATCTATCCCTTTTACGGATATTTCCGTAACGTTCCCAAATGTAACGTCGCCGATTATTATAAAGTCGTATGTTTCGGGCAGAATATGGCGAGAGTTTTCATCCGCTTCGGGGCGAATTACGATATTACGCAAAATCTTATTCCCACGCTTATTTTCGTCCATTGTTCTGTCAAACGACGGCAATGATACATTGTAATATTTTTCAGGCGTAGACGGATAGTGTTCAGATGTAGGCGGAAACATATATCCGATAAATTCTTGAAGAGTGGCGGGCGCATAATCTCCGAGTTTTCTTTTCAGTGCTTCGTATTGCTCGTTTAACGATTGCGTGAAAAAGTCGTTTCTCCCCCAAGCCTTATCACCTAAACCTTTATCCAAATTATCCAAGAAATTCAGATATAAGTAAGCCATTTTACTCCCCCTTCGTAAACTTACGATACTTATCGAATATATCTATATAATCCAAAAATTCTTTTATTTCCGCAGGCGACATACCGACTATAATCCCACCGACTTTATCGAGTATAACGCTTTTCGTAAACGGATCGAGTCCGTTTAATGCTTGCCCCGCAGTTAGTTGCTGTTTTAACGCATCGTTTTCGCTTTGTAATCTTTCAAGTTCGTTTGTCAGATTTTCCACAGAAGAAAGCGACTGCTTTTTATCATGAATACTGTCTTTCAGAATACTCGAAATTCTGTTGACATATTGCGCGAGAATATCGGGATCGGACTCATCGAGAACAAGTTCCAATTCATCTTCGCTTTCCTTCCCGAAAAGATAGAAGATTTTATATTGCTTATCTTTAGGGATATCCGAAAAGTTTTCAAGATTCCGATAATTGTAAATCGTCGCTTTGGATATTTCAAGATATTTTATTAAATCCGTAACTTTAATAGAAAATTTTGTAACGAGTCTTTCAAATAATTTCGTTGTCATTTTGGCACCTTCTTATCCGTTTGACATTATTATACTATATTAAAAACAAAATGTCAATACATTTTGTCTAAAATAGTCTAATTTATATCCAATAAAACAAAAAGTTTTTGTAAACAACTAAAAAGCAATATTTTTGGACTAATTTAACCATTTCATTCTGCCTTTTCTATGCTTAAGCCGCAATATACGGACCTCATATAAACGCTTACGATATTTTCAAAGCAAAAAGAGACTGCCTGTCTTTTTAATTGCAATCTCTTTTACTTAAAGCATTATTTTATGTTGTTTTTATAGCAATATATTTACGAACTTGCTGTTTGATTGTTTCCCCTATGTTTACTCGTCGTCCGTACTTACTCGTCCATAAAATACAACGCTGCGCTGCCTGTCCCTGTCAAACGTCGATACATTCGTCGGCATAACCACTTTGTTATCCGATAAATCGGATAATACCACCCTACTCATACTATCACATCCTTTATATTATACTTTTCTTCAATATACTTTCTTTTTTCTTTTAGCACGTTTTCATACGTTGCCTTATTAATTTTTCCTGATTTATACATACTTTCAAGCAGCAAGAAAGCGATGTATTGTTCATCATTACCTCTTTTAATTTTTTCTGTTCTTTTGTCACTCCTATATTTTTTTATTATTGCTACGGGGTACAATGTTCTCTCCCCCGAACGGCTACTATGTTCTCTTGCCTTATAGATACAATGTTCTCTCTCCATTTATAGCATATATCCTCCATTTTTTATTTCCGCTAAAAACATGCTACTTTTGCCATTTCACAAAATATTACGGATTGATTTTTTGTATCACTTCTCATAGTTTTCCCCTCTATTTGTTCAATAGCGTACTTGCGTTCCCTGAGTTTGAGCGATTGTTCTAATTTGTTTACTTGCGGACTATTTTTACGACGTAATCGCGCAGATAATAAGCCCTATCACGTTCATGATAACGTTTACTACTATCAATACGCCCGCAAGTAAAACTCTGCCTGCTACTTCCAACCATTTTGATAATTTCATAATTTCAGCCTCTATACATAGACAATTTCATTCAATATTTCTTCTTCGATGACTTGCTTCATTGCGTTAATTCTTTTCACGTCTTCCAAATAGTTTCCGGTGCGGCGATACTGCTCGCATCCGGAAAGTTTATTCCACATATCATCGTAAAGCGTTTCCGCCGCTTTGTCCACGCCATGTAAATATCCGGGGAGATCTGCAATCGTCCAGTCGATCCCTTTATCTTCAAGATACTTTTTTGCAAGCGTTCCGTACTTGCCGTAAACGTGTTTATGCGGTTTTACGTTAGCGTTGTAAATTTTAATTTCTTCCACCGTTAACCCTTCGCCCGAATTTGCTTTTCGTATCACTTCCTTGGCTTTCATATCTTCATCTCCTGTTTTTATATTCTCGTATATATACGATATTGTAATTACATTATACTTGCTTGTCGTTTTATAGTCAAGCTAAAATCATTACTTTTTGAAAAAATTTTTTATCTCAAAAGCAACATTACCGTCATAACGCTTTGCAAAAGCAACAATGCGGGCGTAACCCAAAAGAAGAATTTGCGAAAACCGCGCTCCAAGCGTATATCTTCCTTAGCTTTATACACTTTTTTTCGAGGGCTTCCACTTTCTTTTTCATCGATTTTGCATGCTCGTCGATTGTAAACGCCGCGTCGTTTGCCGCTTCGGTAACTCTTTCCTTTGACAGCTCTCCCGCTTCGTCAGTCGCCTTTGCCATAGTTGTATTTACTATTTCCTGTATCTTCGTTACCGTTTCCGTTATTCTCTGAAGCGTTATCCGCATGCTCGTAAGCATATTCCGATTTTCTTCTTTCATCTCTTTCGTCAGCTTCTCTGCGTCGTCTTTCAAACTCGAGGCGAGTTCTTCGTTCATCCATTTTACGCTCCTCACTTGCCGCGTCAAGTCCGTTACTCGCGCATTCAGCTGCAAAATTAAGCCGTTGCATTTCTCGTTCGATACCGCTAAGGCTTGCTCTAATAACGCTTCCCGCGTTTCCGCCGTCAACCGTTTTACCTCTTCGCATAGTTCGATTGCCGACGGATTTTCCGTCAAATCCACTTTTTCGTCCGGTATACGCTCCGGACTTCTGCCTGTAATTCTGTTCTCCAATTCTTTTGATTACCTCCGTTTTTGTATAATTTTCTCCGTGTTTCGCCCCACGGACAGGCTTTTGTTTTTCGGGGTGCAGATAGGAATACTCCTTGCCGTCCCGCATGATTTTTACGCCGTAGCACTTATCCACGTATTCTTTGATTTCTTCCGCCGTTTTTGAATTTTTGATTCCCTCGGCGATTACTTCGCGCAATTCTTCTTTCCAGCTCGTTCCGCCTTTTGATATGATTTTCTTTTCTGCCGCCGTTCGGCTGTTTTTGCCGCGCTTTCTGAATTCCGTTTCCGTAAAGCCGTATTTTCTGCCGATTGCATTTACTTCGTCTTTCATTTTTGCGTAATCCTGCTTTGAAAATTGCAATTTTTTGCCAGTGATCGGATCGACGGCGTTTACGATAATGTGACTGTGAACCGTCTGCGTGTCAGTATGCGTGGCGATTACGCATTCGTAATTTTTGAAAAACGCTTCCGCAACTTCTTCCGCATACGCGTGGGCTTTTTCGGGCGTTACGTTATCTTTTCTTGCGCAGGAAAGTTTGAAATGATAATACTTCCGCTCGTCGTATTTCTCGCCTTTACCGAACCGCTTTGCCGTTTCTTCAAATTGCTTTGCATAATCTTCATCGTCGAATAATTTTTTCACCGACACGATCGCCGCTTTCTTCGGATCGGTTATGTATCTTATCCCGTTTTTCGGTCTTGCCTTGCTCGCACTGCATTTTAAAAGAGGCATCGTTTAACCTCCCGCGGCGAAAGACAATTTCCGATACAATTCTTTTAAGTACGCAATGCAGTTTTTTATTTCCCGCTCTGTATCCATACCGTAATAATTGTTTCTCACCGCCTGATTAAGATTATTCCCTTGCCGCTTTAATTCCGCAAGTATTTCGCCGCCGCGCTCGATTACAATTATCGGTTTGTTCGTGATAGAGCGTAAAATAAACTCCCGCAACGTAAGCCCGCTTTTTGCCAGTTTGTTGTCGATTAAATTTTTCTCTTGTTCGCTCACCCGAAAGGTATACGCGAACGGTCTTGTCCTTTTTGCTATAGCTCTTCCTCCTTTTTTATTTATTACGCCGAAATTTTCAAGGGCGGATTCATTTCGCCCGTTAAGAAAATTACGACCACAGTACCCTCACGGAAAATTTACGCAGTAAATTTTCGTGAACTACTCGGGGTTTTAGGGGTGTGCCCCTAACGAGGCGATTTGAAAAATCGGTATTTGGCAAGACAAATACGTTCCTCGCTATATCGACGAAACCAACCATACCCATTTCATATTAAATTGTATTTTGGACGTAGAAAAAGCCCGACAGTTTATCACTGTCGGGCTTTCATTTCCACGCTTTTGAAAAACGGGTTCTGTTACACCGATTACTCATTTTAAAATTTGGGCAAGCCTTTCCCTTTCTATGAAAGGGAAAACTCTAATTTTTAATTTGTATCCCAACGACGTGCTCCTTCACTTTTTACCATTTTATTGCAAATTTCTTACCATAAACAATAATATTCCCGTCTCTACTTTCCTCAACGAACCCTATAGGAGAACCGCCTTTAAGCATAAAATCCTTAAAGTGACGAGCATTTACTATCGGGGCATAAATTCGCCAATCGGAAGGACGATTCTTTTCATAATGGCGAGCCACGAATATAAGCACGTTTCTACTCGTTAGCCATTTGGAAACTTGCTTATCTCTATCGGCTTTCTCTTCTTCTATCCTTTCGTAAACGACCTCTTTTTCTTGGTCATCCGAAACTCGTAGTTCCATATACAAACGGTCAATTCTCTTTCTATACTCATCACAAATCTCAATAATTTTATCCCTATGTCTATAATCGGTAGCATTATCCGAAGTCGTTACATCTCCAATAACCCAAGAGATAGGCATATAATTAACTCGTTTTCTTTTACCCTTTACGAAGTTAAACTTTTTAACGGCTTGATAAATATAATCCATCGCCGTATCATAAAATGTATACTCGTTTTCTTTTCCCTTATCGTCGATTTCCTTAAAGAAAATCGGCGCAGGACTATTATACTTCTTGCGCAATGCGAAAAGTTCTTTCCCAACGTTTACGTTATCGTAAGCGCGCTTTGCTTTGTCTATCTCTAAGCCTGACAAAACGGCAAGCTTACAAACGTCGTTATAAATCTCTAAGATTTTCTCCGTAGGTGCACCGCCTTTCATTTCGTTCCATATAATACTATTTAATTTTTGCGATAGATTTACGATTTCGCCTATTTTGTTTTCGCTTGTGTCGTGGTCGAGCTCTGCAAGCGTTTGACCATTTTTACTCATTGAGGAAATACCGCAAACGGGCACTTTGAAATAATCTTTATATCTCTCTGCGCATTCCACCAACAACTTATCATCGGTTATGAGCATAGCATCCGAATCGTAATCGCAACCATTTAAGCGCTGTTGAATATTCTCGCCAATGGCGTTTACACAAACGATATTTTTACCTAAATTGAAGTAATTCCAAATCTCGCCGCTAAGGTTGTTTTCCACACAGTAAAGGTTGCCCATCGTTATATGTGGTGATCGCGCGCAAAGAAGTTTCGCGCCACTTTCGAATCTCTTGCAGTAAATTTGTCCCGTCTTTAACTCGCTTGTTATCTTTTCGCCGGCTATGTACTTTAACAGCTCAGGTCCGTTGCCGAACAACGTTTCGTTCGTGCCGTTTAATAAAATATGTCCACGGCGCAAACTGCTTTTAAGTCCGCTTACTACGTCATCTCTAAAATTAGCATATAATGCCGTTGTATTAAAATGCGTACAACTGAAAAGCAATCTAAAAATAACGTCGGCACGATCGGCAAGTCCGTCGGGAGCTTTCTTTTCTTCCCCATCCTTTTCTCTTGCGTAAGCATCAGTAAAATGATAGCGCATAAATTCCACGTCGTTACGAACAAGCGAGATATAGTCAAAACTCGGCTTTAATAGCTCCTCCGCTTGCGCCTTATCAAGACCTAACGTGTTCAACAGTTGATAACTGCTCTGCACCATATCGCCGTGAAAAAATCTCGTGCCCTTATCCCATTTCACCACACCGAAAGTATTATCTACGCTTTCTATCCACTTGCGAATATTCTTCTCGGAAAGACCGCCTGCGAATTTAAGATACTTCAAACTGTTGGGCGTCGTTACCATTACGATTTGACTTACGTCGGTTGCAAGCGTAAATCCCCTTTTCTTTATGTCGTCAAGGGTAATATTTTTATCTTTTATCCACTTTTGAAGTTTCGTTCTGAACGCACAAGACTTAAAGAACTTGTTACGAAGCAGTAACATATGCTTGTCCGTATATCCGCTTTCAAACACGCTTTCGTCTAAAAAACTTTCGCCGTCTCAAATATCGTTAGTTATTTCCGTTTGCTTTTGCTCGGCTACAAGTTTTTCGCCCCTTAATTCTACCGAAATAACTTCTTCCGTGAATATGCTTTTATAATCGGGAACGAAAAGTATTCCATGAAGTGGAATATTCACCGTTCCTTTGATGCTGCTAAGTGATAACGCCTTATACGATTCCCACGAAGCTAGGTCAGTTTGTGCTTTCAAACCACAACTGCTCCACTTGTCCATTACTTTATACAAACGCTCATCAATAAAAAGGCATTTACCCTCTCTTGAACTGCCCGCGCTACGCTTATATCTTACGTAATGAATACCATCTAAATAAAAACCGTTTTGATAGAAATGTTCACGTAACTCTTTAATTTTTATAGGCTTTCCGTTTTCGGGCTTGTACGTATAGTTAAACTTTAAATTTATTACGGCAAGAGTATATTCGTTTCCGCTCTTGTCTTGAAAAGAAAACTTTTTACGGCAAACACGCTTATATGCGTTTTCAAGTTCTATGAGGTCTAGCGAATTATCCAAATAGATTTTGAACAAACGAAAATAGGCGTCGCTTTTACTTTCGGGCATTCTATACCCAACGCTAACGCCGTTTTCCCGCTCGTGCCGATAAATATCCGCCGCTTCAATTGAAATAATCCTATACCCTTGTTTCATTTTTACCTAGTCCTTCTATTGTCCGTCCTTATTATACCATAGTAAATATGACAGTTTCCGTCATATATTATATAAAATTTCAAAGAAAATAGCAAAGGTCAAACGTCCACGTTTTGGGACATCTGACCGTTATTTTAGATGTCAATATTTTTTTAGAATATCTAAAAATGTTTTGTTCCTTGCAAACTCATCTGCTGTAATTGCTTTTATATCAAGAGCATATACTATCCATCTATTTGAATTTTTAATTCAAAAGTTTCAGGACTTACCTTGAATTTTTCTACAGGGACTTCTTTAGCCTTAGCAAGCTCACTAATAAGTTTTTCATTTTCTTCATTTATATTTGCCCCAAGGTAAACTTTGGAAATCATATTTTCAACCAACTTTTGCTCATTTAAATTCTTCAAGAAGCAAATAATACGCCATTCTTCTTCATATTGCCAAACCTCGCTTTTAATAAGTAAGGCTTCTACAATTTCAGGAATTGGCAAACTGTTTTCCACCAATTTTACATTCTTTATGTCCGAAAAATCGAAAAAAACCAATGGTAACACAGCACGATTTTTTGAATAAATAACAGGGAATAACATCGATTTTGCTTCTATAGATTTTAACTTCGAAAAATCGTACTCAACACAAAATCCCGTATGCTTATTAGCATAGTGTGACCACATCAAAACATTATCGGGTCGCTCTGCAAAACAAGTAACTCCTATTATTTCATTTATTTTTTGTTTTAGCTTTTCTATCTCTTTAGATAAAGACTCTTCAATCTTTTTTGTTTCTTCTTTTAATTGAGTAGAATCTTGCCCAGACATTTCGGCAACTGCAGACATTTTTTTCAATATGCCCTTTTGAGATTTTATCGCGCTTATACCCGACAGCGCCTCAGAAGAATCTTCGCAAAAGAGCCCAAGTAACTTCTCGTTTGACAAAATTGGTTGAATCAACGCTGCAATTTTTCCTCCTTGCATTGCTTGTCCTAAATCTATGCTTCCTTCAGGATTGGAAATCAAAGAAAAGAACTCTTTCGCAAAATCAGGCTCTGCAAAAGCGCGCATAATTGCACTCATCATCTCTTGCTGTGATGGTTGTTCTTTGTTTTTTGCTTTTTGAATAACTTCAAAAAATGCAGGGGATTTTATAAGTAGTTTCATAAGTTTAATGGTTGGATCGTCAGTTGTTATTTCTTTCCCTTCAAACAACAACCCTTCCAAACTTTGTTTGATAACTTCCGAATTCTCTTCATTCTCGCCAATTGATTTATTTATTAATGGCATCAAAAATGAATGGGCTAAATCATCTATTGATATCCCCATCATACAATCAAATGGATCATTAAATATTTCCGGCTTAGAAAAATAAATAATATCATTCTTAAAATTATCTAAAGAATGATTTGAATCATCTTTACTAAATGAGTAATACTTATATAACTTTCCATTAAATCTATCCAGTTTTTCTTTATATAACTGATTAAACCCAAACCAATCATATTTCCCCGCAAACAATTCCTTTAATTGCGGTTTTATCCAACTTGTATCTTTCACTTTTCCTCCTAGCAATACACTTATAACATAAGACCTTTCGTTTTTTCTGCCATCCAATTTAGATGATTGTAAAGATATTTGATAGTCAAATTTTCATTGACCATATCAAAAACATATAGCTTTTGTTCATTCGTGATAAGGTATATTATTTCAAATTTTTTGCCCAGATTATTAATTTCTTTTAATATCCCTATCACTGCCATAATCTGCTCATTAGGAATAAGTATTGTTGAATTAACAAAAAGCTCATAATGCGCGATTTCCGCATATTCCGCTGTTTTACTGTTTAATCTTTCCACTTTTTGCTTGACTGCATCAAAAAATTCTTTTATCGGCCCTTGCTTAATGTTTTCGTCATAGCAACCCTGATCCCAAACAAACAATTGAGAATCGTATTCTATGCCTAACTGATACAAACGTTCAATATCTTTTTCGCAGTTTTTTGATTTTCCGTTGTATAACCTATGCCATACGTTAACGGCTTCCGCTTCCTTTTTTGGCATACTGTATGTTACCTCTATCCCCGTACCAGAAACAAAATGGCGAAGATCAGGCTTGTCCGATATTTCTAAAATATCAAACTTTTGTGGAAAACAGCTTTCTAAAACAACCTTTGCAAAATACTCGTTAAAGTGCTTTTTCATTTAATCAACTAGCCATCTTAAAATTTTTAATATAATAAATAACAGCAAAACAAAATGAAGAAAAAATACCGTTAGTTTTTTTCTTTAATCTTTCAATTATCTGATTCCATTCGCTATCACTTTGCTGTTGCTCTACATAAGGTTCTATTGCCGCTTTTCGCAAGTTAACTAAAGTTGCACAATCTAACCCTAATATTTCTATAGTCTCACCAGCCTCGGGTGTTAATCCATAAATATGCCCTTCCTCATCATAACCAAATTTCTTTTCACAATCTATACATAAAGGATGTACTTTTAAAACACGATTATTCTTTTTATCATCACAATATGAAGGAAATTTTCGTTTTTCGGCTTTTGATTTCCCTGTACGATCACTTACGCCTCCATCACAAGAACATAACAAATTAGTATATTCTAATTGCAAATGAACATATTGCTTCAATCCACGAGGATATAAATGTTCTATGACAGAAGTATAATTATCACTAATCCTTTTACCACAATAACAGCAAATTCCTCCCTGCTCATCAAATAGACTATGGCGAAGCTCATCTTTTACAATTTTAGGCAGTTCATCAAAACAAGCCCCTATTTCTTTTTTGTAATTCTCCAAGGAAGTTGGAGAAGATTGTTTTATAATATATTTCATTTGATTCACCTAAAATGCGCCATCATATGCTCTATCGTAACCCAAAATGGATCATCTTTATTTAACAACCTTTTTAAATTCTCTATAGCTTTATTTGCTTCGTCTTTTTGATTATGCATTACTGCATTTCTAAAATGTTTTATTGCATCTTCTACTTCCTTAGGTCGTTTAGGAACTTCCATAATTTCTTCTAGTATTTGAACAACATCTCTATTAAAAGAATCTACTGTCAGCGAATATATTTCGCCATCTTTTAATATTCGGATATTTTCTTTATTAATTTTATTAAGAGTAAGAGGTGAATGAGTTGTTAAAAGTACTTGTCCACGAATATTAATTTCTGAAATTAGTTTAATAAACTCACGTTGCCAGTTTGGGTGTAAATATGCATCAAACTCATCTAATAAAAATAACGCTTTAAACTCTTTTGTAAGGTCCATAAGCATTAACAAATTTGCCAATTGCTTTTCGCCCTCACTAAAAAGTTCTATAGGAAACATCTCGCCATCTTTTTTCACGAATATACGAATCGTTTCCAAAAAACCGCTGTCTAGCATAGCTTTTAACTTTGTGTAAAGTTCTAACGGCGTTTCGGCTAAATTTCGGAATAAATCTGAATGTCCTACTGCTAACGTTATATAGTCTTCCCCCAAATCAAATTCAATAAATGGACCTACGCCATACTCTTCATCTTCTTCCAACAATTTATCAAAGAAAAACTTATTAAAACCCCTTGCTCCCCATACGTTTTCACCAGAACCGTCTGCAGAGGACCAATACGGCTTCTTGAAGTGCATTAAAATACGATGCTCTTCTATACTAGAAAAACCTAAAAGATTTTTAATTTTATCTAATACAGCCGTTTGGAATACATAATTAGCAAAAAAAGCGATAGGAAAATCTTTTAAAGAAAAAGATGTAACAAACTTTAAGTCAATATTATCAT
>ULVD01011886.1_pt1 | contig 22027 bp, 21 predicted proteins | sample 1959101 | NCBI WGS metagenome assembly ULVD01 (sample SAMEA4835777, study PRJEB28245) | human gut metagenome | biome: gut microbiome; material: fecal sample | place: Denmark | collected 2008
ATGGCGTATAGGGAAACGGTTTCCTCTATCAACGGCTTCATGGGCGGCTGGTCAAACAGCACCCCACTGCGGCCTGGCTCATCGTTTACCACCGCGATTCCAAGCAGGCCCGCGCCGCAGCCAAGATCGAGTATATGCTTGATGCTGCCGTTTTCCGGAAGGGAGCGCACAAGTTCCAAAAGCTCCTGCTGCCGGATGCCAGACTGTGCCTGGCGCATCATGGCGCCGTAAGCGGCAAAATCCAAAGACTGTCCGGTTTGTTCCATGGGCTTGGGACCGTTTATTACCTGTTCGACCAGACCCTCCAGTGCCATACCCTGATTAGAGCCGAAAAACAATAGCACGCCCCCCATATACTCCGGCTTGTCCTTGACCAGATATTTTGATGTATCCAGTGTGTTTTGAAAGGCGTCACCCGTTCTTTTTACATAACCGGTGCTGTGAAGCCCCTGCAGAAGATTCAGTGTGTTACCCTCGTGCCAGCCCATGCGCCCAGCCAGATTGGCAGCGGTAATCGGTTCTTCAAGTTGTGAAAAGACATCCAGTTCGATAGCTCCCTCTATCAGCCGTTTGTAGGCGGGCAGATAGGGCAGCGCCGTTAGTTGTTCGTAGATGCTGATGTTTTGAAACATGGCTTTAATCTCCTTTTCCTGTATAGTTTTCTTTTGTATATGCTGCTCCGTCGCCGTATTCCCAATGACCGCCGCCTGAGCCGATTTCAAAGTGCAGCTTGGCGATGCCCAGGTCCACCATGACCCGCTCCGTCTGCTGTGTCGTGTGAGCTGTGGTCTTGCCGTCCTGCCAGCGAAACATAAAGGGCATCAGGTTTCGGGCGGAGGGCGCTCTCTCCACGGCAGCCATCCCGCGAAGGAACCATTCCGGTGGATCCCCGGTGATTTCCGACAGGCTTCCGCGATCTCCGCCCTTTTTTCTCATGTTGTTCTCCATAAAACGTTCCTTTAGAGAATGTTTTTCTTCCGTGTAACCGATAGCGATTACACAGTCCAGCACCTCGCCGGAAGCAAGCAGCTTGTCGCAGGCACCTTTGTCGTAGCTCGTTCCCACCCAGCAGGTGGAAAGTCCTATATGTGTTGCCTCCAACACCAGACGCTCTCCGAAATAACCCTCTTTTTCCATCCGGTCGGGGTCGTCAGCTTTACCGATCATGGCGATATAGTTCTTGACGCCCACAAAGAGGCCGTAGCTCCGTTTGAAGCCATCGAACAACTCACCGCCGGTTCCGAGAATCAGCTTCATGTTCAACCCGGAAGCCTTGTTATAGGCGGCAATGTTCTCCTTCAGCAGGGATGCCTTCTCGTCTTCAATCGGTCTTGCAGCGTATTTTCGTCTGGAACAGCGGTTTTGTATGGCTGAAAGATAATCTTTATTCGTCACATTAGTCCCTCCTGTTTTTATTACACTACTTGAGTTGCGGCTTCACTTGTGCTATAATTAGTTAGCGATGTCTAACCGCTGAATACATTCTAATTTGCCGCTCTGATATTTGCAATACATGCTCTCAGAAATTAGCGGATGGCAAAAAAATCTTAGCCGAACGGGAAAGTGATGATCATGAACAAGGAACTTGGTAGTATGTATGACGATATATTCAAAGATCGGGGTGTAGTTCCTTGCGAGCCGGTCTGCGGTCTCAATCCAATCGGCGATTGCTTTCGTATGCTGCCGGACAGGGGCGAGGGTTATGCCTGGGTCTATCATGTGAACCCTCATGTAACCATCACGATCATGAATCAAAAACACTACGAGGATACGCTTTGTGTATTCGAGCAGCCCCATTACCTTTGTATCGGATACTTTTACTCTGTTTCGGGAGAGATCCTGACACCCTATCGCAGACTTGTTCCCGGCACGATCCAGTCCTATATGGGCAGAAAAAGCGAATACCGTATGATTTTGCATAAAAATATTCCAGTCGAGAGCGTTAGCATTACTATGACGCCGGAATACTATCGGACAACGCTTCGCAATAAATACGGTGATGCCTATGAAGAACCGGAAACTGCCGTTAACCTTGTGGACGGTCAGCGGGATTTCCCGGAATTGACGGGTGTTTTTCATCAAATCAGAAGCTATGAGGGAGAAGGCATGTCGGCAAGACTTTTTTATGAGAGTAAGGTTGAACAGGTTCTGTCGCTGGTGTTGGAGTATGCAAAACGGCCTGGCCCTTCTCAAGCTAAGAAGGAGAGAAAAGCATCAAAGGAAGATATTGAAGCTTTGATTTCCGTGGCAGCGTATATCAGTGATCGCTATCAGGAGGAAATCGGCGCGGGGTTCCTGGCGCAGATGGCCTGCATGAGCCCTGCCAAGCTGAAATACGCCTTTAAAGGCGTTTATCACACCACAATCCAGCAATACATCGTGGCAAAGCGCATGACGCAGGCAGAGCGGCTGCTGCGGGACACGGAGCTGCCCGTAGCGCAGATCGCGGAGCTTTCGGGCTACAAGCGGCTCAGCAGTCTTTCAGAAATGTTTCGAAGACACACTGGAATGACCCCGGTGGAATATCGAAATATGCACAGAAAGGCATGAGGAACGGGATAATGGGACTTTCATTTCTTATGCTGCTTGTTCTCCTGCTGTTGGTTATTTCGTTTCTGGCTGCGACAGTGGCATGTATACCAAAATGGATTGTTAAAACGGCGCCCAAGGATATTCAGAAGAAGGTCTTGGCTCGCCCCGATTATCCCAAATGGCGCACGGCGCTGGGCTTCGCTTTGGCAGCGGTGATCACCTTGGGAATTGCAGGCGTTCTTTTTTGGGCGGGATATGACGCAGTGCAACAGGACTTGACTTTCGGCGGGATGCTTGTTCGTTTTCTCCTCTTGCTTTGCGGATATAAGCTGTTCGATATGATCTGCTTCGACTGGCTGCTGCTGACAAAGCTGCATATTTTCCAACGCTTCTTTCCGGAAACCGTGGGCTGCAAGGGCTATGAGCAGTTTGGTTTTAATTTGAAAAGCCAGCTGATCAAGCTGGCGGGCTTTGCGGTGGTATCAGCAGTGATCGCGATGATTCTTTCAAGAATTTAGCCAGAGCGAACTTGTTCCTAAGGAGGCAGATTATAGTGACTTTTCAAGAATTATGCGAGTTGGAGGTTGTATGATGGTAACTTTGACGGAAACTATCGAGATCAAGGCGCCCTTTGAGCGGCTATGCCGATGGGCAGATAATTTCGAAGAAGAATTTGTAAAATGGAGTCCGCTGCATCTGGAGTGTCAGTATTTGAACGGCGGCATAAACAAGGGAGACAAGGTGCGGTTTTACGAGATCGTCATGGGGCTGGACTACGACGTCACAGGAACCATCATAGACAGCGAGCGGGACGAGAACCATTTTCGCTTTGCTTTTGAAAGCGATAAAAGAACCGCCGTGATTATCTTTGAGGGAGAACGGACGGACACGGGCTGCCGCTTCACGCATACAGAGAGCTTCGGAATGCAGAGCCCCATCATCGGTCCCGTCATGAATTTTCTGATCTTCAAGGTGCTCTACAAGAAAAAAGCCAACTGGCAGCTTATTCGGGACGATATGATTCTGGACAATATGTATCTCTCTTCTATTCTTACCAGCGGAAAATACCCGGAGCGGATTCCGGCGGATAAAATCAAAACCTGCACTCCGAGAGATCTGATGAAAGGAGTTGCCGTATGAGCAGACTGCAAGGCGTGGCGGACACGCTGTATATCCCGCTGACGGCAAGAATTCAAGTCTCAAAAAGGTTCCCCGACTTCTTTTATGACGAGACGGCGCTTGCGCTGGAAAAGGAGCTGCCGGATGACAGCATAGAGAAGAACTCCGGCGAGTATTTCTACATGGCCTCCGTGTGCCGCTACAAAGTGATGGATGATATGGTCCGGCAATTTATGGATAGGCAAGAAAAGTGTAATATTGTTAATCTGGGGGCAGGGCTGGAGACAGCCTACCGGCGGCTTAGGCCGAAAAATGCAATATTCTATGAAATGGATCTTCCGCAAGTTATTGATATCAGGCGTATGTTGCTGGGAGAGGCGGAGAATGAGGTCCTAATCGGAGGTGACCTCTTTGACCCTGCCTGGGCGGAAAAGATAGATAAGAGACTCCCGACACTGCTTACGGTCTCGGGCGTTTTTCAATACTTTACAAAAGAGAAGATTATGAAGTTTATCGAACAGGCGAAGACTATGTTTGATGACGCAGAGTTGATTTTCGACGCCATGTCATCCAAGGCCATAGGCTATGCCAACAGATACGTCAGAAAGACCGGTAACAAGGACGCTGAAATGCACTTTTCTGTTGACTCGCCTGCTGCATTTGCGCAAGAATGCGGAATAAAGCTGCTGGAGCAGCGACCCTTTTTCACCGAGGCGCGAAGAGAGCTTAAACGGCAGCTCAGCCTCTACACCCGCGTCGCCATGAGGGTGGTGGACGAGGGATCCAGAACGGGGTATATCCTGCATTACGGACTTTAGAGGTCGCTATGAAAAAGAAGATATGGGATATCTATGCGCCGCTGTACGAGCGTTTCATTCCCGATGTGGAAAAGCTGGGCTTTATCCCCGGATTTGTTCAAACGCCCTGGATGGTCAGCGGCATCGGATTTCTCTACGGGCGCAAGTAAGCAAATATCATATCCGGAAGCGATTCCTTAAATCTGCGTAGCCGTTATGACGGCGACCGCAGATTTTTTTATTTGGCAGTCTTGACAACGGACAGGGAAATGTGATAATATACCACCAGTATATACCATCAGTATATCGGAGGAGGGCCGCTATGGAATACACAGGAACGCAAGAGAGGATTCGGGAAGTTGGGAAAAAGGAATTCCTGTCCAAAGGTTTCAAGGACGCTTCTCTTAATCATATCGTTGCGGAGGCGGGCTTTACCAAAGGGGCATTTTACGGCTACTATCCTGATAAGGCGGCGCTGTTTGAGGATCTGGTTTCGGAAGCCGCCGACGGTCTGCTGGAGCAGTTCAAGCAGGCGCAGGACGCGCATTTTGATCTGATTCCCGCAGATAAGACAGCGGACAGCCGCGCACTCTCCACAGAGTATCTCCGCGTTTTCATCGCCTATGTCTATGAGCATTTCGACTCCTTTAAGCTGGTGCTCTGCTGTTCCGATGGGACGAAGTACGAGAACTACGTTAATGAGCTCGTTGAGCTGGAGGTCTCCCGCAGCGAGCAGTACTATGCGCTCTTGCGTGAGCGCGGAAAGCTCGAAGGATCCGTCAGCCGTGACCTTCACCACATGATCACAAGCGCGTATTTCACGGCGGCCTTTGAGACGGTTGTTCACGATATGCCGAGGGAGAAGGCACTGGCTTATATAGAGGAATTAGCCGCCTTTTTCAATGCCGGCTGGGACGGAATTTTAAGGCTCACCTGAGCCTTAAAATTTAGACCATGGGTTAGCAATATCTAACTTAGATTTGGAGGAATAAAAATGAAGAATCGGCCTGACAAGCTTCAAACAAGAGATTTTATTTCAGTCGGTATTTTTTCGCTGATTTATGCGGTGGTTGCCTTTGTAATCGGCGGCGTCGCGCAGATGACACCCGTCACATTTCCGTTTATGCCCATGATCGTGGCGCTTTTTACCGGGACGGTATTCATGCTGTATGTGGCAAAAATTCCGAAGAAAGGCGCTCTATCCATCCTTGGCGTGATTGCAGCCATTTTGCTTTTTGTCACGGGCATGTTTTGGATGATGTCCGTATTCTTCTTGATTTTCGGCGTAGTCGCGGATTTCATATGCGCTTCCGGGGATTTTAAGTCGTTCCGGAAAAATCTGATTGCCTACTGCGTCATGGCGCTCTCCCCCATGGGAGCGTATATTCCCATGGCGGTTATGCCCGAACAGTTTGACGCTTTCATGAAGAACAAAGGTGACTTTGCATCCTTTGAGGGCGTGATCCACTCCATCGGCGGTACATGGTGGATCCTTCCGGCTATGGTCATCGGAACGGTCGTCTGCGCCATAATCGGCGGACTTATCGGAAGGAAACTCCTGAAAAAACACTTTGAAAAAGCAGGGATCGTGTAAATGAGATTGGATCCGAGGACAAAGCTTCTGATTCTTGCGATCACAAGCGTTTCCGTTTTTATGAACAAAAGCATCCTGATCGAATGCGTATTTGCAGGTATCCCGCTCCTGCTTCTGGTGGTCTCCGCGAAGCTGCAGAAAGCGATGAAGTATGCGGCGTTCTTCCTCGCGCTTCTCCTGCTACAGCTTTATATCGTACCGATACTGCCGGTGACGGTCGGCGGGATCGTATATATGTTTGCCGTGTATATACGAAAGCTTCTGCCCTGCTTCATGCTTGGAAGTTATTTGATCGCAACGACAGGTGTAAGCAAGTTTTTGGCGGCGCTTGCAAAGCTTCGCCTGCCAAAAGGACTCACAATCTCCCTTGCCATTACCCTTCGCTACTTCCCCACCATGGGTGAGGAGTGGTCATCCATACGGGATGCAATGGCGCTTCGAGGGATCTCCGCATCCATAGGCGGGCTCATTTGCCATCCCGTGCAGACCATGGAGCACGTTTACGTTCCCATGCTGGTATCTGCCTCGAAGATATCCGATGAGATCACGCAGGCGGCGATTACCCGTGGGATCGAACATACGGGAGAGAGAAGCTGCCTCGAAAGCGTCTCCTTTTCTGTGCTTGATCTTCTGACAGTGCTCACTTACATAGCCCTGATCGCCGCTATGATCTACGCTAACACGAGAGGGGTGTTTTGATTGTGATAGAACTTCAAAACGTTTCCTTTACATACAACGACAACGACAAAAACGGTGTCACAGGATTAAATCTCAAGATTGGGCACGGCGAGTGTGTGCTGCTTTGCGGCGCCTCCGGCTGCGGTAAAACGACGGTGACAAGATTGGTAAACGGTCTGATCCCTCATTTTTTTGACGGACAATTGACCGGAAAGGTCCTTGTCAGCGGCATGAACACCCAGGAGACGGAAATCGCAGCGCTGTCAGACACGGTGGGGACAGTTTTTCAGAATCCAAGAACACAGTTTTTCAATACGGATACCGACAGCGAGATCGTCTTTGGTCTTGAAAACAGAGGAGCCCAGCGTGAAGAACTGACTGCCCGGCTGGATGAAATAACAAAGAAGCTAAAGCTGGAGGCGCTTCGGAGCAGGAGTATTTTTGAGCTCTCCGGCGGAGAAAAACAGAAGATCGCATTTTCCAGTGTCTATGCCTCCGAGCCTGACGTCTTCGTCCTTGACGAGCCGTCCTCCAATCTGGATATGAAGTCCATCGGAGAGCTTTCTGATCTTATCCGAAGCGCAAAAAACGCAGGGAAGACCATATTGATCGCAGAGCATCGCATCTGGTATCTGATGGATATCGTTGATCGTGTGATTTACATGAAGGACGGTCAGGCAGAGTTAGATATGACGGTTGCCGACTTCAAAGCCCTGCAAGAAAGAAAAATATATGAATTGGGGCTGCGTGTGCGCAGCTTGTCCTCCTGCGTGCTTCATAAGGAAGACGCTGACATTGGAGAAAGCGCACTCACCGCGGAGAACATCAGTGTCCGGCTGGGAGATCGGGATGTGCTGAAAAACCTCTCCTTTTCGGTGCGCGGCGGAGAGATCGCAGCAATCGCAGGCGCAAACGGCGTCGGGAAAACGACCCTTGCCCGTGTCCTCTGCGGTCTCCGGAAAACCAAAGAAGGAACCGTCTCTCTGAACGGAAAGCAGCTTAGCGGGCGAATGAGGCGCAAAACGGCGTACATGGTCATGCAGGATGTGGGACATCAGCTATTTACAGACAGCGTGATGGCGGAATGCGAGCTTGGGATCAAAAACCCAAACCATGAGTGCATTGAGAACACATTAAAGCGAGTGGAGCTTCTGGCATACAAGGATCGCCACCCGCTCTCCCTCTCCGGGGGACAGATGCAGCGGCTTGCCGTGGCAGTGAGCGAAATATGCGGAAAAGAACTTCTGATATTTGACGAGCCCACCAGCGGACTGGATATGAAAAGCATGGAGGAGGTCGGCGCGTTAGCGCGAAGCCTTGCGGCGCAAGGGAAAATTCTGCTGATCATCACCCACGATATTGAGTTTATGAAACGTATCTGCACACGGATTCTGTATTTACGGGACGGAAAGATTTGCCGTGATCTTGCAGGTGAACAAAAAGAAGAAATTACAGATCTTTTGCGAGGTGACGCATGATGAATGAAAAAGAAAAATCCGCGATGGCAATTCTGATCGACTTTGCAAAGCCGTGTAAGGGCAAGCTGCTGGGCTCCGTCATGCTGGCGGTGCTGGGTGCCTTTTGCGGGATGATTCCCTATATCGCCGTTTCGCGCGGGATAATCCTGATCTGCCACGGGGATTACGATGTAAGGAGGCTTGTGTTTGTCGCGCTGATCGCCCTTGCAGGTTACTTGGGGCAGCTTTGGCTGGGAACCTTCTCCACCATGAAAAGCCACGAATCCGCCTTTATTATTCTGAAAAATATCCGCACAACCATCACGGCGAAGCTCTCCCGCGTGCCCATGGGGACGATTCTGGATACGCCCTCCGGGAAGTTCAAGACGGTCATCGTTGACACCGTGGAGAAGCTGGAGCTTCCTCTGGCGCACATGGTGCCGGAACTGACCGCCAACATTTTGATCCCCGTTTTAATGCTGGTTTATCTGTTTGTTCTGGACTGGCGGATTGCACTAATCTCCCTCGTCACGATCCCCGTAGGCGCGTTTTGCTACATGGGCATGATGACGGACTATGAGGCGCGATACGCGAGAGTTCTCGCCGCGGGAAAGAACATGGACGCCGCCACAGTGGAATATATCGGCGGAATCGAGGTCATCAAGACCTTCAACCAGGGCGAGCGCTCCTATCAAAAATATGCCGATGCAGTGGCGGAAAACGAGGCGTCGAAGGCGACGTGGTTCCGTCAGACCAACGGCTACTATGTGACGGGGCTCTCTATCCTGACCGCAACGCTGGTGGGAGTTCTCCCTATGGGCAGCTGGCTTTTTTTGAACGGGAAGATCGAAGCGGGTACGCTTATCACCTGCATCATTCTAGCATTGGGGCTGGTAAAGCCGCTCATTCAGGCGTTGCAATACACTGACAGTCTTGCCATGGTGGATTCCACCGTAAAAGAAGTGGGAAGCCTTCTCGATCAGCCGGAGCTTGTGAGACCTGCGGAGCGAGTCTCTCTTGCCGATACGAACATATCCTTTGAAAACGTCAGCTTCCGGTATCAGGAGGCAGAGGTGCTGCACGGCGTTTCCTTCGACTGCGTACAGGGCGGCATGACGGCGATTGTCGGACCCTCCGGCTCCGGCAAGTCCACCGTCGCGCGTCTCATCGCCTCCTTCTGGGAGGCGGAGAGCGGTAGCGTCCGTATCGGCGGCACGGATGTACGAAACATCCCGCTCTCCCAGGTGATGGAACTCGTCTCCTACGTCTCTCAGGACAATTTCCTGTTCCATCTATCAATCCGTGAGAATATCCGTATCGGGAAACCGGACGCCACCGACATCGAGATCGAGGAGGCGGCAAAAAAGGCAAGCTGCCATGACTTTATCCTCTCCCTGCCGCAAGGCTATGACACCCTCGCAGGCGACGGGGGAAGTCATCTCTCCGGCGGGGAGCGGCAGCGGATCGCCATCGCACGGGCAATCTTGAAAGACAGCCCTATTGTCGTACTGGACGAGGCGACAGCCTTTACCGATCCGGAGAATGAGGCGGTGATCCAGGCGTCCATCGCGGAGCTTGTTGCCGGGAAAACGCTGATCGTTATCGCCCACCGTCTCTCTACGATCACAGACGCGGATAAGATACTCGTTATTGATGGGGGAAGGATTGCCGCAGAGGGAACCCATGAAGAGCTGCTGGAAAAGAGCGCTTTGTATCAGAGTTTGTGGCAGGCGCATATACAGGGCCGCGATACCGCGGAGGAGGTGGCAAAATGATACGGTTATTTCAGAGACTTCTGGATTTTTCGGGGGCGCAGAGAGGACGGCTTATCCGCTCGTTTCTCGCCTATCTCGTCAGTTCCTTCTTCGAGATGCTCCCGATTATGGCAATTCTGACCGTGCTGTCGGGTGTCCTGCGCCAGCTCTCCGGCGGAGCGATGGAGAAAAGCACGATATGGATCTCTCTCGGTATTATGCTCATATCCATTGTAGGCAGGATCGTTTTTATCAATCTATCCGCAAACGCACGGACGCTGGGCAGCTTTGCCTTCGGAGCGGAGAAGCGCATGGAGCTCGGCGAGCGGCTGAAAAGCGCGCCCATGGGCTATTTCAGCGAGAATCGTCTGGGCGACATCACGGCGGCGGTCACCACTACCCTGGGCGATCTGGAGCAGCAGTCGGTCACGATCATGGAAAACGTGGCGGGCGGCTTTATCCACGCTGCCGTCATTGGCATATGGCTTCTCGTCTATGAGTGGCGGATCGGGCTCCTCTCTCTGGCGGGGCTTGTCCTCGCCCTCGTGGTCTATTCCTTTATCGGAAAAGTCGGGAAGAAGTATGCGCCCCGGCGGCAGACGGCACAGGCCGGTCTCGTCACCGCCGTTTTGGAGTATGTGCAGGGCATGGGTGTGGTGAAGGCTTTCGGTCTCGCTTTAGCGTCCGGAAAAGCGGTGGACGCGGCGATTGAGGAGAGCAAGAGCGCCAACGTCACGCTGGAAAAAGCTTTTTCCAGAATGACAGCTCTCTATCAGTCAGTGTTCAAGCTTACAAGGGCTGCCATTCTGGTCTTTGCGCCCTGGCTTTTAGCTGGCGGTGTCATCACACCGGAGAAATGCCTGCTGCTTCTTGTCTCCAGCTTTATGATCTACGCCGCTGTAGAGGTGGCCGGAAGCATGTCCTCCGTGGCACGTGCCGTGGAAGCGTCGCTCGATCGCTTGGACAGCGTTATGGATATGCCGTCGCTGGACAAGGGCGGCGCGGAGATTGTGCCGGAAAATTTCGGCATTGAAGTGAAGGACGTCTCCTTCGGATACGCTGAAAAGGAGATTCTGCACCATATCAGTCTGACGGTGCCGGAGGGAAGCTCCTGCGCCATTGTGGGACCATCCGGCTCGGGAAAGACCACCCTTGTGCGCCTGATTGCCCGCTTCTGGGACGTGGATCGGGGGCAGATCACGCTGGGTGGGCGGGATGTGCGAACCTACACCGCCGACAGCCTGCTGCGGAATTTCGCCATCGTGTTTCAGAACGTGTATCTCTTTGAAGATACGATTGAGAACAACATCCGCTTCGGAAAGCCCGATGCCGGTGAGGATGAGATCATCACCGCCGCAAAGAAGGCGTGCTGCCATGAGTTTATTATGGCGCTGCCCGACGGATACCAAACGAAGATCGGAGAGGGCGGCGGCAATCTCTCCGGCGGTGAGAAGCAGCGAATCTCCATCGCCAGAGCTATTTTGAAGGACGCCCCCATCGCCATACTGGACGAGGCCACCGCCAGTGTGGATCCGGAAAATGAGCAGGAGTTGCAAAAGGCGATCACGGAGCTGACGAAGCGCAAGACCGTCCTCATGATCGCTCACAGGCTCTCCACCGTGCGGGAGGCAGATCAGATCATCGTGCTGGAGGATGGAAGCATCGTACAGCGCGGGACACATAAGGAACTCATGGCGTCTGACGGCTTATACAAACGCTTTGTGGGAATGCGAAGCCGCGCCATTGGCTGGACGCTTAAAGGAGGCGAAGCAAATGGATAAGGGACTGGACAAGCGGTATATGAGCGGAGTAGAGCAGGCGCTCCGGGCAAAATACGGGCAGCAAAAAGCGGAAGCTGTAATGACCGACGCATGGCGGCGCTATGCGGAGCTTGTAAGCGAGAACGCCGACGAGCCGAAAAAGATGTATATGCACACAAGAAAGCGCATCTATCCGGCAATCGCCGCCTTTGACGCCATGACTGGAAACGGTGTTTCCCGTGAAGAAGCCGCTGGTTTTCTGAACAAATTTTATGAAAACCGGGCGGCAGGCGTCGGCGCAAAGATTCGAGGGGTCATGAAGATTCCCGGTCTCTATAAGCTGGTGCCGAGATTCTTTGCCAAAATGACGGCAAGCTCCTTCGGCAACGACTGCGGCTTTCGCTCAAAATGGATCCGTGCGGATAAAAACGAGATGCGATTTGATATGCTGGTCTGCCCCTATCAGGAGACCTGCGTGAAATACGGCTGCCCGGAGATCGTGAAGGGCTTCTGTCTCGCGGATGACGCGTCCTACGGAAATATGCATCCCCGGCTTGTGTGGGGTCGCACAAAGACGCTGGGAACTGGCGGCGACTGCTGTGATTTCAAGCTGACGATCAGGTGAAGCCTATGGAAAGAGTAAGTCAAAAAAAGATATTCTCCGGCATTCTCGTGGCGTTGCTTCTGCTTTTGCGCTTTACACCCTCTGCTTACGCTGCTGATGCTTCAGAACGATATGAAGAAATCATTGACCGGGTCGCCTCTGAATACGTTGGCAGTACGGTTCCCGGCGCCCTTGTGATGATTTCGGAGCATGGCGAAACCGTATTTTCCAAAGGCTACGGCTTTGCGGATCTTAATAATAGAGTCCCCATGGATGCGGAAAGCACTGTTTTTGAGTGGGGCTCCATATCCAAAACCTTTGTCTGGGTCAGTGTCATGCAGCTGGTGGAAGCGGGGAAGATAGATCTCCAAACGGACATCCGTGCCTATCTTCCGGACGGCTTTCTGAAGAATTTGCAATATGATGAAACTGTCACAATGCTCCATCTGATGAACCACACGGCGGGCTTTGAGGAGGAACTGCTGGATCTGCGCTATACCGGCGAAGATGAGGAGCGTCCCCTGCGGGAGGTGCTGTCCTCTCACCAGCCGAAGCAGGCGTACCGACCGGGTACTATCTGCGCTTACTCCAATTATGGCGCTGCCCTCGCAGCACTGATTGTAGAGGAAGTGAGCGGTGAAAGCTATAAGGAATATGTCACGGAGCACATTCTCACGCCTTTGGGAATGGAGCGCACCTCCGTCGGTCCCTTTTGGTCAGATGTTTCCGGTCTGATTGAGAATAAGGCGACCGGCTACTCCTACGCAGGGAGCGGCTTCAAACGTGAGGATGAAATGCACCTTCGGATGTATCCCGCTGGGGCGATGAACGGAACAGCCTCCGATCTGCTGCTGTTTGCCCGTGAGCTTGCGAAGGCGCCGGGAGAAGAAACGCTACTGTTTCAGGATCTTGCTTTCAAAGAGCGGTTATTTGGGGAGTCTTGGCGCTCATATGGGGCAAACGCGGGGCTTTCCCACGGGTTTTGGCAGTATGTGGATCATCCGGGCATTCTCGGACATGAGGGCGGGACCTACGGATTCAAGACGCAGTTTTGGGTGGAGCCGGCGCGCGAGCGGGCGATCCTTATACTGACCAATGTCATGGAGACGGACTTCTGCTCCGCGGTGATGGAAGCCTTAATAACGAATCCTGAAAAACCCTTTGCTGAAAGCGGCATCGCGGAAGATGTATCGCCCCTGACAGGAGACTACCTCCCCGCTCGCTCTGTATGGAGCCATGTGGGTCGGGTGCAGGGACGAATGCAGATCATCTCCATCGCGGAAGCGGAAAATGGAACACTGCGGCTGACCATGCCCTTTGGAGAAAAAGATCTGCTATATGAGCCTCTGGGCGACCACATGTTTTATTGTGCGGATGCCTTGCCGGAGGAGCAGATTCTTGCCTTTACTGTCTCTGATGGAGCGGTGTGCTCCATGTCTTTCCGGCTGGCTCACGATTACGTTCCGGCCGGAGCGTGCTCCGGCGCAATCGGCAGCATCTTGCAGTTGGCTGTCTATCTGCTGATGACGCTGTTGTGGATCACATTGCTTGTGGCAGGCTTTATAAAAATGCTTCGGGGGAAAAGCAGTTTTTCCAACACCGAACTGCTTCTGCCTGTGGCAGGCGCGGTTTTCGGGCTTGCGGGAATCGTCGGGATGCTGCATTGGTTCTCGATCTATAACATCATACGCGCGGAAATCAATGCGATCGCTGTAGCGGGGATCGTATGCGCGATTCTTGGCATCGTGAGCGGCGTCATTCTTTATAAAAAAAGGAAAAAGATTTCCACAGGCGTTTTTACAGTCTTGTTCGGAATACAGATTCTTGCCGCGTGGAGCCTTGGCTTTCTTACAGTGATTTAACAGATGGAGGGAAAAGCAATGAAAGAAACAAATAAATGGACGGTAAAGGACGTCATCACAACGGTGCTGCTCTCGGCGGTGCTGATCGTGATCCAGCTTGTTGTCAACATGGTCTGCATGGCAAACGACTTTGTCAGCATGGTGCTGTCGGTGGGGATTACCATGTTCCTGTGTGCGCCGGTCTATATGCTGATGGTCAGCCGGATCGGCAAGCGCTTTGTCACCCTGATTTACATGACCACCCTGGGCGTGATCTTTCTCCTGATGGGCAACTGGTTTCTGCTGCCCTATTACATTGTCGTTGGCATAATCTGCGAGGCGATCCTCTGGAAGCGGGGATCCTGTGAAAATCCCAACCGGCTAACCGCCTCTTGGACGGTGGCAAGTCTTCTATATAACGGGGTCAACCTGCTGCCTATCTGGTTTTTCTGGGATACTTACTATGATTTTGCGATTTCCAGCGGCATGGAGAAGAGCTACATCGACTCCTACGTTCACTATTATACCTCTGCGGGCTGGCTCGTTTTTATTCTGCTGTTTACCACGGTGATGGGCTTTCTGGGCTGTCTGATGGGTCGCCGCCTGATCCGCAAGCACTTCAAGAAGGCCGGGGTGCTATGAGAGCGGAAACCTCCTTTGCAGTTCCCGTCAAGTTATGGGCGCTTCTGTGCGTATTTATCGGCGTAAGCTTTGGCGGGAATGTGCTGCTTACCTGCATCCTGACGGGCTTTGCCTTTGTGTACCTGCTTTTGCAGCGCAATATCCGCCTTGTCATATCCTACGGCTGCTTTTATCTGCTGCTGGCGCTCTTGCTGTATGCCATCCGGTACCACGGACTGCACATGGTGGTCTTTTCGGAATTCTATGTGCTCATGTTTTGGAATCTCTCGTCCATCGTTATGGTCTCATGGGATCTGATTACCACGCCGCCGGGAGAGCTGTCCGCGTTTCTATCGCGGATTCACGCGCCAACGGCGCTGATCCTCGGCCTTTTGGTGGTGTTTCGCTTTTTCCCCACCATGCGTGCGGAGCTTAAGGGCGTCGGACGCTCCATGAAAAATAGAGGGCTGACCTCGCCAAAACAGCTTTTTCTTCATCCGCTCGTAAGCTTTGAATATGTGCTGGTGCCCTTTCTGCTGCGGGTGCTTCAGATTGCGGACCAGCTTTCGGTGTCCGCCGTGGCCCGGTGCGCCGAACGCCCCGGCGTGCGCGGCAGTTATTACGGAAGGGAGATGTCCTTCCGGGACTTCGCCATGCTCGCGGCGTGGACGGTCATCACGGTCGGCTTTGTTGTCATAGGGAGGCGTTCTGCATGATCGAGCTGAAAAATGTGACCTTTCAATATGCCGACGCGGAGCGGGGCGTATGCGACGTGAGCCTTCATGTGTCAAAGGGCAAATGCGTAGTGCTGACGGGACTTTCCGGCTGCGGCAAGACCACGCTGACGCGTCTGGTGAACGGTCTTGCGCCCGCCTATTATCAGGGAAGTCTCTCCGGCGAGATTCGCATCGATGGGAGGGATATTCGCAAGATGAAGAGCTGGGTAATCGGGCAGCTCGTGGGCAGCGTTTTCCAGGATCCAAAGAGCCAGTTCTTCTCCTCCATGATGAACGGAGAGGTGGCCTTTGCCCTTGAAAACTGCGGCTTTTCCCATGCGGAGATCAGGGGGCGGACCGATGACGCCATCCGAAGGCTGCGACTGGATACAGTCCGGGATCGGCCGCTGGATGTGCTCTCCAGCGGTGAAAAGCAGCGCACGGCGATTGCCTCCATCTACGCTCTTCTCCCGAAGGTTATCGTCTGCGACGAGCCGACGGCCAATCTGGACGAGGAGGGTATCGAAGATCTTGCGCATACGCTTGCGGAGATGAAAAGTGCCGGATATACCCTGCTGATCGCGGAGCACCGGCTGTCGTGGCTGATGAAGCTTGCGGATCGATTTGTTTATCTGGAAAACGGACGGATCGTGCGGGAATACACGCCGGAGGAGCTTTCGGCGCTGCCGGAGGACGAGCGCAGGTGCATGGGGCTTCGCCGGACAACTATGCCGCCTCCTGCAGAGGGAAAGCCACACGATGCAAAAGAAAAAATGACCCTGGAGGCAAGAGGATTGTCCAAAACTCATCGCAGGACCACGATTTTTTCGGACTTCTCCTGCGCATTTCCACGAGGAACGGTGACGGCAGTTAGCGGGAGAAACGGCGCGGGAAAGACGACGCTTGCCCTGCTGCTTTCCGGCCTTGCGCGGAAAACCGGCGGAGAGATATTCCTGTACGGAAAGAAAGCCGGAGCATCCCAGTTGCGCAAACACGTCTACTATTGCGGCAACGACACCGGTACGCAGTTCTTTACCTCCAGCGTTTCCGAAGAGCTGCTTCTGAACACGGAGCCGACGGAGGAAACGCTTGAAAAAGCGCGGGCGCTTCTCAAAAGGCTGGGGCTGTATGAATACAGGGACGAGCATCCTGCCGCCTTGTCGGGCGGGCAAAAGCAGCGGCTCGCCATCGCCTGCGCGCTGCTTTCCGACCGGGATATCCTGATTTTGGACGAGCCCACCAGCGGTCTGGACGGAAAAAACATGGAGCTGATTGCAAACGAATTGCGTGCGGCTGCGGCAGGCGGCAAGACGGTTATCGTGATCACACATGATCCGGAATTATTTGAGGTCTGCTGCGAGTACAAGATAGATATTACATCTCAAATTGCTATAGAGAATATGTAGTGATGGAACGGAAGGAAAAGATTACAGTTATGGCATAAAGCAAAACTGTCCGAGATAATTTGCTTTTATCTCGTTATTTTCGTTATACAAGTTAACTATATTAGCGCATTCATCATCGTATGGATGCGCTTTTTCGCGTATTCTTTGGGGGAGAATGGTTGCCGAGTTATGCGCTGCCGCTCCCCGCCCTCTGATTTCGATTTTGCCAATCAAACGACTAATCGAGATCGGAGGAAATAAAAGTGAAAGAAATCAATCTGCGGGACTATTACCCACATTATACGACGGACAAATATGTTGAGGTGCCGGATGAGGTGTTTGCTATATTAGAAGATTTCAAACGTCAGGAGGAAAGCTATCAGCGCAGCCTTCGCAGATATAAGGCGTTTTATTCTTTGGATGCGGACAATGGAATTGAGAAAGGTATTTTTCTCGAACAGCCGTCGCCTTTTGAACTTTTGGAACAGCAGCGAATGATCGCTTTGCTGTATCAGGGGCTTGCAACTTTACCGGAGAAGCAGCACCAGCGGATCTACGCCAACTACTTTCTTGGCTTGAGTAAGACCGCAATAGCAAGACAAGAAGGCTGTGATCCGTCTTCTGTAAGGGACTCTATCAAACGGGGGCTGGTTCGACTTGAAAAATTTTTTGAAGATTTTTCTTGATAGGCCACCCCAAAACAGGCAAAAAATGTCCTTACTTATAGAGGGACCTTTTCGGCGGGAATTATTTCTGTCATGCGGAGCGTCCGAACAGCGGAGCTTCCCGATAGCGAGAAAGTAACTACTGCCGCACCCTCGCGGCTCTTTGACAACTGAATATACGTTGCCATAGGTACGTCATTCTGTGTTCCGAGCGGCAAATGAGGCGGCGCCACGACAGACAGCCAAGGAGGTGATGAACCGGACTGTCCGAGCGATCAACGCAGCTCATTGACCCGGCCGTGGCAGGCAGGGCGCGACGACGGCACAGATCATAATGGTACTTTCTCACGACCTCCCACAGACTTGAGGGGGAGTCCCTTCTGTATGCGCTTGCGGTGGCGACGCGGCGGTACAAGCAGGGCTATGATGCGGCGAAGCTAACCGCAGCTTATGGCAACCCCTATTCCGCTTTATCGGTGGAGCCTGTCGGGGGGGCGTGGCAAATACGGCAGAAGCAAAATCGAAATCAGATACCATGAGCCGGGCTTGTGGTAACACACAGGCCCGGCTTATTCATGTGGTTTTGATTATTTCAAATATACAGATCACAGGAAGGAGCGTATTTTATGCAGATGACAGAACAGAGAGCGGAACCTGCCTCTACCATTCTGGTTGATATACGGGATGTATCGGTCAGTAAGGAGCTGACGAGGGAGGAACGCATTTCAGAGTTTATCAGACAGATCAAAGACCCTTACTGCTTCAAGTGCGGCAGGTTTACCGTCCGGGCGAGCTTTGCGGCGGACGGCGCAACCCTGGAGGACTGCATCAAGGGGATCATTCGCTGAACAGAAAATTTCCGAAAAGGGGCTGACTTTTCCGTTTCTCCGATGTATAATAAGTGTCGGAAAAGGAATTGAATACGGCAAACAACACTCCTTGAATTGCGGGATTTTTCTGCAAAGAAAGGAGTGTTTTTATATGGAGCTTTACAAAGCAATCAAGTACATACGCCTGTCTTATACGGACGACAAGACCGTGGAGAGCGACAGCGTAGCCAACCAAAGGCGCCTGATCGATGATTTCGTGGAGAAGCACCCGGAGATCGAGGTCGTTGCCGAGAAAATCGACGACGGATACAGCGGCGTCCTGTTCGACCGTCCTGCGTTTCAGGAAATGATGGACATGATCAAGCAGGGCGAAGCAAACTGCGTGATCGTGAAGGATCTCTCCCGTCTTGGCCGTGAGTATATCGAGACAGGCCGCTACATGCGCAGGGTGTTCCCGGCCTACGGCGTCCGCTTTATCGCGATCAATGACAATGTAGATACCGTGAATGACGCGGCGGACGATCTGACGGTCTCGGTCAAGAACATTATGAACGAGGCATACTGCCGCGACATATCGGTAAAGACAAGAAGCGCCCTGGAAGCCAAACGGCGCAGCGGCGATTTTGTCGGGGCGTTCCCGGTATATGGATACTTCAAGACCGGGGAAAAGCACAAGAGTCTGGAGGTCGATCCCTATGCCGCCGATGTGGTGCGGGATATTTTCAGAAAGCGTCTGGACGGATTCAGCGCCCTTCATATCGCGGAAGAACTCAACCGCTTGGGCGTCCTCTCTCCCCTGGCATATAAGCGGAACAACGGACTTCCTCACGCCAAGGGCGGCTATACAGACCGTAAGGACTGTAAATGGTCCGCTACCACCGTTATCCGCATTTTGCAGGATGAAACCTACACCGGCACGCTGGTACAGGGCAGGCAGGCCACGCCGCATTTCAAGCTGAAGGAGCTGGAAAACAAGCCTTCATCTGAATGGGTCCGCGTCGCCGGCGCACATGAGGCGATCATCAGCAAGCATGACTTTGACCTGGTACAGCGGATCAGAAGAATCGATACCCGCACTTCTCCCAAAGAGGACAAGGTATATCTGTTTTCCGGTATTCTGATCTGCGGCTGCTGCGGCGGGCGCATGACGCGAAAGATCAACCGCTACAAGGACAAGGAATATGTTTATTACTTCTGCCCTTCCGGTAAAAAGAACGGCTGTGCTTCCGGTGCTATGGTTAAGGAAAGCGATCTGATCCAGTGTGTTCAGGACAGCTTAAAGGGTCATATTGATAATATCGCCTCTCTGGACACCATGCTTTCCAGTATCAGTCAGGAGCGGATCAACCGTGAGCTGGCGCGAGAGTACGCCGGACAGATCGGAAGCTGCGAAAAACAGCTTGCGCAGATCGAAAAGTACAAGGCGAAGCTGTATGAAAACCTTGTGAGTGGCATACTCACAAAAGAGGAATTCTTATCTTATAAGCGCAAATACAACGCCGACATTGAGGGCTTGCAGGCGGCAATCGAAAGCTGGAACGAAAAGCTGACGGATGTTTTGGAGAACCGGAGCGAGCGCAACCGCTGGATCAATCATTTTATGAAGTTTTCGGAAATGGAGGAAATCGACCGGCGCGCTGTGATGCAGCTTATCCGCAGTATTCGGATCATCAGCAAAGAGGAATTGCAGATAGAGTTCAATTATCAGGACGAATATCAAAAGGCGGTCCGCTTTGCCGAGCAGATGGAGCAAGCAAAGCGTGAAGAAAGGAGGGCCGGCTGATGGCAAGAAAAAGCAGAAAGACGGCAGCGCAGGAGCATATCTATCATGTCGCTGTCTATATCCGTACCGCCCTCTATATCCGCCTTTCGGTCGAGGACAACAAAAAGCGCGGAAATTCCATTGATAATCAGCAGCTTGTTCTCAATGACTATATCGCGGACAAGCCGGAATTCAAGGTCTATGATACTTATATCGACAACGGCCTTTCCGGGACCACCTTCCGGCGCCCCGCTTTTCAGCAGATGCTTTCGGATATTGAGGCGGGTCACATTGACTGCGTAATCGTAAAGGATCTGTCAAGGCTTGGGCGCAACTTTATAGACACCAGCTACTATATCGAGCAGTATTTTTCTACGCATAATGTGCGGTTTATCGCCGTTACGGATCAGTTTGACACGGTGGACGCGGACAACCTGCACGGAGGAATTATGCTGCCCTTGAAAAATATGATAAACGAGGCTTACGCTCTGGACATCGGAAGAAAGATCAAGGCACAGCAAAGGCAGGCTATGCAGGACGGTGAATTTGTAGGAGCCCGCGCCCCTTACGGCTATCGCAAGGACCCTGGAAATTGTCACAAGCTGCTGATCGACGAGGATACCGCAAAGGTGGTTCGTCAGATTTTCACATGGGCTTACGAGCGTGTTGGGCTGAATGAGATTACTCGACGCTTGAACGAGGCAGGCATACCGACGCCGAGCCATCATAAGAAAAAGACCGGTGAGATCAGCCATGAAAATCTGATCGGCAACGGCAAATGGCAGACCCGGACGGTGGCTAAAATCCTGTCCAGTGAGGTTTATACCGGTGATTTGGTGCAGGGCAAGACAAAGAGCATCGATCACCGCCAGACAAAGGCGGATGAAGAAAACTATATCAGGGTTTCCGGTACGCATGAAGCTATTGTGAGCCATGAGGTTTTCAACGCCGTGCAGGAATACAGGCGTATGGTCAGTGAAGAAAGCAAAAACAGAAAAATCAATGCCTTCACTCCCAATATTTTCAAAGGCAAGGTTTTCTGCGCCCATTGCGGCGGCAGCCTTCACAGGCAGCGTAACACACGAAAGAAAGGCCCTGATGTGTACTTTTTCCATTGCCTCAGCAACAGCCGTATTGCAAAGGGAAGCTGCGAGGGCGTGACGATCCGGGAGAAGGAGCTGATTTCAACTGTAACAGCCATATTGGAGAAGGAATTGTCTGTTATGCTTGGTTCCTCATTATCTTTATTTCAATATGAGGTACGGCAAAAGCAGGAACGGGATCGCATTAAGGAACAGCTTTCCGCAAAGCGCCGGGATATGGAGCAAAACCGAAAACTGATCCGCGGCTTATATGAGGACTATGTTCAGGGGATCGTGACCGGCGAGGAATATCTTTCTATGAAAGAGGATTACGAAAAGCGTATCGCAGCGTTATCCGCAGATATAGCGGCTCTGAACAATGATAATGCTGCGCTTGACGAACAGCTTGCCCGGTATCGTTCTATGGAGGAAGATGCTCACAGGCTGGAAAGCGACCACACCCTGACGGCGGAGCTGATCGAAAGGCTGATTGACCGTATTGAGATCACCCACGACCACGATATACATGTGACTTTCCGCTTTCAGAGCGAATTTACAGAACAGAGAAAGGCGGTGCCGCTATGCGCAAATACCTGATAGCATTATACATTCGCCTGTCTCTGGAAGATTCTAAAACGGAAAGCATGAGTATCCCCAATCAAAGACTAATCTTACGGGAGAAGGCAATGTCGCTTCCTGAATGGGAGAATGCCGAGGTCATGGAGTTTGTGGACAACGGACACAGCGGAATGAACTTTGAACGACCCGCCGTCCAGGAGCTTTTGGAAATGGTGCAGGCCGGAAAGGTCGATTGCATTATTGTAAAGGAT
>ULVD01049236.1_pt1 | contig 21981 bp, 31 predicted proteins | sample 1959101 | NCBI WGS metagenome assembly ULVD01 (sample SAMEA4835777, study PRJEB28245) | human gut metagenome | biome: gut microbiome; material: fecal sample | place: Denmark | collected 2008
TTTTCCGGCGCTCTTTGCCATGCTGCCGAATTTTTCCCATCCGCTTCCGCCGTCCTCGGCGTCGTTGCCGGATTTTTTGGCCTTTTTGCCTGCTTCCTCGGCGTCCTCACCGGCGTTTTTGGCGTCCTCTCCAGCGGCTTCTGTATCGTTTCCGGCTTTTTTGGCTTCCGCTCCGGCGCTTTCGCACTCTGCGGCGAAATCTGAAACCGCTTTTTCGGCTTTTTTAACTGCCGCCTCCGCGTATGTAACGCTTGTTTGAAACGCTCTCCATTCTTCTTCCGGCAAATCGCCGGAATCGAATTGTTTTTGCAGCTTTTCCTGTGCCTGAAGCAGGATTTCGAGCTTCTGTCTTGCCGTGTCCGCAGCATCCGCAAGCAGCTTTTGCTTTTGTGCGATCGCCTCGGTGTTGGACGGATCAAATTTCAGCAGTTCGTTTACCGCCCGGAGTTGGGATTGCAGCGATTTGCTTTCCTGTTGCACGCCGGCAAGCGCTTTTGACAGCGGCGAAACGTCACCGCCAATCTCAACGGTGATTCCCTTAATTGTGCTGTTTTTCACTGCGTCCCTCCTTTCCGAATCGATTTCTCAATGCCTGCCTGTCCGGTTTTGTCTGCTCCAGCCTCCAGCAGTCCTGCAGATATTTACGCCCTTCCTCGGTTTGATTCTTCCGATAGATAAAGGCATCTCGCAGAAACAGCAGATAGACGTCTATCGGCAATTCTTCAAGCTGTAAAAAATTCAGTCCGGTATACTCCGCGACCAGCTTTTCCCCGATAGTGTTGATGGGGTATCGTACCGCACCCTCCTTTCCCGGATGATGCGGTATTTTTAGTTTGGGTCAGATGTGATCCTCCCGGCAAATGCCGCGTATTCCCGGAGCAAGAGGCTCATATCCTCAATATCCATCAGTTCGTCAATATCAGCCGCGGTATATTCCTTTCCCGCCGTATTATTGGAGAGCACATTTGCGCAGACATCCAGAATATCGTCATACAGCGGTTCAATATTCTCGGTATTCTTCAGTCCTTTCTCCAGACCGGCAAGGCGGGAAAACAGCTTTTTTCGTGGAGCACCGAGCTTCAGCGCGTCTCCGTTCTCCAATTTTACCTCCAGCACCCTTTTGGCTCTCTGCGTATAATCCAGCATAAAAACCTCCTTTAAGCCTGCCCGGTTTCTTCCTCGTATTTGATTAGGGTTCCTTCGGTGTCATGCGGCTGCGCCTTAAATTCCGCGTCGATAACAGTCTCCTTGTCCTTTGCAAAAGCAAGCGTAAATCCCGACTGGTTTTTTCCGACGATGGTCACGCGCACATCTCCGTCAGCTTCGTCCTCATGCAGAAAATGCAGCACATAAGACTTGCCGTCGTCGTTCGCGCGTCCTCCGATTTTGACCGTTCTGGTCCCGCTTGCCTCGGTCACTCTCGCCGTAGCGCATAGTTTTGCAAGCGTGCTGCCGTTCCATGTGCAGATGCCGGATTTCAGCGTTGCTTCCTCGCTTGTAATGATGGTTTTCTGCGCCAATCCGAAATCATCCTCGGCAGTGTAAAACTCCGGCTGATACTCCAGCGAAGCGCCTCCCTGAATCAGACCGAGCAGGTTTTCCTCTGTTTCGATCTCGGTGTTTTCCGGCAAATCTCCGTCAAACTCCGTGCAGTACAGCTTGCCGCTGCCCAGCGTCAGGGTTTCTGTGTTTGATCTTTTCGGCATTGTCAGCCCCTCCTTGTCTTTTCGTAAATATCAAATTCCCAGTACACCATATAAAGTTGCTCTGTTTCGATGTAATCCTCATATTTTTCAAACTCGTATTGTCTGATTGCCTGCTCCACAGATTCTTCCAGTTCACAGCTTTTTGCATCAGTGTATAGTTCGATTACAAAATGCAGTGCCTTGTATAGATTTTTGCCGTCCGCTCCGCTGCCGGTCTCATGCTCGGCGTAATACACCAGAAACGGGGGAGGCGGGACGGGCTTTCCCTTATATGGCTTAAATTCCCGATAGGCAATCGGAATGCCAAGCGGCTTCAGGAGTGCTTCAAGATGTGCGATTGCTCCCATTTTCCAGAATCCTTTCCACCCGTTCGGTAAAATCCTTTTCTGCCTTTTCCGCGTTTTTCTCGATGTGAGGGAAGGCCCTTGAGCGCCCGCCGTCCCGCAGGGCGTGTCCGCGTTCAAGCAGGTGCTGCAGGCGGTAATGCGGAGCCTTCACATACCAGAGCTTTCTCCGCTCGTATTTGTTTTCGCTGATTGTGTTGACCGCCATCGCCTTCCTGTATTTTCCGGTTCGCTTCGGGGCGTCCTTCTGGGTGCCGGTCAGCAGCTCCTGCGCGGTTTCCTCGGCGGCTTCTTTTACTTCTTCCGCAATATTTCCTGTATAAGAAGCCAGCTTGTCCGCGATTTCTGCCGCCAGCTTATCAATGCTGATCGCCACCGAACACCCCCGCCTTTCGCGTCAGATACAGCTCGACCTTCTCGTCGTTTCTGTCATATGTACGGTATATATACAGCCTTTGCCGTCTCCCATGCAGGCAGACCTCTGCCATGTCCTGCCCCTCGTACTCGCTCTGCCAGATGCTGATTTTACACTCGGCTTTCAATCCGGCCTGCTCGGCGGCAAAAAACTCCTTTTGCCCCACGCTTTCAAGTGTGGCAAGGACGTCCTTCCGCTCCTCCGTCCGGTCGTCAATTGCGGCGATCAATGTCACAATGCAGTCATTCATCAAAATAGCGTCCCCCCTTGATTTTGGTCAGAAGCATGTCATAGGACACCATCAGGCGCTCCTGCTCCGGGTGGTTGCCGAAATTCGCGTTAACGTAAGTCAGCACGGCTTCCCGAATCAGCGGGTCGGCGCAGTCTGACAAAAACCTGTCCGATACGCCGATCCGTTTCAGGTCCGCAACGGCAGTCTCTGCAAGCTGTCTGACGTCCTCGTCAAGCAGATCACTTTGCGATTTTCGCAGGCGCAGCTTGGCGGCCTCCAGCAGTTGTTGTGTCACCATTGCTGCCGCCCGTTTATTCGGTCTGTCCCGAATCGGGTTCCGATGCAGCCGCCTTCTTTACGCGGATGAATCCGTTATAGGAGGCTACATTTCCGCCGACGAAAATATCTCCGCGGTGTGCGATCTGCCCCTCTTTGAATTTATACTCATTCGAGCGCTGCACCTCCAGATCGGAGAATACCGGCATTTCATAGTGAGACAAATGCCCGTATGCCATGCAGTAGGTATTTGCCTCTGTCTCTGGATTGGAAACGGCGGCGCAGGCAGAGTTGATGATGTAAGGAACACCGTCAATTGTTCCGGTGTTGCCGTTGTTGACCACCTTATATGCCTTGTTTCCGTCTGTGTTCCGGCACTTTGCAAAGGCCTTCAGGTCCTGCTTATTCAGGATCAGCACCGCTTCATCCTCCACATTCTCGTCTCCGCCGTAGGAATAAATAATATCGTCCAGCGTGTCTGCGTTGATTGCGGAAATAGACAGATCGGTATTTCTGTCGATGATGTCGTCGGAGGTGCTGGTCGGATTGTAAAAGATTCCGTACAGTTTCCCGGTTCCGCCGGCTCCGGACATAATTTCGGTATTCAGCTTTTTGCGGATCGCCACCTCGACCGAATTGCCGATCACGCGGTCATAATCCGACGGAGCCAGCTTGGCAATTTCCTCCGGCTCCTCGCAGTATGCCGTGATTTTCGATTTCACCATTTCGGCATACCCGAAAACCGGCTCGGCTGTTTTTGCTGCCGCCCCTTCGTCCGTGTAGTCTCCCGCGGCGTAGCTCTTGACAAAGCCGCGCTTGTAGGATTCTCCGCCGGGAAGCGTAATGATCCGCACACGGTCAACAAGGCTGGACAGGGGATTAAAACCCGGCAGAACGTCAGGCGCGGTGTGCTGCGTCATAACGGTTGAGGAGGATGTGATGGTATTTCTGACGTCAAAGGTACGTCTGACCTTCTTTCCGGATACAAGCGCTCTTCCACGCGCTGCGGCGGTGTCCTCCGCTCCCGTCGCGCCCTCTCCGGCAGTTCCCGTGTGTTGTTCCGCTGCGCTATCCGCCATTCTCTGGAGGCTTGCGCGGTTTTCCGCCTCTGCGATTTTGGCTTCCAGCTCTGTGGTCTCTGCCAGCAGCCTGTTCAGTGCATCCGTGTCTCCGGGTGCGACCTGTTTTGCCAGTACGCCGATCTCGCGCAGACGCGCTTTCATTTCTGCAATATTCATGCTTTATGCTCCCTTCGTAATCGCCTCAATTGTAAGGCGTGTAATTTTTTCCCGCATTTCTGCGGTATGATTTTCCGCTTGCGCGGAGTGGATCATCTGTTCCGGTACATGCCTGTATCGCTTTGTGGCGTCGGTCAGCCTTGCGGCATACTCCTTCGGCTCTCCCACTTCGACATCAAAATATTTTGCCGCTTCGTTTCCATTCAGCCATGTTTCGGCGGCAACCATCCGTTTGATGTCCTCCATGTCCGCACCTTGTGCAAGGTGTTCTTGGTACACGGCCAGAATGCCGCTCTCGATTGCGTCCAAATCGTCCGCCAGCTTGCGGCAATCGTCCGCATTGCCGCAGCATTCCGCCAGCGGCTTGTGGATCATCAGAAACGCATTGGACGGCACGATCACGCGGTCGCCTGCAAGCGCGATCACGGATGCGATGGATGCCGCCATTCCGTCTACATAAACGGTCTTGAAGCCCTTGTGCCGGGACAGCATATTGTAAATCGCAATGCCCGCAAATACGGAGCCTCCGGCGCTGTTGATGTAGATATTCAGCGCCTTTCCGTCCTGCGCCTTCAGAAAATCCCGGATTGCCTCCGGGTACTGGTCGCTGTCCGTCCATGCACCCCACCAGTCCGAAACGATGTCTCCGTAAAAATACAGATCTGCGCTTGTCAGCGTCTCGTTCCGAACCGACAGAAACTGCTTCAGATTGTTTTTCATTTTGTGCCTCCTTCCTTCAGTCTCATCCTGATATAGCCCGATGTGCTGTTTTTCGCTTCGCTGCTCCCGGTCGGGTCTTTGTTTCCGGTTCCTCCATCCTCTCCGGTCTGATATTTGCTCTGATCGTCCGCTTTTACGTAATTCAGGGATACCTGCCGGATGTCTCCGCCCTCAATCGGCGGCAGATACATCAGCTCCCGGTATTCGTTGATCGTGATGGTCCCGCGGTCAAACATGGCCTGACCGATGGCGGAGCGCGTCTGCAGGGTCGCATATTGCAGGCGGTTGGAGGAAAATATGATTTTGTTTCCGAATCCGCGCTGCCGCTCCGATAACAGCTTAAAGGTGCATTCCAGCGAAAGCTGAATCGCGATCGGCTCAATCACTGCCTCGTAAAAACTGTTCCATTCCGTCTCGGTATAGTCGGAGTTCAGGATTTTTTCGTTGACGCCGTAATACCGGTAGATATTTTCCCGGAAAAACGCCACCTGCGCGGCAGGTATCTGGCGTGGCTGCTGCTGAATTTCGTGAAACTCCATCGAGCTGTCCAGTCCCGCAAGGCCACCTTCGTTCTCCGCCTCCAGATATGCGCTTTGAAATTCTTTTACTTTTTCCCGCAGCTCGTCCTCGTCCATAAAGTTGTTATATTTGAGATAACCGCGCAGGGACGCCGAGTTCTGGATCACCCGGCGGATACCGTCGCAGGTGATCTCCAAAAGATCGGTCGCGTTTTTCAGTTCGGCGTCCGGCGCCGTTCCGAGAAAGCGCTTTTTGTTGTACCGGGACTTCAGGTGTATAACAAACTGATACGGCACGGTGTATTCCTGTCCGTCAAAATCCCAGACAAAGCGCAAAAACAGATTGCCGTTTCCGTCCTCAAAAATCTGATGATTCCGAACGGTGACTGGCTGTATTCGCGTGATCTCCGAAAAGTCATCGTTATAAAAAATCACCGAAAACGCATTGGATGTCCTCACCAACGTATCTGCCATTTTATAAAGCCAGTCAAATGTTGATGCCTCCGGGCAGGGGCGGAGCGTCAGCAGACGTGCCAGCCGGTCAGTTCTGACTGTCATGCCGGACGCATCTGTTCGGATGAGCTGCGGGGACAGTTTTGCCACATTGGTTGCGATCGCGTGCGCAATGGCTCCCACCACGTCGCTGTCGTACAACGTTCCGCTTGGCATATATTCCGCCCGGCGGAATATCACTGTCATTGTCCGCCAGAAGCGTGATACAAATTTTCGGAACCAGTTCAACGGTTCAACCTCCTTTCCTGATATTCGCAAGCTGCTTGCCGATCTGTGCGTAATACTTTGACCGGACCGTGAACGCATCGATAACCGATACAAAACCGTCGATGTGCATCCGCTGCTCGATCTTGACCGGTTTTTTGCGTCCGTCTCCGCTGTTGATCTGTACAGCGACATTCAGCAGGTGAGATTTGAGCAGATTGTTTGTTCCGATCCGCACCCGCCCGTCCTTCAGGTTTCCCTCAAATTCGTCCAGCAGCGGGGAAAGATTGGTCCCCTGATATACGTCGTCCGTGTGGAAGCCTGCCTGCGATAAATCCTGTATCAGATACTGTGCCGAATACCGGTCGTACCCCACCTGCAGCGGTCTGATCTTGTATTCCTTCAGCAACATCACGAACCAGTTATATACGTCCCGGTAATCCACAAAGTGATCGCCGGATATTGTCAGCACTCCCTGCTGCCTAAAGATGTGGTACGGCACGTTTTCTTCCTCCGCTGCCTGCTCCAGCCGCTCCCGCGGCATGAAAAACTGCGTAAAAATATAGAATTTTCCGTCCCTCTCAATAACAATGGACGCGGCTGTCAGGTCGGTTGTGCGCGAGAGATCGATCCCGGCAACACAGTAGCAGCCCCGGAAATCCTGCAGGGTGTATACATCGCCGGACGCCCGCTCCACGTCGCCGAAATCCAGCCAAGCGACGGAGGAATTTTGTTTTATATTGCAGTATTTGCAGAGAAATTCTGCTTTTTTTGACAGCGACAACCGGGCGATTTTGATTTCTTCCTCGTAAAATTCCACTGACACCGAAACGCCCAGATTTGGGTTTGCCTTTTTGATTTCCTCAATCTCATCCCATTTCTGTGCGTCGTCAATCATGTACAGGAAGGGAAGCAGTCTCTGTTCGGCACTGCCGCCCTTGAGAAACGCGGTTGCCCGCTTGACAAGCTCGTCGAATATGCCATCGTTGAGATACCCCGCGGTAGATATGCTCAAAATCAGCGGCTGCCGCCGTGCTCCAAGCGCGGATTTCATCACCTCATACTGCTTCAGTCCCTGTTCGCCCGGCCACGCTTCAATTTCATCGCAAACCGCCAAGTGCGGGTTGAAGCCGTCGGATTTTTTGGAATTGAACGCAAGGCGGCGGATGCTTGTATTGGTCTGACCGATGTATATATCCGAGCGTCGTTTTTTTGTCAGCTCGTCCAGCTCATCGTCGGACTGCACGATCTGATAGAATGCATCGTATACCAGATCGGCCTGCTCCAGCTTCGGGGCGAGGCAATATACCTTTGCGCCGTATTCACCGTCGAGATATGCCATATAGGCGATAATTGCGGCGGCGAACAGTGTTTTTCCGTTTTTGCGGGCGACCAGAATAAACACTTCGCGGAATTGCCGGAAGCCGCCTTCGTCAACAATTCCGAAGATGGCGGATACAATCGCTTTCTGCCACAATTCCAGCTTCAGCAGATCGCTTCTTCCTTCCGAGTGGTGACAAAAATTTTCAATGAATTTGATGGCTTTATTTGCTTTTTTCGCGTCAAAAAACCACCTTTTTTCTTGAAGTCCGGCAATCAGAATGCTGTAAATCGCTTTTATCCACTTTCCGACAGTAACGCGCCCGGTGCGGATCGCATCTGCGTATTCGTAGATATAATTTGCAAACGGCATTTATTCGCCCATCAATTCCTGAAGGCGGCTTTTTTTCGGTCTGGAGGCCGGTGCAATGTCTGCCAGTGTTTTGATCGCGGCGGTCAGGTTTTTCTGCATGGCAAGCAGGGTTTTTACTTCATCGGACTGTTTGGTGCCGAATTGGTTCTCCCCGTTCCGGTATTCCGCCGTATAACCGCTGCGGTTGATTTCTTCCTCCAGCTCTCCGAGCGATACGGCCATAAATGCGGCGGATTTGATCAGCGGCATGACGACCGTCAGCTTGTTCCGATCAAGATCGGCCAAAGCCCGCTTTAATCGTGCGATCTCCTTCTTGATCTTCTGATCCTTCGGCGATGTCTTGATATTTGCCATAAAAATCCCTCCTTTCCGACCGACTACCACACCCCCCCTCATGCCGCACCCGTCGTGCGTGCGCCTGCGGAGGAAAATTCAGGGCCTATCGCCGGTTTCCGTGCCGGGTTCTTTTTCGCAGGGAACCGGGGGGATAATGTTTCCGTTCCTGTCAAACCGATACCGGATATTTTGCTTTTTGGTATGCTCTTTGTTGTGGCAGTCGATGCACAGCAATTCAAGGTTGCGGTAGTCCAGTGAGATATGCGGGTCGCGAATATTCTTTGGTGTGAGGTATCGCTTGTGATGCACAATATCTCCCGGCGCTCCGCAGCGTTCGCACAGTCCGCATCTGCTTGTGTAGTACGCCTTTCGTGTGCGCTGCCAAGCATCGGACAGATAAAATGCTCTTGCCCATTCCTTCGCCACTGCTCCCACCCCCAGCGTTTCTGATTGTGACGTTTTTCCCTATGACAAAGGAGCCGCGGAAATCTCCACGGCTCCATCTGCCATACCTCACTGTAAAGAGTATATCATAAAAACATGTCGCACTACTGACAGCTTATCCGAGCGGACGGAATTTTCTTTCGTCCGCTTCTGATATGCGCAGTCCTCGCACAGCCGCGCAGAGCAGGCGTGCCTCCTTCAGCCATCGATATACCGTCCGCTCGTCCGCCGGATATGTCACAGCAAAGCGGCGCACACGGTTGGATATGTCTCCGCGTCGAAGCGGGCTTTGCGGATTCACGAAATATACAGCCTTTACGGCGGAAACGATGTTCGTTTTTCCGCCCCTCTCCAGCAGCGCGATGGTTTTTTCCGCTGCCAGAATATCAAGGAGTGTCGGCGTCTGTTTCTCGACCGCTTTCTCTGCCTGAACAATGGCAATGTCCGGGGAAATCTCCGAACGCCTGCGCATCTCCTGCTCAAAGACAATTTTCTGTGCCCTCTCATATGTAGGGAAACCAAGCCGTGCAAACAGCCGGAACGCTTCGGTTGTGTATACCTTCGTGAACTCCTTTTCCATGCGCTTACTCCCTGTGTTCCTCGCTGATTGCCGCAATCTCCAAAAGTATTTTGACTGCCTCAAACGCATCAATCCCGCGTTTGGCAAACACTTTCAGAATGGCCGCTGTTCGTCTCCCACTTTCCGTATTTTCTTTTTCTGCTGCCTCTATGATTGCGTGATTCAACAATGCACCGAAATCAATGTTTCCGTTCATTTTTCAGCCCTCCGTTTTTCTTTTCCTTTTGCTTCCACTTCCACAGCCCGATGATCGCCATAATGAGATTAAAGGCGTAAAGGATTGCCTGCGCGTAGCTATTGTTTACGATATTGAACACGCACCAGAAGGTGTTTGTAAAAGTCCATACGAGAAAGCACCACCGCTTCTGAAAGCTGTTTGCAACTGTCCCGATAATGGACGCTGCGGTGACGATATACGCTATATAGGTCATACCTTTTCCTCCGCTCCCGGTTCTCCCTCTCCGCTCCCGAACATGCTTTGCTGCTCCGCACCGTCTCCATCCGACGACCGATTTTGCAGCGCAAAACAACACTGCTCATACAACGCCCGCAGTTGTCCGACAAAGTATGTGCTGATGATGTCGCAGGGAAGCACGACCGCAGCCAGTATCAGACCGGACTTGACGGCAAAGTATAATTGCCCGTTTTCCGCGGTGCGCTCGTAAATTTCCGGCATCCTGCCCGCAGTGTTTTCCAGCGGCACAAGGTATTTTCGATCAAGAAACATAATTCCGCGGGTTGTTCGGCAGGCAATCAGGACGCTTGTTCCTTGTCCGATGCTCACGGGACTTTGCTCACACAAAATTTCGCCCTCCGTGTGATCGTCGAAGCAGTATGCGGCCGGCAGGTAAACATCAAAGCCAAACCTGATTTTGCTTTGCTTCTTTTCCGTGATGTCGAACGTCCGGCATAGAGTGTTTTCATCAAAGCCGGGCACATCATACAGCGGATAAAATGCCGATCCGTCCGAAATCCACTGCGCCGCCGCGCCTTCATACAGGCAGAGTGTTCCGCTCTTCTTGCAAAGGTCTATGATCTTTTTGATTTTCATTGCTTTTCCTCCTTCGGTTTTTGCCCTCTCATTTCCAGATATTCCGTAATCAGTTCCTGCGCCTGCTTCCATCCGACGCATATCTCCGCGGCATATCCCTGCCTCCGCAGCTCGTCCAGCCAGTGATTTTGGCGTCCGGTCGGTTTGTTTCTTCCTGCCTTCAGTTCGATGTAAAGCCCGTGAAAGCCTCCGCGCGGAACAGGCAGGCAGATGTCCGGCACACCGGCTTTTACTCCTTGCCGTTTCAGATTCGCCGCTTCAAAACGATTCCTCTTTCCTCCGTTCGGAATATGGTAAAGCAGCTTTAATTCCGGCGCACAACCGGAAGCCGCGTGTGCCCATGTGAAAAGCGCCTCCTGTTCCATCGCTTCATGCTGTACCGCTCGACGGTGATTCCCCGGCGGCATGGCTTCCGTGTCTCCATCCTGTAGTGACTGCAGCCAAAGCCTGCGTTGTTCGTCTGTCATTCTTTGTCCCCCTCTTTCTCCTGTATAAGGCTCGTGATTGTCATTCGTCTATCCAATTTTCCACCTCCCACGGCGGCAAATCGCCTTTTCCTTCCACGCGATACAGGATGACGGATAAATACCAGTGCCCGTTGTATTCGTTGTATCGCGCATATGTCCGTATAAACCGATACCCCTTGAATTTTCGCTCCCAGTATTCCCGGTCGTCCTTCCGCTCCATTGCCAAACGCTCCACACCGCGTGGTGTAATTTTCCCGTCGATGTTTTTTGGCGGCTTCGGCGGCTGCAGATTTCTTGACCGCAATATTTTCCGCTTCCCGTGCAGGTCTTTTGTGATGTATCTTGCGGCAGCTTCCGGCCCGAAGCGTTCCGGCTGAAACCGGTCTGCATTGACGCGCGCGCGGGACGGCCACAGGTCCTCCAATATGTCCCGATCAATGCCGCCGGTCATAAAAATGTGAAAATGCCAGTTGCTCCGCCCTTTGTTTTTCCCGCTTTTGTAAGTGACTTCTTCCAGAGCGCAGTAATACCGCAGCGGGCGGTCAAGTTGTTTTTTCTGCTTTTGATAATCCGTATGCTCCGGGTATTTTCTACACAAAGCGTGCAGGCGTTTCCGCTCTGCTTCCCGCTTTGTCTTTACGCGGCGTATGTAATTCGCAAAATCCCGCTTTGCCGCTGCTTCGCTTTGCGGCGCGTCCTCCGGTCGGTATGTTGGGTGCATGAGGATGTCGCCGGTATCAAAATTCGCGTTGATCAGCCGCACAGCCTTTTTGATTGCCTGCACATGGTTGTATCTGGATTGTGCTGCGGTGGATGGCTTTGTTTTCGGCGCTCTGGTTGGCATCCTCCGTCCGTCTGCCCATACCGGGTAATAATCCACTTCGAGCAGCCGTCCGCTTTTGAGACGTCTTTCTCTTTCCATTTCCGCTACCTGTCACCGGGTGATTTTCCCTAATCCGGGGAAGCTGATATGAAAACCGTTTGCGATTCCGCTTTCGTACTCGAATGCCACGTTGTAAAGAGCGGTGCGGAGGTATGTTTTTTTGAATCTGATCGGATATTCCGCCTGCCCAAAATTGGAGATCACCTGTTCGATGTGCTCTGCGGTCAGCATCAAATATACTTCCTGCACCATTTCGGCTGGTAGCTGCTGCCCACCGATCCGAACCGGCGTCTGTTTCGGGAGCTTGTACACTTCCGCAATGATCAGGCAAAGCCTGCGGAGTGCACCAATTCATATTCTTACTGCTTAACAGTACTTTGTTCATTATCCGCTCCCATGCCGTTCCTTCGCCCTCTCGACTTCAAAGACTTGCAGAATGTTACTTGCGCAATTTCTGCGTTGTATTCCGGCTGCATGTTACTGTCATAATTTCCTGTGTATCCTCGTTTCAGTTCCCGGTAGATCGCCGCAAAGCTAAATCCGACAGCAACAGCAATGTCGGTTATTTTCATCCCGTCATTATATAGCTTTTCGATTTTTTTGCGATCATCAAAGGTGATATATTTGTAACCGGTCATATTCACATCTCCTTCCGTTCCGTCAGCCACTCTGCGATCCGCTCCTTTTGATCGCCATGCTTGCACTGCGTGCATTCTTCAAGACCACATTGCTTACAATACTTTTTATGGAAGTATTCATCCCAAGGCCCTTCGATAACAGGCAGGGAGCACAGAAACTCGGTCAACCGCTCCGGTGATTCTGTGATACTGTCAAAGTTTGTGATTTTTCCTTTCATCCTGAATTTTTGACCTCCAAACAAAAAAATAAATGCGATCGGCAGCGCCCAACAGGGGCAAAAACCTTTCGCATTTATTATATTATTTTTTATGGAGTAAAAATTCTGAAAAAACCTCTTGACAAAAGAAGAGAATGCAGATATAATGATCTTGGTTAGCGAAAGCTAACTACTTTTTGGGCGATTGGTTAGCGTATGCTAATTAAAGAATTGCCCGGAGGAAGGAGAGAATATGATGCCACTTACACTTGCAGAAATCGGGGAAGAAAACCGAATAAAGAAAATCGGAGGCAGGCAAGAGGTGAAGGCTCACCTCGAAAATCTCGGTTTTGTTGTGGGCGGAGCTGTTACGGTGATCAATACCATCGGCGGGAATGTCATTGTGAATGTGAAGGAGTCCAGGATAGCGGTCAGCCGGGAAATGGCACAAAAAATCATGATTTGATTTTTTCCGGCGGCGGAAACAATAAATTACACAATTCAAGGAGGAAAACAGGCATGAAAACGCTGAAACAGGCAAAAGTCGGCGACAGGGTCCGGGTGGTAAAGCTCCACGGCGAGGGCGCAGTCAAGCGGCGGATTATGGACATGGGACTGACGAAGGGTGTGGAGGTATATATCCGTAAGGTAGCGCCGCTTGGCGATCCGGTGGAGGTGACCGTCCGGGGCTATGAACTTTCGATTCGCAAAGCGGATGCGGAAATGATTGAAATAGAGTAGGAACATAAGAATCTGAAGGGAGCATATCCCTGTATTTTTTGAAGCATTGGTTAGCATTGGCTAACAGAGAAAGTGAGGAATGGACAAATGGATTTGCGCATTGCCCTTGCGGGGAACCCGAACAGCGGGAAAACGACCCTGTTTAACGCACTGACCGGCTCCAACCAGTTTGTCGGGAACTGGCCGGGTGTGACGGTGGAGAAAAAAGAAGGAAAGCTAAAAAAGCACGACGGCGTGGTGATTACCGATCTGCCCGGAATATATTCACTTTCCCCCTATACGCTGGAGGAAGTGGTGGCGAGAAATTATCTGATTACCGAGCGCCCCGATGCGATTCTAAACATCGTTGACGGCACGAACTTGGAGCGGAATCTGTATCTGACCACCCATCTGACCGAGCTTGGAATCCCGGTTGTTGTCGCCATCAATATGATGGATGCCGTGAAAAAGAGCGGAGACAAAATCAACATCGAGGAGCTGTCCAGAGAACTGGGCTGTAAGGTGGTTGAAATCTCTGCACTCAAGGGTATCGGCATCCTGGAAGCGGCGGAAGCGGCCATTGATGCGGCTAAGAACGGCAAGACCGTTCCCATGCACACCTTCCAGGGGACGGTTGAACACGCCTTGGCTCATATCGAAGAAGCGGCCGTACATCATATGCCGGAGGAACAACAGCGTTGGTATTCCATCAAGATTTTTGAGCGGGATGACAAGGTTCTGGAACAGATGCAGCTGGATCAGGCGGTCTTAGACCACATAGAGGCCGATATCAAGGCTGTGGAAGATGAAATGGAGGACGATGCGGAATCGATCATCACCAACGAACGCTATATTTATATCGGTCAGATTCTCAAGGGCTGTTATAAGAAAAAATCTGCGGGAAAGCTTTCGGTTTCCGACAAAATCGACAGGGTGGTCACCAACCGCTTTGCGGCCCTTCCCATTTTTGCGGCCGTGATGTTCTTGGTATACTACATTGCCGTTTCGACCGTCGGTACCTTTGCTACGGATTGGGCAAACGAGGGCGTGTTTGGTGACGGATGGCATTTATTTGGCATAGGCTCCTCCGCTTATGAGAAAGCAATGACCGATTATGCGGTTGAAAAGGTCTGGACCGACGAGATGCTCTTTACGGTGGATGCCGCCGCCGAAAAAGGTGTTGTCGGCGCCGAGGAGATTCAGTCTGCCATTGCAGAACAGGATTTTGGTGCGTTTGACGAAGCCTACGGCTCTTATGCCGATTCTTTGGCAGAAGCCGGCTATGATATTTCCGCAATTTATGATGAAGCCCTCGGAGAAGAAGCAGAGGGCGTGCCGGACCCGTCTGCATACGGTGTGTGGGTCCCCGGCATTCCCGTTCTTGCCGAGAAAGGTCTTGAAGCCGCAAACAGCCCGGAATGGCTGAACGGTCTGCTCCTTGACGGTATCATCGGCGGTGTCGGCGCAGTTCTCGGCTTTGTACCCCAGATGCTGGTGCTTTTTATTCTCCTGGCGTTCTTGGAATCCTGCGGCTACATGGCCCGAATCGCTTTTGTGCTGGACCGTATTTTCCGCAAATTCGGTCTTTCCGGCAAGTCTTTCATCCCGATGCTCATCGGTACCGGCTGCGGCGTTCCCGGAATTATGGCCTCCCGTACCATTGAAAACGAGCGAGACCGCCGTATGACGATCATGACCACCACCTTTATCCCCTGCGGCGCAAAGCTGCCGATTATCGCCCTGATTGCCTCTGCTCTCTTCGGCGGTGCATGGTGGGTGGCCCCCAGCGCCTATTTCATCGGTATTGCCGCTATTATTGTTTCCGGTATCATGCTGAAAAAAACAAAAATGTTTGCCGGTGATCCCGCTCCCTTCGTTATGGAGCTTCCCGCATACCACTGGCCGACCGTGGGCAATGTGCTTCGTTCCATGTGGGAACGGGCCTGGTCCTTCATCAAAAAGGCAGGCACGATTATCCTACTTTCCTCCATCGTCATCTGGGCCGGCTCCTGCTTTGGCGTGGCGGAAGGCTCCTTCACCTTCAGCACCGAAATGGAGCTGGAAAACAGCCTGCTGGGCATCATCGGAAATGCACTCTGCTGGATCTTTACCCCCCTTGGATTCGGCAATATCAAGGCGACGGTGGCGACCGTCATGGGACTGGTTGCCAAGGAAGAAGTGGTCGGAGTGTTCGGAGTGCTGGATTTTGAGGGCATGACCCGTCTTGCCGCTTACTCCTTCTTGGTGTTCAATCTGCTGTGCGCTCCCTGCTTTGCGGCCATCGGAGCCATCAAGCGGGAGATGAATTCCGCAAAGTGGACCTGGTTCGCCATCGGCTATCAGTGCGTGTTCGCCTATGCAATCTCCCTGATGATCTATCAATTCGGCTCGGTATTCACCGGAAGCCTGAATGTAATCGGTCTGATTGCCGCCCTTGCTGTTCTCGCAGCGATGGTGTATATGCTGTTTATCAAGCGCTATTCAGAAGCTACAAAGCTTACAAAGAATGTGAAGGTTGCAAAATAAGCAAACAGGAACAGGAGGTGTATGGAATGCTTGCATGGCTTGGGGAAAACATTGCAACGATCATCATCTGTGCCGTTTTGATTGCCGTTGTTGCAGCGATCATCGTCAGAATGGTGAAAAACAAGAAAAAAGGCAAATCCTCCTGCGGATGCGGATGCGCAGATTGCCCCGCAGGCGGCTCTTGCCACTCTAAAAAATAATATTTCCGGAGAATCCTCATACAGGGAGACGCAAAAACCAGGCTTGCGTCTCCCTGTATACGATTCAGGGTCCTTCTTTGATGCATTTTTAAAAGCCGACCGATGCGCGCACATGGCCGCTCGGTCTGCCGGACTCCTGTGCCTTTGTTGAGGTACTTCCCGGTTTATTTTTTCTCTTCCTTCGGGAGAGCGAGCGTGGAGGCGGCAACGGCGCGGCCCGGTTCTTCTCCCAGAAGCAGATGTCTGGGAGCAAGGCCCAGACTGACCAAAAGCGCTTTATCCACTGCCGGCATGAGATTTTCGGAAAGGCGGCCCACTTTTTCCCGTAAACGGCGTTTATCCAGAGTGCGTACCTGTTCTAAAAGCACCACCGAGTCCTTCGCCAGCCCCTGTTCCGGGTCATCCTCTATGTTTATGTCAATATGGGTGGGCAGTTTGGTTTTGCCCATACGGCTGGTGATAGCGGCGGCGATGACGGTGGGGCTGTATTTGTTGCCCACATCGTTCTGAATAATCAGAACCGGGCGCAGTCCCCCCTGTTCCGAACCGATGACCGGGCTTAAATCGGCATAAAATATATCTCCTCTTCTGACAATCATGTTTTGTCGTTCCTTTCTTTGACTTTTCACCTCTATTGTTGACCGGAATATTCCTTTTCTAAACAGGTAATTTTTACCCGCAGACAAAAAATCAAGGGACGGTCACTAACAGTCTATTCGTTTTTCTTTTCTGCTGTGTGGGAGAAAAAGAATACCTCTTGTATTTTTCCCGCCTCTCTGTTATAATAAAAACAGGAATGAATGTGTGGAGAATTGCTTATGAAACTGAGAAAAGTCACGGTAGTGTTGCTTCTTTTGGCGCTTTGCCTCTCTTTGGCCTCCTGCGGAAGCAACGACGGGCTGTCCATTGCCTGCGTGGGTTATGTGAAGGGCGAAGCGGGCAGTGTGCAGAATGAAAAGAACGGAGAGGAACGGTATATTCTGCCGGCGGAATTTGTCAGAAGCTTTGCGGTGTATACTGCCTCCGAAAAAGGAGCGCTTTCCTTGGAGACCGGGGCGCAGGTGCTCTATAGCTACGACAAAATTTACATGAAGACCCTTGTGGAGTCGGCTTCCGGCGAGCCGCAGGCGTTTTTGTCAAAAATGAACGAAGTGGCAACGCTGGCCGGCACCTCCCTCCGTTTCGGCAGTATGACCGGATTGAGGGACAGCGAGGAGGAGCTTTTTGAATATATGGGAAAGGGCTGTGCGTTCACGGAAAGCACCGGTACTCTTGAGGATCTGAAAAAGGCGGCAGAGCTGTTTTTGGAAAATGGGATACTCTGTCGGTTGCTCTCGGCCTATGAATGGGAGATCGGAAGTAAATTTGTTTCCCGAAGCGCTCCGCTGCTCCAACCCAAGAGCAAATGGTATCTTGAAAACTGCCGGCTTTATCTTTCCGGGCAGGCAATCCGAGGGACGAAAAATGCCTTTATCGCTCTGGCGGCTGTGGAGGAAGAGGGGAGAGTCTCTTTTGCCGTGGTGGCGGAACAGAGCGGGGAGGACGATCCCACCAATTTTGCGGCGGTGGATGCCGGAAATCTTTGCGGCAGTGTGTTCGGAATAGATTACGGCTTTTCCTTCAGCTCCACGGAGCTTTCCGGCGGCGGAGGGATCACGGTGGGCGCCACCATTTTCAAGATCACCATTCTGGTGCTGGTGGTTGTTTTGGCGGGATTGCTTGTCCTGCTCATCATAGTGGGCACCATGGAACGATTCAAGCGGAACCGGGCGGCAAGAATCAAGTATGCGCCCCCGAAGGAGAAACCCGGTCGGGAAGAGAGTGTTGGACCGGAGGAAGGCACCGGAGAAGAGGAAAAAACAGCGGAAGAAAAGGATTCAAAAGAATAAAAACGAAAAACGAAAGGGCAGACTGGTGCGCCTTCAGATGGCCGACAGTCTGCCGGAGGTTGAGCTTTCAGCTAATTTCAGTCAGAAGTATGTGCCCGGAGCAGGAAGTCCAAAGACCGCTTGAAGGTCGCTATTCCGAGAAGCCGAAGAATTTCTGAATGCCGTTGAACATTCCTTTTGCAAAGGCGGAGGGGTCTGTCTCCATCAGATAGGCCTCTGCGGGGGTGGTGATGAAGCCCAGTTCAATGAGAGCGGCGGGCATGGCGGACTTTCGCAGTACATAAAGGGAGGGACGGGCAAACACCCCCCTTTCGGGAAAACCGGTTTGCGCTGAAATGCCTGCAACGATCTCTTTGGCCAAAGGATAGGCGGGGCTTTCTAAGGAATAGACATAGCCTTCGCTTCCGGTTGCTGTTTGGTTGGTGGAGGCGTTGGCGTGTATAGAGATGAACCAGTCCGCTCCCCATTCGTTTGCGGCGTTGGTGCGGGCGGCCAGAGAGGAAGCGTTGCTGGTGCCCAGAATTTCGTCGGGTGAATTTCTTGACAGAAGCACCTCGTAGTTGCCGGTAGCGGTCAGCAATTGTCCTAACTGTCTGCCCACTTCATAGGTCACATCCTGCTCGTACAGTCCGTTTCCTTCTGCCCCGGCATTGACCCCTCCGGGATTGTGTCCCTGATCAATGAAAATACGAATGGCCATATAATCCTCCTTGAACTCCTTTTCGGAACATTCTTTCTGTATATTTTATGCCTGAAAAGAGAAAATGCTCTTGATTTTTTTCTCCCGCCGTTGTAGAATACCGAAGGAAAATTCCGAAGAAGGAAAGGCGTGTATGGATTTCAAAAGCAGCAGGAGACTGCTTTCCTGCGCTCGGCGCGCTGTGGAGCAGTACGGGATGATTGAGGAGGGAGACCGGATTGCCGTGGGGCTGTCGGGAGGCAAGGACAGCACGGCTCTTTTGTGCATTCTGAAGGAACTGCAGCGGTTCTACCCCAAGCATTTTGAACTGTCGGCTGTGACCGTGAACACCGGCTTTGAGGGCATGGATTTTTCCCCTTTGCAGGAGCTGTGCGCTTCGATGGAGGTACCCTACACGGTGGTGGATTCGGACATTGCCAAGGTGGTATTCGATGTGCGCAAGGAGAGCAATCCCTGTTCGCTCTGCGCTCGGATGCGCAGGGGGCTTCTGCACGATACCATCAAGGCACAAGGATGCAACAAGTTGGCTTTGGGGCACCACAGCGACGATGTGGTCACCACCTTTCTCATGAATCTGTTCAACGAAGGGCGTTTGAGCTGTTTTTCGCCGGTAACATTCCTTTCCATAAAGGAGCTGTACATGATCCGCCCCTTTATATTTGCGGATGAGGGCGATATACGCTATTTTATCAAGCAAAACGCCTTGCCGGTCGTGCGCTCCACCTGTCCGGAGGACAAGCACACCGACAGAGAGAAATACAAGCAGATGGTGGAAGAAATGGACCGGGAGAACAAGGGTCTGAAGCACCGGATTTTTACGGCCATCGAAAAGGGAAATATCGATGGCTTCCGGGTGAAATAAAAGAAAAAGAAAAAGGAGTCGGTACAAGGGCGTCGTATCCACTCCTTTTGTTTTTGGCTTTATAAATCGTGTTCAAGAATATGCAAAAGAGCCTGCTCCACGGTTTCAAAAAGCAGGTCGGTACTCTGCAAAGGCACTTGACCCAGGCCTATGGCGCAGTCGGCAAAGTCAAACATGGGCAGGTCGTTGATCCCGTCGCCCACAGCAATGAATGCGGATGAGGGGATATCCAACAGGGAAGAAAGAAGCTCCAGCCCCCGGCGCTTTGTGGCGTTTTCCGGCAGAATATCAAAGCAATCGCACTGTTTATAGACGGTCAGTCCCCCAAGCAGATCCGGGTTTTCTGAAAGGATGCTCTCAATTTTCCCAAAGGCGGCCCCGGTTCTCGGAAAGGGGGTCAGGCTTATTTCGTTTGGCTGAAACCAGACCGTTTCTTCGCAGGCTTCAAGGATCTTTTGCTTCAGAAGAGCCAGATGTGCTCGGACCTCTTTTTCCAAGGGCAGAAGGAGGTTCTTGGAAGGCGGCAGGTCAATGCCGAGCTGGAGCGTACAGCCGTTTTCGCCGATCAGAACAGGCTCCTGCAAGCCCAGCTGCCGCACAAAGCCGCAGAGATAAAAAGTGGGCTTTCCCGAAGAAAAAACAATGCGGTAGCCCTTCCTTTCCAGCTTTTTGAGAAGCTTCACGGTCCGGGCACTTGCCGGCCTTCCGATGGGGGCCGTAGTGCCGTCCAAATCCAACACCAGAACCGAATGCATAGGTATTCCTCCTGTTTCTTAGAACCGGTTCATTGTAACACGGTTTTTGGGCGCTGTCAAAGTTTTCTTTGAAAAAAGTGTATAAAACAAGGAAAAGTTTTCCACACTGTAGAAAACGAGCCTTATAAAAGGTTTTGGGAGGACGGAATATGGAAAGTTTCAAAAAATATGTGGCCGAAATGGTGGGCACCTGCTTTCTGGTGCTTTTCGGGTGCGGCACGGCGTGTCTGGTGGGCACTTCGGGAACCGGGTATCTGCTTTCGGCTCTGGCTTTCGGTCTGACGCTTCTGGGGTTATGCTACTGCATCGGGAATGTTTCGGGATGCCATGTGAATCCGGCAGTGTCCCTTGGAATGCTGCTTCTGCGAAGAATGAGCCTTTTGGATTGTGTGGGCTATATTGCCTCTCAATTTCTCGGTGCGCTGGCAGGCAGTGCGTTGCTGAAGCTGATTTTCAGCCAATCGGGCATGATAGACCGCACCGGAAATCTGGGTGCGAATTCCACCGCCGGAACAGGCGGCAGCGTCTGGGTGGCCATCTTAGTGGAGACGCTCCTCACATTCCTGTTTGTTCTGGTGGTCATCGGAGTCAACTCCAAGGAGGACTATAAACCCACCGCAGGCATTGCCGCAGGTGTAGGTCTGGCAGTGGTTCACATTTTCGGTATCGGTTTTACCGGCACCTCCGTGAATCCGGCCAGAAGCCTGGCACCCGCCCTTTTTGCGCGGGGAACGATCCTTTCCGAATATTGGATTTTCCTTGTGGCGCCGGTGATCGGAGCAATTTTAGCGGCCTTGCTGTACACCTTCTTTGAACGGAAGGAAAAAAGAAAAATAAAAGCCTGAAAGAGAGAGGGAACAGGCAGGGGCTGTTAAAAAATTCGATGCTTTTTACAGCCCCTCCCAAATGCCGGTGTGGATTCCGGCATTTTGAAGGGGAGCTTGGTCGGTTTTGCCCTTTATTTTGCAGAAATTTCGGTGGATGTTGCGTCAAAATGACGGCTGAAAGCCGCCAAGACCGATGTCATCGGGGATGTTGAAAAATTCTTTTGGAATTTTTTAACATCCCTTTTTTCTGTAAGACCCGGAAACCGATTGACGGACCGAAGAAGAAATGGTATAATGAATCTGCAGGAAAAATCCGGAAGGACGGTGAAAGCGGATGAAGAGCGAAAAGGAAAAAAAGAAAAGCCCGGAACCAAACGGTTTGTCAAAGGAGCTTGCGCCCTCAGCCTGTCCGAAGGCATCCAAGGTGCCCGACCGAAGGCGCTGGATGCTGGCGGGAAGTCTCCGCTTTTATGAGGACAACTTTTGGGGCCGCACGCCCTTTCCCGACCGGTATCGGCTGTTGCCCGACCAAGGGCGCTTCAACCGCTTCTTTCTGGAATTGAATCTGGCAGAGGGGGACGAATTTAAGGTTGCCGTGATTACCGAAGAGGGCTTCTGGGACAACGGCGCCACGGCCGGGTTCTCGGCTCTGAAAAGGGGAAAAAGCTGTTTTTCAGCCGGAGAAACCGTGGGATTTGATGCCAATCTCAGGGTTAAGAGCACCGGCTTCTACCGTCTGACTCTGCAGGTGGACGCTTCCGATCCCACTTGCTTTTCGCTTTCGGCAAAGCGTCTGGGGGAACCGGCGGAAGAGGCGTTCTCCCCGGATAAATCTGAAGGGAACCAAGGCGCCTTTTATCTTGTGGGCAGCTGTGGCAACGGAAGGTGGGCGGAGGATGCTTCGGAAGAAAACCGGGGCTACCGTCTGCACTATGAAAAGGGAAGCTATATTCTGAATGTTTGCTTCAAGGAAAGCGAAACGGTCCCTTGGGCGAAGGGCCTGGTTGCCTGCAAGGTGGCGTTCGGAAAAAACGGCAGAGTGGCTCC
>ULVD01009080.1_pt1 | contig 21769 bp, 17 predicted proteins | sample 1959101 | NCBI WGS metagenome assembly ULVD01 (sample SAMEA4835777, study PRJEB28245) | human gut metagenome | biome: gut microbiome; material: fecal sample | place: Denmark | collected 2008
TTTTCTGTAACTTCTACAATTCTCATCAATCACACCTGCAACTTCCTATTTGTTTTTTAGAATTATAACATACAAAGAGAACCCCTTCAAGGCCGTGCCATTCCCAAATAATAAATCCCGTTTGGCCGCATATACTGAAATGTCAGGAAAAAGTCCCGTTTGCATCCGTGCTCGAAAACGCGGCTCGCCAAACGAACTATTGACGCGCGGCCTTCTGCGGGTTAAACTGAAGGAAACCGCACGGAGGTATAACATGGCCGCTTCCAAAGAAAGAGATCAGAACATACAAAAAGTAATAAAGGCTGCGCAGTCGCTCTTTATATCTGAGGGTGTCGCCGCAACGTCTATAAACCGTATCGCGCACGAAGCCGGACTTACCCCCATGTCCGTATACCGCTACTTCGGCACGAAGGACAGCCTTGTGCTCGCCGTGTGGCGTGACGCGCTGGTCGTGTTCTACGAGGGCTTCATGGCGCGCTATCAGGAGCGGGTGAAGAATCTCCGCACTGGGTACGACCGCTGCCTCGCGGCAATGGCGGAGTATAACAGCACCTATATCACCTTCCCCGAATGGTACCGGTACACGCGCGAAATGCTGAGCTACACCACCTCGCCCGAAGCCGGTGACATTGACATGGATAAAATCTTCTGGCAGTTTTACGACCGCGAGATACCCATCCCCTCCGCCAAGGCGATCGAGGAAGGCATTGACGACGGCTCCGTCCGCCCCGATCTCAATACCCGCATGTTCCTTCAGCTTATGATAAACGCCTACACCGGCGTCGACATCTTCAAGGGCACAGAATACGAGGTCAGCACGACCGAAAAGCTGATGTTCTATTCCGACGTATTGGCAAGATATATAAAAGCGGACACATAAGTTTATATGATTTATACAAACTTCACATCATGACTATTTATTTCAATAGTTGCGTAACAAAAGGTGCAGAAATCCGGATAGGATTTGATAAAATTCAGACAAGATCGGATGCTGATGGAACTGCACCATATTTTTTTAGGCACATATGTTAGTGCCTATAACAGCTTATTCAGAGGTGCAACATGACAAGACACGATATATCTGAGTGCTTACCTTTTTGGGATAGTCTGAGCGCAAAGAGTCGGCAGCGCCTGCGTGAAAACGCAATATTCCGCCGCTACAAGCTCGGTGAAAATGTCATCTTCAAGACCGTAAAAAAGGACGGCATCGTTTTCGTGCTTGAGGGCAAGCTGCGGGTGTATCTCAGCTCAGGTACTGGGCGCGAAATAACGCTTTTCAAGCTCCCGAAGGGCGAAGCGTTCAGCATAATGACCGTCGATAACGCCCGCGACAACGATGTTGTCCCCTCGCTCCAGTCTCTTGACGACACCACTCTCGCCTACCTTCAGCGCTCCGACATGGCGCCGACCGCCTATGAGGAGCCGCTCATGGCGAATTTCATTTTTGAAGCCTGCGCAAAAACGGCGCAGCATATTCTGAACAATATCTCATATTCTTTTTTCAACACCCTGCGAAGCTGTGTCGCCCGTGCTCTTCTCGAACGTCTCGGCGACGACGCTCCCGATCCCGCCGAAGTGCGTATAACGCACGAGGACATTGCAAACGACCTCGGCACAACGCGCGTGGTCATCAGCCGCGAGCTGGATCACATGCGCGATATGGGTCTTATCTCCACCGGCCGCGGAAAGATCTATATTCTCGACCGCGGCGGACTTGCCGCGATAGCCGGGGAATAGCCGTGATTTACTGCGCAGTGCGCAGACAAAATAAATTATTCAGGAGGAAAGAAGAATGTATTACAGCAGCGGTAACTATGAGGCATTTGCAACCCCCAAAAAGCCCGAAGGTATCGACGATAAGTCGGCGTACATAGTCGGCACCGGCCTAGCAGGTCTTGCGGCGGCCTGCTTCCTGATCCGCGACGCCCAGATGCCGGGCGAAAAGATCACCCTTTTCGAGCATCTCCCCCTCGCCGGCGGCTCCTGCGACGGTATCTATGACGCAACCAAAGGCTTCATCATGCGCGGCGGGCGCGAGATGGATAACCACTTCGAGTGCATGTGGGATCTGTTCAAGTCCATTCCCTCCATCATCAATCCCGGCGAGACCGTTTTCTCCGAGTACTATCACCTGAACAAAGAAGACCCGAACTTCTCCCTCTGCCGCGTCACCGAGAAGCAGGGACAGGACGCCCACACCGACAGAAAATACGGCCTGAACCCCTCCGCTGCAACTCAGCTGCTCAAGCTGTTCATGGCAACGAACAAGTCCCTTGAGGATAAAAAGATTGACGACGTGTTCGACGAGGACTTCTACCAGACCAACTTCTGGACCTACTGGCAGACCATGTTTGCCTTCGAGAAGTGGCACTCCGCACTTGAGATGAAGCTCTATCTTCAGCGCTATATCCACCACATTGACGGTCTGCCCGACCTGAGCGCGCTCCGCTTCACCCGCTACAATCAGTATGAATCCATGATCCTCCCGATGTGCAAATACATCACCGACCACGGCGGAAAGATCCTGTACGACACCACTGTCACCAACATTGTCTGCGACTGCACGCCCGAAAAGAAAGTCGCAAAGAAGATAGAGTTCACGCAGGGCGGCGTCGAGAAGGTCATCGACCTGACCGAGAACGACCTCGTCATCTGCACCAACGGCTGCCAGGGCGACGCCTCCGCCTACGGCGATCAGACCCACGCCCCCGTCGTCACCGTCAAGAACGGCGAAGGCCCCTCCATCGAGATGTGGAAAAAGATCGCGGCACAGGATCCCGCTTTCGGCCGTCCCGAAAAGTTCTTTGCCGGCATCAAGGAGACCAGCTGGGAATCCTGGACTGTCGACACCTCCAACAAGCAGATACTTGACGCCATCCAGAAGATATGCAAGAGAGATCCCCTCTCCGGCAAGGTCGTCACCGGCGGCATCGTCACCTGCCGCGACTCCAGCTGGCTGATCAGCTGGACGATCAACCGTCAGGGTCAGTTCCAAGAGCAGCCCTCCGACCACTGCCTCATCTGGGTCTACGGTCTGAATTGCTGGGACGACAAGGGCGACTTCATCAAGAAGAACATGTGCGACTGCACCGGCATAGAGCTGTGCGCAGAGTGGCTGTACCACATCGGCATCCCTGAGGATCAGATCATGGAGCTCGCCGAAAAAGAGTGCAACACCACGCCCTGCATGATGCCCTACGTCACCACCTTCTTCATGCCCAGAGCCGAGGGCGACCGCCCCAAGGTAGTTCCCGACGGTTCCGTCAACCTCGCATTCGTCGGCCAGTTCGCCGATACCCCGCGCGACACCGTGTTCACCACCGAGTACTCCATCCGCACCGGCATGGAAGCGGTCTACACGCTCTGCAACATTGACCGCGGCGTGCCCGAAGTCTGGGGCTCCGTGTACGATATCCGCGACCTGCTGTATGCTACCAGCAAGCTGCTCGATGGCAAGAAGCCGCTGGAGTTCCTACTGCCCACTATTCTCCCGCTGCTCGGTCTCGTCAAGGAGCCGCTGACCAACAACGTCGTCGTTGACCTGCTGAAGAAGTACAACATCGTCTGATTTGATCCCAAAATAATTATAATTATAAGGAGAACCGATATGGATTTCAGAAGCCTGACCGTAAAGGAACTGTTTGACAATCCCGCGACTGCGGCCGTCATCAAGGAGGACGCGCCCCAGCTCCTCAAATACCCCATAAAGATGTTCAACAAGAAAAAATGCGGCGAGATATTCGACAAAGTCGTCGCAGCCGGCATAGTCCCCAAGGACACCGCCGAAAAAGTTGAAGCGAAGATAAACGCTCTGCTTTAAGCTCCATATATGCTTTGTACCGGCTCAGTGTCGCAGCCGCAGTCGATGCGAAGCACCCCCCCATATGTCAGCACCGGACTTTGTCCGGTGCTGATTTTTTCTGCGCCGCATAGCCGCGCTATTTTTCTGTTAAGATAGCCGCAATTTTTTAAACATTTTGTGTCCAATGCACATTATTATGCGAAGTTGGCTTGCCATGACAGGCGGTTTCATGTTACTATTAGGAAAAGAAAAATCTCAGGGAGTGATATTATAAAACTAACTCAGCTGGAAATAAACAAAACCGCAATCAAAGAGAAAATCGTTGAAGCCGCGCTGTCGGTGCTGCCCATCGCGGTCATAGTGCTTCTGCTGTGTCTCATGGTCACACCGATGCGCCCCGATCTGCTGCTGTGCTTTCTGATAGGCGCGGTGATGCTGGTCGTGGGAATGGGGCTGTTCTCGCTCGGTGCGGAGCAGTCCATGACGCCCATAGGCAGCAAGATCGGCACGGCGCTGACCCGAACAAAGAATATGCCGCTGATTCTCGGTGTCAGCTTCCTGCTCGGCTTTGCCATTACTGTTGCGGAGCCTGACCTGCAGGTTCTGGCTCAGACCGTGCCGCATATCAAAAGCAGCGTCCTGCTCGTGACCGTCGGCGCGGGAGTCGGGCTTTTCATGGCGATATGCATGCTCCGCATCCTCACCGGCGCTTCGCTCCGGTGGATACTCATCGTGTGCTATACGCTGATTTTTGTGCTCGCCGCATTCACGGATCGGGACTTTCTCTGCATCGCCTTTGACTCCGGCGGAGTCACCACGGGGCCGATGACCGTGCCGTTCATCCTTGCGATGGGGCTTGGTGTCTCCAAGGTCAGAAGCGACGACCGCGCCGAGGCGGACAGCTTCGGTCTTGTCGCGCTGTGCTCGATCGGGCCTATCCTCTCTGTCCTGCTGCTCGGCTTTTTCTCCAGCGGCGGCAGCGCCGTCGTTGATATCAGCGCCGCATCATACGACAGCACGGTCGGGATAGGGCGCGCGTTTCTCGCAGCTATCCCCGTATATATGAAGGAAATGGCGGTCGCCATGCTGCCGATTGTTGCGATATTCCTTGTATTCCAGCTTGCGCTGCTGCGTCTGAGCCGCCGCAGCTTGGCAAAAATACTCATTGGTATTCTGTATACATATGTCGGTCTCGTGCTGTTCCTCACCGGCGTCAACATCGGCTTCTCGGCGCTAGGCGCAGAGCTTGGAGTTGCACTCGCTGGCAATATGAGCTGGCTGCTCATTCCCCTTGCGATGCTGCTCGGCTGGTTCATAATCTCGGCAGAGCCTGCCGTCGGAGTGCTCGAAAAGCAGATAGAGGAAGTCAGCGCCGGAGCTATCCCCGGCCGCGCGATAAAGCTCAGTCTCTCGGTCGCGATCTCGCTTGCCATGGGCATATCGATGCTCCGCGTTCTGACAGGGATATCAATACTATGGTTCCTCGTTCCGGGCTACGCGCTGGCGCTCGGCCTGTCGTTCTTCGTGCCGGACATATACACCGCCATCGCATTCGACTCCGGTGGAGTCGCCTCCGGCCCCATGACGGCGACCTTTATGCTCCAGTTTGTCATGGGCGCGAGCATCGCCGTGGGCGGGAACGTCCTGCGCGACGCGTTCGGCGTCGTCGCAATGGTAGCAATGCTGCCGTTGCTGTCCATTCAGGCGGTCGGCTTCATATATGAATTCAAGGCCAAGCATACGTCGGCAGTCGAGACGTATGGCGACTTTGATATAATAGAGCTTTGGGAGGAGACGGGAGCATGAATTACGTTATATCCATAATCAATCCCGAAGCGCTCGGGGCGCTGACGGAGATATGCGAAAAGCTTTCGCTTCCGCTCACCGTGACGCTGCACGGGCGCGGAACGGCCATGCAGGGGATGCTCGACCTCTTGGGCATAGAGTCCAACGAGAAACGCGTCGTGCTCACCGTGGCAAACGAAGAAAAAACCGCGCAGCTTATAGCAGCGCAACGGCGATACCTGCATCTCGGCGTGCCGGGGCACGGGTTTGTGATCGCTATACCGATAAAAAGCGTTGGAGGAGGAAAAGCCGTGGCATACATGAACGGAGATACAAAGAACGCAAAATACACACCGGCAATAAACTACGACTATGAACTTATCGTAGCCATATCAAACGAGGGCAGCACCGACATGGTAATGAACGCGGCAAGAGCCGCCGGCGCCCGCGGCGGGACTGTGCTGCACGGCAAGGGCACCGGATCAAAGGACGCGCCGAAGTTTTATAACATCTCGATCGCCGACGAGAAGGAGGTCATCCTCATCGTCTCCACCGCTGGGCAGAAGGCGGGGATAATGCGCGCGATCCTCGAAAAGGCTGGGCCTGACAGCAAAGCGGGAAGCATAGTCTTCTCTATCCCGACTACAGAAGTGGCCGGCTTCGGCGTGCTTGACAGTTCGGAAACATGATAATAAAAAGCTGCTATCGATCGATAGCAGCTTTTTGCGTAGTATTCTTTCTTGGCGCTGAATTGTTTAATCCGCTTCAATTTCTTTCAGCATAAGCTCACGTCCGGTCAGCGGCGTGAGCTTTTTTCCGCCGCAGCGCGGGCAGACGAGCTTCTCTATATCAGCAGTGAATTTCTCTCCGCAGTCGATGCACTGTGCGACGCCCGGCAGCGTCTCGACCGCAAACGCCGTGCTTTGATACGGCGTCCCGTCGGTCACGGCATCCCAGCAGTCGGCAAGGTATGCCGGAACGACGCCGGACAGTGAGCCAACCTCTACCGTCACCTTTCTCACGCAGGCAAGCCCCTCGTCGCGCGCGATACCATCGACCATTTTCAGCAGCGCATCACAAATGCCAAGCTCGTGCATTATTTCGTTACCGCCTTTTTGACAATGCCGCCGGTGCGCTTGACAAGATTCTCCGCGACCTTTATCGGCATCGCCTCGAACGGCGCCGCGTGCCAGTCACGGACTTTCTTTAGATGTATCGCGTCAAACTTGCACTTTGTGGTGCAGAGCCCGCAGCCGATGCAGAGATAGCTGTCAACCTTGGTCGCTCCACAGCCGAGACAGCGGGCGCATTCCTTGCGCACCTGCTCTTCTGTAAATGTCACGCGCGCGTCGGCAAAGGTCTTGGCCTTTGCGGCGTTGTAGCCCGGAGTCTGGCGGTGTTCCCTGTCGAAGCCGCCGACGCCGATCATCGCGTGCTCCTTGTCGAGTGCGCGGTACTCGCGGCGGTCGCGCCCCGCGGTGAGCGTCTGTCCGGGGTGGACATAGCGGTGCAGCGAGATGGCGGCTTCCTTGCCCGCCGCAATCGCGTCTATCGCGAACTTCGGGCCGGTGTAGCAGTCGCCGCCGACAAAGATGTCAGGCTGCGCAGTCTGATAGGTCAGGCTGTCGGCCTCGGCGGTGTTCTTCTTCGTGGTCTTGAGCGCACCGACGTCAAGCGTACCCCAGTCAACAGTCTGGCCTACTGCGCCGATGACGCTGTCTATCTCAACGATCTCAAATTCTCCGGTGCCGACGGGCTTGCGGCGTCCCCTCTCGTCAGGCTCGCCAAGCTCCATCTTCTCTATCTTTATCGCGCTGACTCTGCCGTCTGTGCCGATGATCTCAACAGGCGCGCTCAGGAAGCGGAACTTCACGCCCTCTTCCATCGCCTCGCGGACTTCTTCGGGATCTGCGGGCATCTCCGCTTCAGAGCGGCGGTAGAATACATAGGTCTCCTCTGCGCCGAGGCGCACGGCGCTGCGGCAGACGTCCATCGCAACGTTGCCGCCGCCTATAACGGCGCACCGCCTGCCGATGTCCGGCTTGTTGCCGAGGTTCACTTCCCGCAGAAAGTCAACGCCGCCGAGCACGCCCTCCAGCTCCTCGCCGGGGATATGCAGCTTTGCGGACTTCTGCGCGCCTATCGCCAGATAGAAGCCCTTGTAGCCCTCGCCGCGCAGCTGCTGAATGGTGACGTCCTTGCCTACCTCAACGCCGCACCTGAATTCGACGCCCATCTCCTTGAGAATGTCTATCTCGGCGTTGAGAACGTCCTTCTCAAGCCTGAATGACGGTATTCCGAGAGTCAGCATTCCGCCCGGAACCGGATTGCGGTCGAACACGGTGACGGGATAGCCCTTCTGCGCCAGATAATACGCACAGCTCATACCGGCAGGCCCCGCGCCGATGACGGCGATCTTCTCGGTATACGGTCTGCCGATCTGGTTGACCATCATCGGCACAAATCGGGTCTCCTCGTGCATGTCGTGGTCGGCGATGAAGCGCTTGACCTCGTCAATGGCGACCGCTTCGTCAACGTCGCCGCGGGTGCACTCGGCCTCACAGCGCTTGTTGCAGATCCGGCCGCAGACCGCAGGGAACGGGTTCTCCGTCTTGATAAGCTCCAGCGCCTCGGTGTATCTTCCCTGCGCGGCGAGCTTGAGATAGCCCTGCACCGGGATATGAGCGGGACATGCGGCCTTACATGGCGCGGTACCGCTCGGCAGGACGTCCTCGCGGTTCTCGCGGTAGTTTTCGTTGACGGCCTTGGCAAAGTTGAAGGTCTCGGTTATCTTCGTATATTTTGGCGCGGAGGTGTCGTTCGTCGCGCAGAGCTTCTGGCCGAGCTTCAGTGCGTTGCCGGGACATACCTCGACGCACTGCGCGCAGGCCACGCACTTGGCTTCATCCACCTCGGCAACGAAGTTTGAGCGGATAGCGTCGCGCGCGCCGAACATCATACCGGCGCGAAGTCCGAAGCAGGCGCAGGCGCAGCAGTTGCAGATAGCCGACGTCTCGCCGCTGCCCTCGATGTTCGGGATATCGTGCATGAGGCCGTTTTCCTCGGCACGCTTTACGATCTCATAAGCCTCCTCGCGGCTTATCTGACGGGCGCGGCCGGAACGGATGTAGTGCTCCGCGCCCTTGCCCATCTGGACGCACATATCCTCGGCGAGATGTCCGCAGCCGTCCCCCAACAGCGTACGCGACGCGCGGCACGAACATGGTGAGACCGAGAAGGTGTCGTATTTATTTAGATAGTAAGACAGGCGCTCGTCGTCGGTAACGCCGGACAGCCCCTCGATAGCGCTCTCCACGGGGATAACGCGCATAAGGCCGTAGCCGTCGGGCAGTATCGGCCCCATCGCCTGCATACGCAGACGCGTGTATTCCTCAAACGCGCGGCCGACCTCAGGATGCGCCGCCATGAGCGGCTGATTATTCACCATCATTTCGAGTATGCCGGGTGCAAATATCTGCATGAAATATGTATCCTCGCCCAGCTCTTCGCTGTACACACGGCGGAACACGCCGTAGTACACGAGGTTATCCAGCGCAGGCTGTATCTCTGCGACGGTCTTCCCCACCTTTGCGGCCAGCCAGCCCGCAGTGCGTTCCTTGCGCAGTCCCGCGGCGATGGCGATGTCGGCCTCGTCGTCGGAGACAATGTTCTCCATGCAGTAATACTCCGGAGCGTTCTCATCTATCTTGACGAGCATACCTGAAGCGCCGCCGATTATCTTTGCGAGCTTCACTATTTTTGGTCTGAGTTGTGCCATAATATTCCTCCCCTTTATGCGCCGAGCGCATCTGAATATCATTATAATAGCCTAAAAAATAACTATTGGCAACTCAGCTTTTCAATTCCGTCATAATAGCTATTCGCCCGCACACATTTTTGTTGCATTTAACGGCAAACCGCATTGATGTTTCATCAATGCGGTTTGTCAGCTGTTAAGTTATTTACGAGAGAAGCATCCTGTCGTTATCAAGCGCCCTGCCGGTTCCGGCCTTGAACTTAGCGACGAGGCTGTCAACGGTCATCTTCTCGCGTTCCTTGCCGCTTACGTCCATGACGATATGGCCGTCCGCCATCATCAGGGTGCGGTTGCCAAGCTCAAGCGCCTGCGTCATGTTGTGCGTGACCATAAGGCAGGTTATATGGCTTTCCTCGACGATGCGCTGCGTCAGCTCAAGCACCTTTTCCGCCGTCGCGGGGTCGAGTGCCGCCGTGTGCTCATCGAGCAGCAGCAGCTGAGGCGGAACCATCGTCGCCATCAGCAGCGTCAGCGCCTGGCGCTGACCGCCAGACAGCAGACCGACCGGCTGCCGCATACGATCCTCAAGCCCCATGTCCAGCAGCGACAGCTGCGCGCGGAATTTTTCCTTATCGGCGCGGGATATGCGGCTGAAGGGATTTCCGTGCGAGGCGCGCAGATACGCGAGCGCGAGATTTTCTTCTATCGTCATGTGCGGCGCGGTGCCGCGGAGCGGGTCCTGAAACAGCCGCCCGATAACGCGGCTTCGCTGATGCTCCGGGGTGAAGGTGATGTCACGTCCCGCAAGCGAGATGCTGCCGGTGTCGGCATAGAAGCAGCCCGCTATCGCGTTGAAGAGCGTGGATTTTCCCGCGCCGTTCGAGCCGACTATCGTTGCGAAGTCGCCCCGCTCAAGATGCAGCGAGAAGTCGGTAAGCGCGCGTTTTTCATTCACGGTGCCGGGGTTGAAGGTCTTGGAGATGTTCTTTATATCAAGCATGTCAGTTCCCTCCCCTTCTCTGCGCCGCGAGCTTGCGGTGCTGGAACGCCGCCCATTTTTTGATGCTCGGCGCGGCGATCGCCAGCGCGACTATTACCGCAGTCAGCAGCTTCAGGCATTCCACCGGAACGACCTTGGTGTAGAACACTATCGCGTAAATGAAGCGGTACACTATTGAGCCGAGGATCACGGCGATGACGCCCTTCGTGACCGTGCGGCGGCCAAGCAGAGTTTCGCCGATAATTAGGCAGGCAAGGCCGATGACGACAATGCCCGTGCCGGAATTTATGTCCACGGTTTTCTGATACTGGCCGACTATCGCGCCGGAGAGCGCGGTCAGTGAGTTTGCAATGCAGAGGCCGACGGTTATCGTAAAGTTCGGGTTTAAGGACGATGCGCGCACCATGTCCTGATTATCGCCCGTCGCGCGGATGGAGAGACCGAGCCGAGTGCTGAGGAAAAGTCTCAGCAGAACCGCAGCAAGGATGGTGATAAACGCCGCCAGCAGCAGCTCGTACCAGTCGCCGCCGATACCGGTGTCGCGCAGGAGGGTGAATATCGTCGTGCCGCCGAGGAGGCTGAAATTTGACTTCCAGCCCATGACCATAAGATTTATCGTATAAAGTCCGGTGTTCGTGACTATACCGGCGAGTATCGACGGGACACCGAGACGCGTCTGCAAAAACGCCGTGACGAATCCGGCGCATGCTCCCGCGAGCATCGCGGCGGGCAGCGCGAGGAACGGATGCCCTGCGGCTGAGAGCGTGACCGAGACGGCGGCTCCGAGCACGAAGCAGCCGTCGGTCGTCATATCTGCGATATCAAGGATGCGATAGCTCAGAAACAGTGCCATCGCCACGAGCGCGTACATGAAGCCCAGTTCCAGCGCGGTCTGGCTGATTATCAGCATGGGCAAAAACTCCTTTCAGGCCGGTTCCCCCAGCGTTGCGCTGGGGGACGGTGAATATCAATATCAGTCCTTGGTAGTAGTGACTTCGACCAGCTCGCCCATGTCGGCAAACACGGAGTAATCCGCGCCGAGGGCAGCGGCGGTCTCGGTGTTGACGGTGATGATGCCGCCGTCCATGAGGTAGAAGTCATCAAGCGCTTCGCCGGAAACGGCTCTGACGGCCAGCTCCGCGGTCTTGCGGCCAAGCTCGGTGTAGTTCACGCCGCAGGTAGCGAAGGCTCCGTTGCGGACGAAGGAATCAGCGCCGGTGTAGTGCGGGATGCCGGCCTTTGCGAGATCCTCGTAGATCGCAAGCTCCGCCGCCATTATGGTATTGTCGGTCGGGGTGAAGATCGCGTCAACGTCAGCTGCGATAAGGGCGGATGCTGCGGCGACGACCTCGTCGTTGGTGTTCGCGGTCTGCTCGACGTATTCAATGTTCTTCGCGTCGAGGTATGCTTTCGCGTCGGCTATCGGGGTGGCGGAGTTCGGCTCGGACAGGGAGTACAGCAGGCCGACCTTCTTGATATCCGGGTTCTGCGCGAACATCATGTCAAGGATGAAGGAGGTATTCAGCGCGTCGCTGGTGCCGGTGACGTAGTCGATGCCGGTCAGGTTCGCGGCCGCGGGGTCGGATATTGCGGCGTAGACGACCTTGACGCCGGTGCCCTCAGCGGAGAGGGTCGCTACCTGCGCGGCGGTGGTCGCGATGGGGACGATGACGTCGACCTTATCGGCTATTGCCTGATCGCACAGCTGCTTGAGAATGGTCTGGTCGTTCTGGCCGGAGCTTATGGAATACTCGACCCTGACGTCACCCGCGGCGTTCATCTCATCAAAGCGGGCGGCGATCGCGTTTGCGATCTCGTCGAGAGACGCATGGTCAAGCTGCTTGATTATTGCAACTTTTACGGTGCCGTCGTCCTCGGCGGCGGGGGCTTCCGACGCTGCCGGCGCGGGGCTGCTGCCGCAGGCCGCAAAGGCCAGCATCATGGCACAGGCAAGGAGCATTGCAAAGATCTTCTTGATAGTGCTGTTGGTTTTCATTGTGTTTTCCTCCGATTTTATATGATTTTGGATGGCAGATGTTTTCCGGGCTGCGCCGGGGCCGGGAAAAAGAAAAAAGACCTTTATCCCATACACATGGGACAAAAGCCGTTCACTTCTGCGATACCACCCAAATTGACGTCATAAAAACGTCCGCTCGCTTACGCATACCATCATATGCGCCCCGATGGATAACGGGTGGGATACCCGTCGGTCTCTACTCAGTCGCCCTTTCGATCCGCCCTCCGAAGTCCATTCGCCAGCCGTCCGCCGTCCCGATCACACCATCCGGGACTCTCTGAGGGTTTTCTGCACTGGTTACTTCTCTCCGTCATAGGTTTGAAGTTTTCACTTGTTGTGCGTATTATAGCACCGCGACAAAAAATGTCAAGACCCGTATGAATAAAAAATACGGGTCTTGTTCGCCGATTTAATTGGTTAAATTGCACATCTCTGGCTGCGGCCAGGCTGCGATTCATTTTTTGACGCGGAGCCTTTCGACAAGGCTCTCGTCGCCCTCGATGATGATTGTCCTGTAATCGGTATAGATCACCTTGCCCGGCAGCGAGCCGGAGGGCTTGCGCACGAAGCGCACCATGGTGTAATCCACCGGCAGCTTGCCGGAGTCGCGCCCCTGCGAATAATAGGCTGCGATGCAGGCCGCCTGCTCGACGCTCCGCTGCGGCGGCTCAAGCCCGTCACAGCGCAGGATGACATGGCTGCCGTGCACTTTCTGCGTATGCAGCCAGTAGTCCGTGCGGCGGGCAAGCTTCGTCGTCAGCTCGTCGTTCTGGATATTGCTGCGCCCAACGAGGACTTCCAGCCCGTCATCCGTGACAAATCGCAGCGGCTGCTGCGGACGCAGGCGCTCTTTTTTCACGGCCTTCGCCTTGCGGTCATATCCGGAGGAGATAAGCTCAAGCCGGATATCGGCCAGATCCTTCTCACTCTCGGCGCACTGCAATTCGCTCATGACACTGTTGAGATAATCAAGCTGCGCTTCGCCCTGCGCGACGAGCACCGTCAGATGCTCCTTCGCGGCCTTCAGCTTGTTATATTCCTTATACATTGCCGCCGCGTTCTGCTGCGGCGTTTTCAGCACGTCGAGCGGGATGACGATCTCAGGGCAGTCTGGCTCGTAATAGTCCTCGCAGCGCAGCTCCCTGTCCCCTTTTTTCATGCGGTATATGTTCGCCGTGACCAGCTCCGCCTGCTTTTTCAGCTCTTCGCGGCTGTCCGCACGGCTCAGCTCCTCGCTCTGCGCGGCAAGCTTTCTCGCTGTGCGGTCGCGCAGAGTCTTGACGTAATGCGTAAGCTCGCTGCCGCGGCGGCGCTGGCGCTCAAGTCTGTCACGTCTGGCGTAGAAATTGTCCAGCAGCTCCGAAAAGCTGTCGAAGCGCTCCGTCTCCGCCGCGCTCCCGTACTGGCCTATCGCAATGCAGCTGTAATCAAACGGCGCGCCGTCTCGCGTGAGGATATACGGCGCGGTCTCGCCGTTGGCAATGCTTTCAAGCAGCGCGGAAATGCAGCTGTCAAGCCGCTCATAGTCCCCTCCGCAGCGATGTGTAAGCTCGCGGCACAGCAGCGGCGACAGCCCCGAAAATGCCGAGAGCAGCCATTTATCCATCGGCACCGCTCTATCCGCCTGCGCGATGAGCGCGCGGCGCTCGTCCTCGGCAGCGTCGAACACGGACAGCTTGTTCTGCTTCGGCGGCATACGGTAAAACATGCCCGGCATCATGCTGCGCTCCGCGTCTCCGGCAAAATCCATACGGCGCATACAGTCGATGATGCGCCCGTCGGAGCCGACAAGGATGAGGTTTGAGCTGCGCCCGATAAGCTCAAGCACGAGCTTTTTGCGCGCAGCAAAGCCCATCTCGTCATGCGTGTCGATCTCCAGCTCCAGCATACGCTCATGCTCCGGCTGGCTTATCGAAACGATCCTCGCGCCTGTCAGATGCTTGCGCAGCAGCATGCAGAACATCGGCGGCTCGGCGGGATTTTCTATGCTCTCCGCCGTGAAATGAAGCCGCGCGTTCCCCGCGCCCGCCGCGATGAGCAGGCGGCGGTTCCTGCCGAGGCTGCGCACCGAGAGCAGGACGGCGTCCCGCTCCGGCTGCTGCACCTTGTCGATACGCGCGCCCTCTAGCTGCGGCCGCAACTCATCGCAGAGCGCGGATATTGTAATAGCGTCAAGCGGCATTTATTCAGCCTCCATTATCGCGCGGAAAAACTCCTCCGCGCGCTCCGTCCGCCCCTGCAGATATAGCCAGCCGAACAGCGCCTCAAGCCCTGTCGCAGCGTGGTACTGCCCGATATCCGCATTATGCGGCACGGAATTGACCTTCGCGTTCCGCCCGCGGCGGTACACCGAAGCCTCCTCGGAGTCCAGCAGCGGCAGGATCTTCTCCGCCGCGCGCGCCTGTGCCGGAGCGTTCACGTACGAAACCGTCTGCTTATGAAGCTGCGCGACGGAGCTGTTCGCCCTCGTGCACAGCATTGTGCGGGTGAGCAGCTCGTACACCGCGTCCCCGACATGCGCCAGCGCCAGCATACTAAGCTTGTTGGCGTCCAGCGCGGTCATATCCGGTTTGAAATAATCCATTTTATCTTATCTATTCTTCCTCATCGTCCATGGTGTCGGCCATATCCGCCGCAAGCTCGGCACCGACGTCGCTCGCAAGGCCAAGCTGCACCTTCAGCGCGTTCCAGCCGTCGCGGTCGATAACGACGCTGCGCGGCTTCGCGCCCTCGTAGGGGCCGACAACGCCCAACTCTTCCATCTGATCGACAATGCGTGCCGCTCTGGAATAACCCAGCTTTATGCGCCGCTGGAGCATCGAGACAGAGCACTGCTTCATCTCCAGCACGACCTCGACAGCCTGCGGCAGCATCTCGTCGTAGCTGCCCATGAGCGAATCCTCGTCCTTGTCGCCCTTGGAATCCGCCGCGCCCTTTTTGTCCTCGGCGGCCTTGTCCATGAATTCCTCGATCTCAGAGTTCACCTGCGCTCCGCCGGTGCTCTCCTTGATAAACTGTATAACATCCTCACGCTCCTCGTCGGAGACGAACGCACCCTGAATGCGCGTGGGTTTGCCGCAGCCGACGGGAGAATACAGCATATCGCCCATGCCGACAAGCTTTTCCGCGCCGGCCTGGTCAAGAATTATGCGGCTCTCCATCGCGGACGAGACGGCAAACGCGATCCTCGACGGGATATTCGCCTTCATAAGACCGGTTATGACGTCCGCCGACGGACGCTGTGTCGCAATGACGAGGTGCATACCGGCGGCGCGCCCCATCTGGGCGACGCGGCATATGCTCTCCTCGACCTCCTTGGAGGCGACGAGCATGAGGTCTGCAAGCTCGTCTATGACGATGACGACCTGCGGAATCGTCGCTTCGCCTGTCTCGGCGCAGTGCTTATTGTAATTTGCGATGTCACGCACACCGGCCTCGGAGAAGAGGCGGTAGCGCTTCATCATCTCGACGACCGACCATTGCAGCGCACCCGCCGCTTTCTTCGGATCGGTGACGACCGGAACATACAGATGCGGTATGCCGTTATATACGCCAAGCTCCACCATCTTCGGGTCGATCATTATCAGGCGAACCTCGTCAGGACGCGCCTTGTACAACAGGCTCAGTATCAGCGAATTCATGCACACGGATTTGCCGGAGCCTGTCGTACCTGCGATAAGCATATGCGGTAGTTTTGCAATATTGCCGACTATGCACTCGCCGCCGATATCCTTGCCCAGTGCAAAGCTGAGCTTCGATTTTGCGCTTGTAAAGCGCTGCGACTCGATTATATCGCGCAGGTACACGGTGCTGACGATCTTGTTCGGCACCTCGATGCCGACGGTCGCCACCATGTTCGGTATCGGCGCGACGCGGACATTCATAACGCCGAGCGCCAGCGCCAGATCGCCGGCGAGGTTCGTGACCTTGGCAAGCTTCAGCCCCTGCTCAAGCTCGATATCATAGCGCGTCACCGTGGGGCCGCGGGTTATGTTCGTTATCGGCGAATTGACACCGAAGCTGTTGAGCGCCTTTTCAAGCCGGTCGCGGTTGACCATTATCTCGTCGCGGCAGTCGGCCACCGTGCCGGAGCCTGCGCGCAGGAGCGATGTCGGCGGGAACACATAGTCTCCGTCCGCCGCCTGAGCTGCCTGTACGGCACTCTCCACAGCCTTTGCCTCCGCGTCGACCTCGTCTCGCTTGACCTTTTTCGCCTTCGGCGGGTCGTTTATCTCCGCGGCCATCGCAACGGGCGCGGGCTTTACCTTGCGCCTGATCGGGAACTCACGGAATCCGTCACCCAGATCGTCGTTCTCCGCCGCCTTGGGCTGCGGCTCTGGGATAACAACGGGCGTGGGCTGGGTCTCTTCCGGTCTGTCGTCCGGAAGCTTCCTGCGCACCTTGGCCTTCTTCGCCTTTGTCTCAGGCTCAGCCGGTGTCTCGAACCGGTTGAGCGGCAGTGCCTCCTCGTCGTCCCCAAGCGGGATATCTATGGGATATACACTGCGGCGTGACACCGGAGCGATTGCCGGAGCATCGGACGCGCTCCGCGACGGCTTCCTCGCTGTGCGCTCCTGTCTTATCTCCGGCTCATCGTACATCGCCGGGTCATACTCCGCATGGCTTCTCTCGCGGATCTTCTTGATTATATCGGATATGCTGGAATTACACGCCGTTATGAGACACAGCGCGAACAGCGCCAGCAGCAGCGGGAACGCGCCGTATACGCTGAACAGCTTTTTCAGCACCAGCGACAGAAGTCCGCCGACCGCGCCGCCGCTTGTAAGTGCCTGTCCTTGGTGGAACAGATCATCCGTAAGCTTTATGATTTCCTCTTCCGCCGGAAAATCGTAAAATATAAGGTTGCCCATCGCGGCAAAAATTACCGGCAGCAGCAGCGCACAGCATACACGGGCTATGACGGGGCGTCCCTTATGTAAGCCGAGTATATATGCCGACAGCAAAAATGCCGGCACAGCGAGCCAGAAGCCCCAGCCAATGAAGCCCTTTATACCGTCCGTAAAAAACGAGATGAACGCGCCGTCGGTATTGAACATGCCGACCGCCGTGAACACCGCGAGAAAAAGAAAGACAAACGCACCAGCCTCGCGCCGTATCGGCGGAGCCGGAGGCGCGGGAGGCGGAGTATTGTCCTTTTCGGGCGTCTTCTTTGCCTTTGTCTGAGTTTTCGTTTTTGTTGATGTACTCTTTTTACCCTTAGTTTGTGCCATTATCGGTTCCTTTCCGGTCAGAATATCATCGAGAGGACTATCGTCAGCGCGCCCGCGACCCAGCAGTAGTACGCAAAGCCGCCGAATTTGCTGTTTTTGGATATGTACTTGAGAAGGCTGATAGCGCCGATGCCGGACACCATAGCCACTGCCGTGCCGATAAGATAGGCCGGCATATACTGCATGTCGATCCCCTCGCGCACCGCGTCAGCAAGGCTCAGGATGTTCGCCCCGAGCACCGCGGGCAGCGACATCAGGAACGAGAACTTCACCGCGAAGTCGCGGCGCAGACCGGTTGCGATGCCGGCGGTTATCGTGGTTCCCGAGCGGGAGAGCCCGGGTATCGTGGCGACGCACTGGCAGAGGCCGATGATAAGCGCGTCCCATACGGTCATGCTGTTTTCGTTTTTGCGGCCGGGCTTCATCTTATCTGAGACATAGAGCATCGCGCCGGTGAGTATTAGAGCCAGACCTATGAACACGTTATTATAGTATAGGCCCTCCAGCATGTCGTTTATGGGCAGAATGAGAAACAGCGGCAGTGTCGCGAGGACAATCATAAAGAAAAGCCTTGCCGCAGGATAGCGCTCCTGCCTCTCCCCTGCGCGCGGGCCGAGATTTGCAAACGCCAGCACCTCATAAAACATATCAACAATGTCCTGCCAGTAAACGATGCAGATTGAAATCAGCGTGCCGAGATGCAGCAGCACATCGAAGAACATGTGCCCGTTTTCGGTCGTGGTCATGCCGAAGAGATTATTCAGAATGGCAAGATGGCCGGAGCTTGATATCGGCAGGAATTCGGCTATTCCCTGCACCAGCCCCAGTATTATCGCGTTGATCACCGTCATCGGCACATTCCCCCATGATAATTTCTATACATCTGATTATATTACCATATTTTTCGGATAAACACAAGACTTCGCTTTGTTCAAAAATCTGTTCACGGCACAAAAGAAAAGGGGGCGGCACGGCGGCCGCCCCATAAACCGTTATTCTCTGCTCTCCTCGAGCCTTGAGACAAGCTCGGTGTCTTTATATATCCGCATGTTGTCAACGCCCTGCTTCGCCGCCGCATCCTCAAGCACCGCGATCAGCAGCTCGTAATAATCGCCCTCGGCGTCGAGATGCCGCGCAACTCTCGGCAGATCCCGCTCACAGAACTGCCGCAGGTTCTCCCCCGTTTCGAGGCTGTCGAGCAGCATATTGAGCGCTTCCCTGTCGGTCATGCTGCGCTCGATGTAATAATGCTTGCCATATAGGCCGTACAGAACGCGCTTCGCGTCGAGATAGCCTATCGCCATGTCGCGCCGCGACTGCTCCGCGTCGAAGTTCAGCACGCCGCCGAGGTCGGCGTTCGTGGCAATATATGTAACGTTCACGTCGTCCGGCATTTTAAAGCGGCGGTTATGGCCGATGCCCGGTATGCGCACGGCGATTATATCCTTGTACCCGTTTGTGACGAGCGCGTGCAGCGGCAGAGTATCGACGAAGCCGCCGTCGGTATAAAACTTCCCGCCGAGCTTTTCCAGACGGAAGGTCGGGTGATAGGCGCTCGCAAGGAGCATATCGCATATCTGATCCTCCGGCAGGTCGTTGACCTTCACCTCAAGTGCCTTGCGGTCAGTAATTGAGACGGTCGCTATATACAGCTCCACGTCCGACTCCTTTATCGCCTTCGCGTCCACCACCTCGCGCACCCACGCGCGCAGGGGCGCGACGTCAAGCCCGCGGTTTTTGATGATCTCCAGCGCTTCCGGTATGAGCCGCTGAACGTCGTCAAGCCCGATATCGCCGTTGAATGCGCGGCTCAGGTTCTCCTCCTGCTCCTCGTCAAGCTCTATCACCTTGCCGAGCTTCATATTGTTCCATGCGTCTATCGCGCGCGGAAGATCGCGCATGGCCATAAGCCCGCCGTTTAGCGCGCCGACCGAGGTCCCGGAAACGGCGTTATACTTTATTCCCGCCTCGTCCAGAGCCTGCCACACGCCTATCTCATAGCCGCCCTTCGCCCCGCCGCCCTCAAGGGCAATGGCATAGGTTTTGCTGTTGTCGATTTTCAGCTCCATGCTATCCTCCGGTACATTAAATTAGATTATAAATTGAAATAAGGACAAATTCAGTATATCACAACGCAGCGGAGCTGCGCAAGCTTGACATCATTTCCGCCGCGGGATATAATTATTTTATTATATTATTATTTGGAGTACGCCTATATGAGCTGCCGTATTTTAAATGGCGCGCCGGTCGCCGCCGAAATAGATAAAAGAACCGCCGAACTCACAGCCAGGCTCAGCGCCAGAGGCGTCATGCCCACGCTTGCAATAGTTCGCGTCGGCGAGCGGGACAGCGATCTCGCGTACGAGCGCGCAGTGGTCAGGCGCTGCGGCGCGCTCGGTATCTGCGTGCGTCTCGCCGCGCTGACGAGCGAGGCCGGCCAGACGGAGCTGATGGACAGCGTCCGCGCGCTTAACGACGATCATAGCGTACACGGCATCATCCTCTTGCGCCCGCTTCCGGATGGGCTCGACGCGCTTGCGGCCTGCGCTGCAATCTCGCCCGAAAAGGACGTTGACGGTGTCTGCCCCAGCTCGATGGCGCGGATATATTCCGGCCGCGGGAACGGCTTTTCGCCGTGCACCGCGCAGTCCTGCATGGAGATAATCGCCCACTACGGCGTGGAGCTTGAGGGCAAACGCGTCGCGGTGCTGGGGCGGAGTCTCGTTGTGGGAAAGCCCGCGGCCATGCTCCTCGCCGCCGCGAACGCCACCGTCACCATATTTCACAGCCGCAGCGGCGACTATACCCCCGCCGTACGCAACGCAGATATTGTCGTTTCCGCCGTAGGCAAACCGGAGCTTTTCGGCGCGGAGTATTTCAGCAAGGATCAGACCGTTATCGACATCGGCATAAGCTGGTCGGAGCGCAAGAACCGCTTCACCGGCGACGTGGACTTTGACGCGGCGGAGCCGATCGTCAGCGCGATAACGCCCGTGCCCGGCGGCGTCGGCAGCGTTACGACCGCAGTGCTCGCGCTGCACGTCGCTCAGGCGGCGGAAAATAACACTTGAAAAACATTAGGTTTTCAAGTATAACTTGTATGTGCCCCGCATGACGGGGCACAGAATTTGAAAGTGTCAGAGTAGGGTTCGGCGCGTCAAGTGCTGCGGGATGGGAAGTTGTCCGCAGACGAAGTCATCCGGAATATGCCGTGATGGCGCGGTGCCGCTCCCGCGTCCGCTGCCGCTGAAGGATCACTATCTCCTTTTGTGGCAACTGTCACGAAAGGAGAATTTTTGAGAACATGAAAAAAATGACAACACGTCAGATGGCTGCCGACTCGATGCTCGCCGCAATGTGCGCCGTACTCGGCGCGGTCGCGCTCGACGTCGGGAACCTGAAAATCACCCTTGAAAGCGTGCCGATAATCGTCGGGGCGCTGCTGTTCGGCTCGCTCGACGGCGCCGCGATCGGCTTTGTCGGGACGCTTGTATATCAGCTCCTGCGCTACGGTGTTTCCGTCACGACTCTGCTATGGATAATCCCATATGTCGTGTGCGGACTTATTGTCGGACTGTACGCGCAGAAGCGCGGCTTCTCCCTCAGCACAAAGCAGACCATAATCATCGTCGTCATCGCGGAGCTTGCCGTCACGACGCTCAACACCGGCGTGATGTATATTGACAGCAAAATCTACGGCTACTATTCAGCCGTTTACATCTTCGGTTCCATCGCCGTGCGCTACGCGATATGCGTCGGCAAGGCGATAGTCACCGGCGCACTGATGCCGCCGCTGGTGCGGCTGCTGCGTGAAAGGGTCTTCAAGGCCGCGTGATATGGTTTATCCAATGCTTACTAATTCTAAGAGGCGAATGTTCAGATGACTGCACATGAAGCAATAAATTACATAGAAAGCTGCACATGGAGCCGCACGAGACTCGGCCTTGGCCGTACGCGCGAGCTGCTTTCAAAGCTCGGCAACCCGCAGAAAAAGCTGCGCTTCATCCACGTCGCGGGGACGAACGGTAAAGGCTCTACCTGCGCGATGCTCGCGTCCGTCATGCAGAAGGCCGGATATAAAACGGCGCTCTACACCTCGCCGTATATCTGCCGCTTCAACGAGCGGATGCAGATAAACGGCGTCGAGATTCCGGACGACCGGCTTGCGGAGCTTACG
>ULVD01074169.1_pt1 | contig 21758 bp, 23 predicted proteins | sample 1959101 | NCBI WGS metagenome assembly ULVD01 (sample SAMEA4835777, study PRJEB28245) | human gut metagenome | biome: gut microbiome; material: fecal sample | place: Denmark | collected 2008
AGAATTACTGGAATACAAAGGAACCGGCAGCGAACATTTGCCATAAACTTATGCTTTTTTTTAGTAGAATCCAAATTTGTAAATCGCAAGAATTGCAATCAATGTACAAAGAACAATAGTAAATAAATCAGAACCGCGTATCTTTTTTTTGCCGACCGTTTTCCTGACTTTCAGTGGGGCATATGACCGGTACCGATGCATTTGAATCAAAGCATATACAATCTCAAACATCGCAATAAAAAAGAAAATGAAATGTGTTACACCAAAGCGCCATGTAAACAGCGAATGAATTAAAGTCCCAAGAATGAAACCAATACCGCAATAAAAATAGGAATGAAACCCAATGTATTTTTTTTGACGTTTGCTATAATAACCTGCCATATATCTCCCTCCTTTTATTGGCATTTTATGCCAAAATTCTATCATGACTTTAGGTAAAAGTAAACAAAAAGAGCCAAGGAATAAAATTCCAGAGCTCTTTTCGTGACCGGACACCAGTCATTTGCTAATTAGCAACATTGTAGTATATTTAAAACGCTTGTCAAGTATTCCTTTTTATTTTGTAACAAATACTTGACAAGGAAAAGGGAATATGTGGCTGAAGTATGCTATTGGACTAACTAACTTTCATGCAAGAAAAGTTGATTGTATAAAACAAAACAGGTGAACTTTACGATTGCTATATATATTTGCAGAGAATTTCTCCGACAAAAGCACAACCTTAGTCCACCTGATGTGATTAAGTTGATAGAAAAGTACACCTTACCAGTAAGACCTGGTCGAAAAACCTCGGGAAGTCAAGCTACAGGCATCGGTAAGTTTTCTATACAGAGCGGCTTAATCACTACTTATATATGCTTTTTAAGGCAGATACATAATCTGTCTTTTGGGTGTGTAAAAAAACAATTAAATAAACAGAAACACCTGGCAATTATTAAAATAAATCATAATTGCCAGGTGTTTTTTTGCTTATGTCATTACTAACTTAATGACACCAGTCCGAAGACTGTTTTTTTTCTATGAAACGAACAACATTTCTTACTGAAGTAAGGAAAGTACGCCCTGGTTGGACTGATTTGCCTGAGCCAGCATAGAAGTAGCTGCTTGCTGCAAGATGCTCTCTTTCGAGAATCTTGTCATTTCATCTGCCATATCAGTATCACGGATACGGGATTCAGCAGACTGCAGGTTCTCAGATGTGTTGTCATCAACCTTAACGGTGTACTCCAGACGGTTCTGAACCGCACCAAGTTTAGAACGCTCTGTAGTAACGCTCTTAATCATGGTGTCAACGTTGTCAAGAAGACCGGAGATAGCTTTACCATTAACATCTTTAACAGATGTTTCGGTTACATCGGTTGCAGCGGCTATGGCGTCTGTTACAGTTTTAATAGACGCTTTAGCAGTTGCTTTAGAGGTCATATCAACGGTATATCCAAGAGTTTTTGCGGCTGCATATGCTGCATTGTTATCAGTATCATCTGCATCAACAAAATTATTCTCGTCGAATCCAGCTAATGCTGTGTTTAATGCGTCCAAATCATCGTCAATACCTTCGGCATTGTATTTGTTGTTGGCATCTTTGATAAATTTTGTACCATTAACAGTTTTTGATATGGTATCTTCTAATGTAAAGATTTTATCATTAAATTCTTTACCGTCAGCAACATGGTTTGCTGCGCTATCTGCAGCTGTACTATCCTCTGTGAGATACAAATTAGGATCCCAAGCAGTTGTTTTGATTGTTACATTAATACCCTGGCTATTGTTTGCACCTAACTGCAAATACTGATCTTTGTAAGAACCATCCAACAATTTTTTGCGGTTGAACTCTGTATCTGTATTAATTCTTTCATACTCAGATTTCAAAGTATCAATCTCGTCCTGAATTTTCTGGAAGTCGTTCTCAGATGTTCCGTCTAATACGCCGGAGTTAGAAGCCTGAACAAGAAGCTCACGCGTTCTCTGCAAAATAGCATGCTGCTGATCCATAGCACCTTCAGCCGTCTGGATAAGAGAAATACCATCCTGTGCGTTGTCAGACGCACGATTCAAGCCGCGAACCTGAGCTCTCATTTTCTCAGAAATAGCAAGACCTGCTGCATCATCCGCTGCACGGTTGATTCTGTAACCACTGGAAAGTTTCTCAGTAGATTTAGCCAAGTTGTTTCCTACGATTCCTAACTGTCTGTTAGCGTTCATTGATGTAATGTTGTGTTGTACGATCATAATAATTACCTCCTTGTTTTACCGTCACAAATCCGTTTGCGACGTTGCGTTTGTTTTAGTTTCTATAATATCCAGAGGCGCAGGCTGCGGGCCCGGCAGCTTGCAATCCCCTGATTATTATCACGATTTGGTGTCACCGAGTTTCGTGCCTCTTTTTTTGCGGTACTTTTCCGGTAAGTTTGGCTCGGTATAATAAGAAGGAGAATTCTTCTTTAGTTCCGGATTGTTTTTTTCTAATACGGTACTGCGTACGATATTAACTTCCTTAGGAGCATCAATCATAATACGTAAATGATGATTGCTTCCGCCTAAAAAAACAATTTTGATATCATCGCCAAGCATTAAGTATTCTTCAGTACTAAGTGATAATCGAAGCATTTTTAAGACCTCCCTGTCTTGCATTGATACAACATTTGTTTGTAAAATGTTGCATTGACAGCAAGGATTATTTTTTAGTAATCCAAATAAGGAAGGGAGAAGGAGGTTAGTATGGGAACGACACAACCGATACGGAACAAAAAAACTCTGGAAAATTTTAGAAATTATTACAAAAAGGAGGAAAACAAGCCAAGAAATTATGCACTGATTGTTTTTGGACTCAACTCGGCATTACGGATTAGCGACATTTTAAATTTAAAATGGAAAGATGTATGTAACTCTGCCGGCTATTTGGAGCACATCATTGTGACTGAGAAAAAAACAGGAAAGAAAAATGTGTTGGCATTGAACCGTGCAACAAAGGAAGCACTGGATTATTATCGAAAAACAATAGAAACCATTGATTGCGAACATTATATTTTTTCTAGTCAAAAGGTTAAAGATGAACCAATTACACGCTCACAAGCATTTCGGATTATTCAAAAGGCAGCACAGAAATGTGGCATGAAAGAACCTGTCAGCTGCCATTCATTACGAAAAACTTTTGGCTATTATGCTTGGAAAAATGGAACGCCACCCGCATTGCTTATGAGTATTTACAATCATTCTTCCTATGAAATCACAAAGCGTTACTTAGGGATTGAGCAGTTAGACAAAGACGAAGTATATGAAAAAAATGTTCTTTAGAAAAAAATTAAAAAGTTAAAAAAAGGGGGTTAAGGAAAAAAGAAAACAGCCGATATATATAATGTCAGAGAGAAAATGCAACATTTTACAAACAAATGTTGCATTTTTTTTATTAGGAAGAGTTTTTCTTTATTATGACCATTTTTTCTTCTTTTTTAGTGACAAATTCATTAAATTTTCGTATACTATAGTGAGATTATTGACGAATGGAAAATGAAAATCAGGTGATAGATATGAAAAAAGAAATTCAAATTCGAAAAATGAAAAAATCAGACCTCCCACAATTACAGAAAATGTACCGGGATTTGATTCCGGAAGGAGTTTCGATGGAAGTATTAGAGAACAATTATTATCGTACAGTCGACAGACCGGAGTATTTTCTTGCAGTGGCAGCGGATGGTGATAAGGTGCTCGGCAGTACGATGGGAATTGTGTGCATTGCATTGGATGCTCCATTCCTTGTTGTAGAGAATGTGATTGTTTCCGGTGAATGCAGAGGGCAGGGCGTTGGCAGAAAAATATTTGAGGCATTGGATGAATTTGCACTTAAAAATCAGTGTGAATATGCACTTTTGGTTTCTTCCGGATTCCGAAAGGGGGCACACCGGTTTTATGAGGCGGTTGGCTATACAGACGATGTACGCGGGTTTCGAAAATATTATTAGAAAATTATAATCAGTTAAATGTTTTGCTTGACAGAGTACAAATTTGTTGGTATTGTTATACATGGTGTTAAAATTGAATGTTTGTGTGGACGGAGGATTTGATGCTTTATGATAGATTTTCATACACACATACTGCCTGGCATGGACGATGGAAGCCGAGATGTTCATGAGTCTCTTCAGGTGTTGACACTGGAGGATGAGCAGGGAGTGCAAGAGATATTGTTGACTCCCCATTTTTATGCCCATATTGATAAAGTTTCGTCTTTTTTAGAGCGGAGAGAGCACTCTTTTCGGAAATTAACGAAAGCACTGAATGAGCATGATATGGGGACTACCTTTTCTTTACGGAAGGGTGCGGAAGTTTATTATTTTCCGGGAATTGGGGATGCGAAGCAAATTCGCGAACTCACGATTGAAGGAACTGATATTTTGCTTCTTGAGATGCCATTTGCTCAGTGGACGGATGAGATTTATGTGGATGTCAAAAAATTAATTGAGAAACAAAAGCTGACAATCTTACTAGCCCATGTCGAGCGATATGATTCATTTCAAAAGAGCAGAAAAATCTGGAATCAAATTTTTAAACTTCCCTTATACGCTCAGATTAATACGGGCGGAATCGACAAACATAAAAAAAGGCGTTTTATCAAAAAATTCTTAAAACTTCAGGTGCCGTTGGTGCTGGGAAGTGACTGTCACAACATGAAAACACGTTTGCCAAATTTAAAACAGGGACGTGACAGTTTAAGAGACATCTTTGGGGAGACATTATTAGCAACAATTGATAAGACGGAGGAAAGGTTGCTGAAATAATATGCGTAGGAAAGAGCGAAGAAAGATGCTTATTCTTTTTGTCGCGCTTATATTGGCGATGATAGCATTTGGAATTGGGCTCAAAATTTTTGAAAATCATATGCCGGAACCGGTAATTTCAGAAGATGGTTTTTTGATGGATGAGCAGTCGGAAGAGTTGGCTGTTTTGGGGAGTCTGAAACTGAATGGGAATATTTATTCTTATTATCACGATTTTGAAACATATTTAATTATGGGGACAGATAAAACAGGTGCTGACAGTAAAGTATACCAAGGAAGCATGAGTGATTTTTTAATGCTTGTTATTGTGGATAAAACAGACAACAATTATTCTTTTTTGCCGATTAACAGAGATACGATGTCGGAAGTACGACTGATACAGGATGATGGTACCGGCGCGGCAACAGCAGAACTGCAATTGTGTACAGCACATTGGTATGGGGGAAATGCCGGGCAAAGTTGTGCTAACACAGTGGAGAGTATATCCAAACTTTTCGGCGGACTTAAAATTGATGGTTATTATGCAATTCCAATGGATGAAATTCCAAAATTAAATCATTCGGTTGGTGGAGTGACGGTTACGTTATTAGAGGACTTTCAAGATATTGACCGCCAAATGAAAAAGGGTGAAACGCTTGCTTTGTCGGACGAGCAGGCATATCATTATATTCATGATCGCTATGGTGTGGGAGATGAAAAAAATACATCTCGTATGAAACGCCAGCAGCAGTATATGGAGGCTTTTTTTACAAAGGCAAAGGAAAAGGCTAAAAGCGATAAGGCTTATGTCAGTCAATTGTTCCGGGAATTCGAACAGACGGCCACGACAAATCTGACAGCTAAAAAAATTTCCGGCCTTACAAACCGGCTGATAAAAGGGACACAAAAAGGATTTTTTGAAATAAAGGGTACGAGTAAAATCGGGAAAGCACTTGGGGATGGAATTGATCATGCTGAATTTTATCCTGACAAAGAATCAATTATTGATGTCCTGACAAAAATATATGGATTAAAGAAGAGGGAATGAAATGGAGACAAAGGAAAAAACAGAAATCGTTCAGGTAAAGAAGAATGAAGAAGAAATGGAAATTGATTTATTTGAACTTATGCTTTACTATAAAAGCAGACTGGTGTTTGTAATTGGAGGATTTTTAATTGGTGCCATACTGATGGCGCTGGTGACAATTTATCTGGTTGCACCAAAGTATACGGCAACAGCAAAGTTATATATGGTTTCATCCTCGAGTGATTCCATTGTAAACTTATCGGATTTGGATTTGGGAACTTCCCTATCATCGGATTATGAAGAGCTGCTTCGTGTTCGTCCGATTTTGGAAGAAGTGATAAAGAAAGAGAAACTTCCCTATACTTATGAGCAGCTGCTTAATATGCTGACGATATCGACGGTTTCCGATACACGAATTCTTTCGATTTCGGCAGAGAGTAAAAAGCCGGATGAGGCAAAACGCATTGTAAATCGTTTGGCGACACTTGCTGTTACAGAACTTCCTAAATTAATGGATACGTCGAAGCCAAACATTGCAGAAAATGCTATTATGCCGAAAAAAAAGAGTTCGCCAAGTTTGTTTAAAAATACGATGCTTGGTGCAATTGTTGGTTTGGTGATTGTACTCGCTGTATTGACATTCTTCTTTATGACGGATGATACGATGAAATCTGCAGAGGATGTTGAGAAAGAATTTGGTATTATGCCGCTTACGGTCATCCCGGAGGGCGATGTTGCTTCAATTTCGGATGAGCGCGAAAAAGAGATATATAAAAATAAGAAAAAGAGACGGAAGGAGAAAAAGAAATGAAATCAATCAAAATAAACAATATGCCCGACCTTCCGTATGCGATGGAAGAGGCGGTAAACCGTTTGCGAATTAACATCAGTTTTCTTGGAACAAAAATCAAGAAAATAATGATTATCAGTACCGAGCCGAATGAGGGTAAGAGTTTTGTTGCCATGCAGCTTTGGAAGCAGATTGCGGAAGCAGGCACGCCGTCCATTCTTTTAGATGCGGACATGCGTAAGTCGGTTATGGCTGATAAATACGAAATTGTATCTGAAAAAAAGGAAGAGATAAAAGGTTTGTCCCATTATCTTTCAAGTGATTACCCGATTGAGGAGGCAATTTTCCATACCCAATGGGAAAATGGAGATATTTTACCAAACATTGATAATGTTATTAACCCGTCGATGTTATTGGAGAGTAATCGCTTTGAAGAAATGTTAGCTTATATGGAAGAAAAATACCGATATGTGTTTATTGATTCTCCGCCGCTTAGTCTGGTTTCTGATGGTGAGAGAATTGGAAATCTCTGCGATGGTGCCATCCTGGTTGTACGTGGGGGTGCGACATCAAAGCATTTGGTGAAGAATTCGATTCGCCAGTTAGAGAGAGCGGGCTGCCCGCTGTTAGGAATTGTCCTAAACCGTGTGGAAGGGGCAAAATCCGGTTATTATTCCAAACGCTATGGAAGTAAGTATTATGGCGGCAAATATTATAATGATGCTTACTACTATGGAAATCATTAGCGAGTATCCGAAAAGCTTATTTTGGTTTTTCGGTTCTCATAGAATCTTTTAGGAAAGGAGGATAGAAAAAATGGTAAAGGCAATGAAAAAAGTACTTGTATGCGCTATGGCAGCAGCTCTTACATTAGGCTCCGCTGCATCTGCATCTGCTGTACAGAGCCCGACAACTTCTGTTACACCTGTAACAAAGAGCAATGTGAAGGCTTCTAATGGTACAACAGTAAACGTAAACAAAAACGGTACTGCTGCTGTTAAAGCTGTAAAAGCGACTAAGAGCAAAAGTGTTACTGTTTCTGCTACAGTTAAGGTAAATGGCGTTACATACAAGGTAACAACTGTAAATGCTAAAGCGTTTGCAAAAGCAACAAAAGCAACCAAGATTACACTTCCTGCTTCGATTAAATTAATCAACAAGAGTGCATTCACAGGTGCTAAGAAAGTGAAGACAATTGTCCTTAAGGGCAAAAAGTCAATCACAGTTAAGAAAGGTGCTTTTAAGGGTGTTAACACAAAGAAAGTAACGATTAAAGTTAACAAAAAAATGTCCAAGAAAGAGTTCAAGAAACTTAAGAAAGCTTTGAAAAAGGCCGGATTCAAGGGCAAAGTGGTAAAAGCCTAAAAAAAGCGTTATGGGAGAGGATTTTTCCTCTTCCATAAGCCTTTTATAATTGGCCGGGATTACCTTGTAATTAAAAAGTGATAGGAGGATGGGCATGTACCGTAGAAGAATGCAGGGATGGTTGAAGCATTTAGATTTTATGCTCCAAGAGTTACTCTGCTTTCAAATTGCGTTTTATATTGCATGTTTTATACGACATGGCTGGAGCATTCCGTATGCTGTTGTTTTATATCGTAATACAGCGGTAGTGGTGTTGCTTCTGCAAATCTTTGTCATTATTAGTTTAAATATATTTAAAGATGTATTGTGGCGTGGCTATTATAATGAATTTAAAAGTACGGTAAAAACCGTATTATATGTCATGCTACTTTTTGTGTTTTATCTGTTTTTGATTCAGCAGGGGGCAAACTTCTCCCGTTTTGTGCTGATAGGAACGGCAGGGTATTATCTGATTTTGGCGTATATGCTGCGATGTATCAGAAAATACTTTTTACGTCACAGCAGCCGCGAAAAGCAGGGGTCTAAGTCTTTAGTACTGATGACAACAAAAGATCATGCAAAAAATGTTTTGAAACGTATTCAGAATAAAAATGTAGGAGAATTTACTGTTACAGGTATTATTTACCTTGATTGTGAGCCGAAAAAGGATGCCAGAATTGGTGGAGTTCCGGTTGTAGCCGGTATGTCCGGTGCGGTTGAGTATATTTGCCGCGACTGGGTAGATGAGGTCTTTTTTGCAATTCCTCAGATGGATGACAAATATCATGATATTCTTTATGCTATGGCAGATATGAGTATCGTTGTTCATATTTGTGTTGGTTCGCAGTATGATTTTCCGATGCAGAAGCGGATTGTGGAAAAATTTGGTGAATTTACTGTGGTGACTATGACACCATCGATATTAAATCTTCGGGAAGCGTTTGCCAAACGCCTCATGGATATTGTTGGTGGTTTTGTCGGTTGTCTTTTAACCGGAATTTTTACGGTTATTTTGGCACCATTTATATGGATTAAATCACCGGGACCAATCTTTTTTTCACAGATGCGTGTTGGCAGAAATGGCAAACTTTTTAAGATGTATAAATTTCGCAGTATGTATCCGGATGCCGAAGAGCGCAAACAAGAACTGTTAGCGATGAATGAGGTGGAAGACGGATACATGTTTAAAATTGAAAATGATCCTCGTATTATCGGCAGCGAAAAAGGCGCAGGAAAAGGAATTGGTAATTTCATAAGAAAGACATCCATTGATGAATTTCCGCAGTTTTTTAATGTGCTGAAAGGTGATATGAGTTTAGTGGGCACTCGCCCCCCGACTCTGGATGAGTGGGAAAAATATGAACCGCATCATAGAGGCCGCATGTCAATTCGTCCGGGGATAACCGGAATGTGGCAGGTAAGTGGGCGAAGTGATGTGATGGATTTTGAAGAGGTTGTTGCTCTTGACAGAGATTATATCTCGAGATGGAGTATCGGGCTCGATATCAAGATTCTGTTGAAAACGGTTGTCTCTGTGGTGAAAGGCCAGGGGGCAAGATAGAAGATAGTTTAAATTTATGTGCAGGTGGTGCGGCAGGATATGTGGTATGTGATTCAGGTAATGTCCGGGGAAGAGCACGAAAAGGAGCAGCTTTTCAAAAAGCTGATTCTAAATAGAGATGGCAGAACTTACGACAAAATTTTTGTCCCGATGTACGTCAGGAAAAAGCGCTATCAGGGAAGATGGCACGAGGAGCAAAAGGTCTTGTTCCCCGGCTATATTTTTGTTGATACAAGTGACATCGAATTGTTCTGCCAATACTTAGCGAAAGTGCCGGGTTTTAAAAAGGTGCTCCGCGACGCGGATGAGATTGCACCAATTACGGAAGAGGAGAAAGCCTACCTTCTTTCCATGATGGACGAGCATTATATCGTTCAAATATCAGTTGGTTATCTTATCGGCGACAAAATATGTATTACGGAAGGGGCCTTAAAAAATTATCAGGGCTCCATTTACCGAATTGACAGACACCGGCGCACGGCGCAGCTAATGGTAAATCTTTTTGGCCGCCAGACAAAGGTGGAAGTTGGTCTTGAGGTGATTCAGAAATACTCCGAAGAGGAGTACGAAGAATTGCGGGAAGAAAGGCATAAAGAACGTCAGGCCGAGGAGCAGTCAGACACAGACAGCTTCCAATATGCGGATGTCATCTCCGGTGTATTTGCCGGAAGCCGCTGCCGCATTCTGGAAAACCACGAGAAAGAGAAAACAGTGAAAGCAAGTGTGGATGTGTTTGGAACACTCGCCACAGTTGCTTTTTGCTATGAGGAACTGAAGTTTTTAAGCAAATCTGAAGTGTAATCGTCGCTTTGCCGCGTTGCAGGACAGATGGAACACACCGTGTAGTCAACTTCTGCAGGAGCAGAGGGTGGCGGAGCACGGTGTTTTTTGGAAAGGGAATATTTTTTACAACACAGTCACTCTGTTTAAATTGTCACGCAGGCTTAACTAAATGACATTGATAAAAATAATATTAAATGTTTTAGATATCTGACGGAGGAATTTGATGAACACACAGAATCTAAGCAGGCGTCTTCCATGGATTGATGTATTAAAAGCTTTCATATGCCATTGTTCTTTTTAGCATTAGGTTTGGTTTATAAAGAAAAGCCGATATTAATAGATTTGAAAAATAGATGCGGAAAAACAGGTCTACTTAACATCATAACACTTTGGTGTAGAGGTTGAAGGACGTGACGTATAAATATGCGCCGGGAAAATGAGGGTGAAAGCTCGACTGGTTTTGTTGAGTGAACCTGTCTGGATAAAGATATGTAGGAAAATAGACGAATAAACGCGGAAATAGCGGGATAAAGCTGTGTGATGAACACAGTAGATGAAAGATACCATCCATGTGGATGTGTACATAGATAAAAATTTGAATGAACCAGTGGAGGAAGAAACCTATGGCGGAGAAAAAGAAAATATTGTACATAGTCGAAGCTATGGGCGGAGGCGTTTTTACTTATATCGTTGACCTTGCCAATGAGCTTGTCAATTCTTATGACATGTACATTGCTTATGCAGTGCGAAAACAGACGCCGCAGAACTATAAAGATTACTTCGATAAAAGGATTCATTTGATTGAAGTTAAGAATTTCGGACGAGCGATTGATTCAGCGAAAGATATTGCTGCATTTTTTGAAGTAAAAAAGATAGCGGCAGAGATTAAGCCCGATGTGATCCATCTACATAGTAGTAAAGCTGGTGCGATTGGTCGGGTGGCATGATGAAAAAAATAAGGATTTTACATGTGGCACAGGCCGCAGGTGGCGTGGAACGCTACATCCGAATGCTTCTCAAGTATTTGGACAAAGGAAAGTTCGAGAATATATTGGTTTGTTCACAGGATTTCCATGAGGAAGACTACAGAGGTCTGGTGTATTCTTTTGAACAGGTCGAGATGACCAGAGCTATTGGAGGCAATGACGTAAAGGCAATAAAAGAGGTTAGAACACTGATAAAGAAGTATAACCCTGATATTGTTTATGCTCACTCCAGCAAAGCTGGAGCAATTGCGCGTGTTGCGGATATTGGTTTGAAGAATCACTGTGTATACAACCCACATGGGTGGGCATTCAATATGCGATGTTCTGCAAAGAAAAAGGCAATGTACACAGCTGTTGAAAAGGTAGCTGCACTATTCTGTGATAAGATTATCTGCATTTCAGACGCGGAGAAGCAGTCAGCATTGGATAAGAAAATATGCAAAGAGGAAAAACTGCAAGTCATTTTTAACGGTGTGGATATCGAATCCTATGAAAGTGGAGTGCGTGGTGCTATTAAGAGGAAAGATCTGAACATTCCAGAAGACGCATTTGTTGTTGGTATGGTAGGACGAATGAGTAAACAGAAAGCACCAGATGTCTTTATTAAGATGGCAAAGCGAGTGAAAGATGAAGTTCCAAATGCACACTTCATTATCGTCGGTAATGGAAATCAGGAAGACGAAATCAGAAAGTATGCGGAGGACAATGGTTTTTCGATCAGCCTGCATATTACAGGCTGGGTTGATAACCCGATGAGCTATGTTGAACTATTTGATGTTGCATGCTTGCTGAGTCGCTGGGAAGGATTCGGACTGGCACTGCCTGAGTATATGATGGCGGGCAAACCAATTGTGGCAAGCAGGGTGGATGCCATTCCTAATATAATCCGAGCTGGAGAAAATGGTCTGCTTGTAGAAGTTGATGATGATATTGGAGCAAGTAAGGCTGTGCTACGAATCCTTCGAGAAGATGGATTGAGAAAGAAGATAGTAGCACAAGGTCTGGAAGATGTGCATAACAGGTTCAATGCCCGAAGAGTTTCAGAGGAACATAGCAAATTATTTAATAAGGAAATGGATTAAAACAATGAATATAGCAGTATTGACATGGTTGGAAGGTCTCCCTATTAGCTTGTTAGAAGCGATGTATATGAAAAAATCTTGTGTGGTAAGTAACGTTATTGGAAATAATGAGAATTGTTCCGGGGCGTGAAAGCAGTACAAAAGAAAAAAGTTAGTTGGGAAATTCGATAAATAATAAAAGGCATTCACCTGAGGATGCAGAACGAAAAAGGAGCGTATACGAATATGCGGATAGCGGTCATTATGTCTACTTATAACGGAGAACATTATCTGAGAGAGCAAATAGAGAGCATTTTAAATCAGGAGGCGGTTGACCTTGAGCTATTTATAAGGGACGACGGTTCATCCGATAAAACGTCTGAAATTATTGAGAGCTATATTGGTGATAAGGTTCACTTTTATCAGGGGGCAAACGAGGGCTATGCCAGAAGCTTTATTGATTGTCTTCAGATGGCAAAGAATTTTGATTATTACGCATTTAGCGACCAGGATGACTTCTGGAAAAAGGAAAAACTAAAAAAAGCTATCGAATTATTAGAGGCAAGATTGATTGATGATGATTTTCCTGCCGTATATTATTCCAACTTAAAGGTAAGCGATGCAGAGCTAAATGTGATTCATATAACTGAATTGGAAAATAGAAAGCAGACGCTCGAAAGCGTTTCCATGCGCCGTAGTATTGCTGGATGTACGATGGTATTAAATTCGAGGCTGTGGCATGAAATATTTAAAAATCCGATTACGGAAAATATTTTGTCGCAAGGACATGATAGCTTTATTATTAGCTTGTGTTATGCATTAGGCGGCATCGTGTGCTGCGATAAGAATGCTTATATTCACTATAGACAGCATACATCCAATACGGCGGGTGCTCCAACGGGAATTGGAAGAAGAATAAAAAAGGAATGGAAAGCACTCCATCACGACAAACAGGCAGAAGTCAAGATAGCGAGATCAATTCTTGAGGGATGGGGCAAAGAGATTACTGCAGAAAATAAAGATGTGTTAAATTGCATTGCATACATGGGGAAGGACTGGAATGCAAAAACGCGTATTTTGTTCTCTAGTAATTTTACTACTGGTGATATACGTTTAACAATAATAGAAAAGATTAAGGTTTTACTTACAAAAACGAGGGATTGAAGCTCATAGAGAATGGAAAACAGCTTTTTTAAGGCAAAACTTAAAAGGCATACCATTTATTGGACAGATATATACTGTGGCAAGAAAGTTAAAAAATCATTAAGAGAAGAATATTCGAAATAAAGAAAAAGGGAGTGAATGATATGGATTTAATTAGTGTAGTTGTTCCTGTATATAATGTGGCGGCATATCTTGAACGCTGTATAGATAGCTTGATAGCACAGACCTACAAGTCGCTAGAGATAATTTTGGTTGATGATGGGGCTACAGATAACAGTGGTGAGATTTGCGATTCTTTTGAGAAAAAATATCCTGAGATGATTAAAGTGGTACACCAGGAGAATCGGGGACTCTCCGGAGCAAGGAACACTGGACTTGCCTATGCTCATGGAAATTACATCACATTTGTTGACAGTGATGATTGGCTTGCAACGGATATGGTAGAAACTATGTATAACAATCTCAAGAAAAATGGAGCTCAGATAAGCGGAATTGGTCTGTATCAAGCATATGAAGATGGCCGTTTGATAAAAAATTCCTCAAAAAATGAAATCTCTGTAATGAACCAAAAGGAAGCTCTTGGTAAATTTTTGTTTAATGAGAATTTGACGGTGTGTGTGTGCGGAAAACTTTATTTGACTTCTCTTTGGGATACTGTGAAATGCCCTGAAGGAAAGCTATTTGAAGATCAATATACAACTTACAAGTTGATTGACCAGGCTGATAGAATAGTTTTTGACCCGAGTCCTAAATATTATTACTTTAAACGTCAGGGTTCTATTGGTCACTCTTCATTTACAGATAAGACTTATGAATTATATTGGGGAGTACAGGAACAGTACGAATATATTACAGAAAAGTACCCAGAACTTTTTTCTGATATGGCCGTTGCAAAAATTACATGGGAACTAGTATTTATAAATATGATGTTCCGTGCTGAAAAGAATGATGTAGAACTTATTACAAAGTCAAGAAGATTTGCCAGAACGCATATGAAGGATGTGCTTAAGTGCAGCGAGATTAATGTCGTTAGGAAAACTCAGATAAGTCTTTTTGCGTATTGGCTTTGGGGCTATAAGAAAGCGTACTTTAGATATAAAAAGCGGAAAGGTATTGCGTAATGGAATCTTTATTCAGTGTATATTTACCTATGATTGCTGCAAGCTTATTGTTTGCTGCTATGGCTTTATATGGAAGACCACAAAAAGTAAGGGGATTGTTCTGGATACTTGCCGCTATAATTCCAATCCTTGTTGCAACTTTCAGATATGATAACGGTGCTGATTATTTGATGTACGATAGGATGTACAACTCTATTTTGGCTACAGGAGATTTTAATGAAATAAAGACAACAGAGGTTGGATTTAAATGGCTGATAAAAATATGTGGCTTTTTTAGCTCAGATTCGCTTATTTTGTTTTTTGTATGTGCAGTTTTGATTAGTGCTTTTTATTATAAAGGTATAGTTAATTTGGTTGATACCAAGCATGATGTCATTTTGGGCATTTTATTATTTTATGCTACAGGCACTTATTTTGATTCATTCAATGGTATCAGGCAATACATTGCGGCCGCTATAGTTTTTTGGGGATTTACTTTTGTGGTTGAAGGAAAAGCAAAAAAATGGATTATTACGGTGTGTATAGCGGCTTTGTTCCATTACACAGCACTTATCATGATTCCCCTATATTTGATAAGAAAACTGAATTTTAGTATTAAACGTTCACTGATCATTATTGTGGCTTCTTGGTTTGGCGGATCTATTGTTTATAGTCTGGTGTCTTACGTTTTACAGTTTACCAGATACAGCTATTTCCTAACATCAGTTGAATATGAAATTATGCCAACCGAGGCAAGTACACTCTACATAAGTATTTTGACAGTGTTTTTGATTATTGCCGTACTCTTGCATAGAAAAAATAGAAATTCACCTGTATCATTGTTTGGAAAGACCGAATTAATGCTTAATATGCATGTGCTGACTTTATGTACAGTATTATTATCATGGACTGTGCCGTTGATGTGGCGAGTTCAATATTATTTTTTGCCGATGGAAATGGTGATAGTGCCCATCGGATTAAATCTTGTACCAAATAAGTTGGCTCGAAGATTGATGAAAATAGTGGTGTTTATTATATATTTTGTAATTGTTTTGCATGGTATTCTGCAAAATGACTGGTTTGATTGCGTACCTTATAAATTTTATTTTAATAGATAGCTTAGTGGATTGGAGCGCTACAAATGGCTAGAATAGTACACTTAAGATTAAAGTCAAGGTAAAAAGTGCCTGACACTGTGAACACAATATGAACAAGGAAAGGAAACAATCAAATGATACCCAAAATAATTCATTACTGCTGGTTCGGCGGCAATCCGCTGCCGGAGCTGGCGGTGAAGTGTATAGAGAGTTGGAAGAAGTACTGTCCGGATTATGAGATTAAGCGGTGGGATGAGTCGAACTTCGACCTTAAATGCTGTGATTATGTGAAGGAAGCATACCAGGCGAAGAAGTGGGCGTTCGTCAGTGATTATGTGCGGTTCAAGGTGCTGTATGACGAGGGTGGTCTCTACTTCGATACAGATGTGGAGTTGATTAAGCCGATCGATGATATCCTGGCGCGTGGCCCTTTCATGGGTGTGGAGGTCGGACAGCCGATCAATGAGAGGCTTCAGGCGAAGATCGATGCAGTGATGCCGGATATTGATGAGGATACACACATGGAGGGGGATGATATCACCTCAGATTGTCGCACGGCTGCTCCTGAGCTGATGTGCGATCAATCTGGCGCCACCGAGGAGCTTGATCGGGTCGCATTAGGTCTTGCGGCTAACCCGGGGTTAGGTCTTGCGGCTAACCCCGGGTTGGCCTTATACCGTAAAATTCTGGACTATTATGAGAAGGCACATTTTATCATGCCGGATGGGAGTCTGAACCAGATCACGGTCGTGATATACACGACGGAGTATCTGAAACGGTATGGGCTGCAGCAGCCTGTGACTTCGGTGCAGAAGGTGGCCGGTGTGTATGTGTATCCGGCTGACTATTTCTGTCCGATGAACTATGAGACCGGAGAGATTATATTGACCGAGAATACGAGGTCGATTCATCACTATATGGCATCGTGGTTCAATTCTCACGAGAAGAAGTGGCATGCCTGGCAGCAGGCACTCGCCCGGCAAATCGGTTTTGAGAAAAGTAATCGCTTTTTCCAGTTCCTCCCGGTACGGACGATAGGCAGGATCTACCAGTCCGGCTTAAAGGAAGCCATCAAGAAAGCTAAGGGACATCTAAAGTCAAACGTAGGAAATAAGCATTCTATTTAACAGATATGAAAGGGTTTCCAAAAAACTCTAGTTTTGAGATATAAGTAACATGTAAACCGTTCAACAAACCAAGTAAAATCAAGACTTTTTGTTGAAAGTGCACTAAAAAGAATGGAAAGGTGAAGGATAGAAATGCATTATGCACCAATTTTGATACCTACATTATGTAGATATGAACATTTTGTTCGATGTATAGAAAGTTTAAAAAGGAATACATGGGCTAAATATACAGATGTATATGTTGCATTAGATTATCCATCTAAGGAATCCCATTGGGCTGGTTATAATAAAATTTGTAAATATTTAGATAATAAATTTGATGAATTCGCAAATTTTTATGTTATAAAAAGACCATATAATTATGGATCTGGGAAAAACATGGATGATTTAAGAAGTGCGATTTTTAAGAAATATGATCGGTTTATTCGTACAGATGATGATTGTGAGTTTGCACCAGGATTTCTTGAATATATGAATTTATGTTTAGAGAAATATAAAAATGATGAATCTGTCGTAGGGGTGACAGGGTTTTCTTATCCGGTAGACTGGGAAATTAATCCGGAATGTAATGCTTTTAAAAATACTGCTATTTGCCCAATGTGGGGGACAGGGTTTATGACAGATAAATTTTTGAAAATGAAAAAAGAAATTGAATCTGGAATAATAAGGGAGCAGTTTTTGGCTGGAAATGTACATCGAAAAGGTATGACCGATGCAAGATATTTAGATGCCATAAGTGGTGCTTTATCTGACAATGAGAATAATCTTGTATCTTGTTTCTCTGATGTTGCAATGGGGTGCTATATTCAGTTGTTGCACAAGTATGTAATCACTCCAAAAGAATCATTAGTGAGAAATTATGGCTTTGATGGAACTGGGGAATATTGTCAAGACACCAGTACAGAGAGAAATAACAATTCTGATGCTAGAACTTATAATTATGCTAGTCAGTCAATAAATATGGATGAAAAAAATGAATGGAAAGTAGATGGACAATGTGATTTTCAAAGAAATATCGATATATTGAATGGCTTTGATCGAAGAAATAGCAGTGATTTTATAAAAACAATAATTAAGAGTAAGATAAAACAAATGATATTTAAACTCCGTTTAAAGAAAAAAGAAGTTAAAAATAATATGTAAGAAATAAAAAGGAATGCAAGGTATTGTCAATGGATATAGATAGAAATACTACAGTGAAAAACTTTATCTGGCGATTTGCAGAGCGATGTGGAGCACAATTGGTTACGTTCGTTGTATCAATTGTTTTAGCACGTATTTTGTCACCTGATGATTATGGAACAGTTGCTCTTGTAACAGTCTTTACTACAATATTACAGGTGTTTGTTGATAGTGGCTTAGGCGTTGCGCTTATTCAAAAGAAAAATGCAGATGATTTGGATTTTTCATCTGTATTTTATTTTAATTTTGTAGTTTGCATTGTGCTATATGCAGGAATGTTTTTTGCTGCACCAATAATTGCCTCATTTTACAATGATTTAACGTTTATCCCTATTATCAGAGTGATTAGTTTAACAATTGTAATTTCTGGGATAAAAGGGATACAACAATCATTTGTATCAAGGAATATGCTTTTTAAACGTTTCTTTTTTTCAACGTTGGGCGGAACAATTTTTTCTGCAATATTAGGTGTTGCAATGGCTTATGCTGGATGCGGAGTATGGGCAATTGTCGCACAACAACTATCCAATACAGCTATCGATACACTTATATTATGGTTAACAGTTAAATGGCGTCCTAAGAAAATGTTTTCATGGGAAAGACTAAAAACATTGTTCTCATTTGGATGGAAATTGCTGATTTCATCATTGCTTGACACGGGATATAGCAATCTACGCAGTCTTGTTATTGGAAAAATGTATTCACCGAGTGATTTGGCTTATTATAATCAAGGTGATAAACTTCCGAGTACTGTTATAACTAATATAAATACATCAATTGCAAGCGTTCTTTTACCGACTCTTGCTAGTAAACAAGATGATAGGAAACAGTTAAAAAATATGACTCGTCGAGCAATAAAAACAAGTACATATATTATTGTGCCTCTTATGATGGGGCTGGCATTTTGTGCACCGCCAATAGTTAGATTGATTTTGACTGAAAAGTGGGTTCCATGCGTACCATATTTACGTATTTTTTGTATTACTTATATGTTTTACCCGATTCACACAGCTAATTTAAATGCAATCAATGCAATGGGACGCAGTGATTATTTCCTAAAATTAGAAATTGCAAAAAAAGTAATCGGAATGCTTCTTTTATTATTGACGATGAGGATTAGTGTTATGGCAATGGCATATAGTTTATTGGTAAGTATGGTGACAGGCATGGTGATTAATTCTTGGCCAAATAAAAAACTGTTAAAATACAGTTTTAAAGAACAAATTATTGACATTTTGCCAAATATTTTTATAGCAATACTTATGGGGGGGGTGGTTTCTGTAATATACATATTTAAATTATCAGATGTGATGACGCTTGCAATTCAGATACCATTGGGAGCAATAGTCTATATAGGATTATCGATCATATTTAAAATTGAGGAATTCCAGTATTTTAAGAATATGGCGGAAGAAATGTTGAAAAGCAAGAAAAAATAGGAGGAGATGCAGAAATGAAAAATATATTAGTTACAAGATCATCAATGCCTTCATATGAGGAATATTGTGAAGAAATTAGAGAACTTTGGGAGAGCCATTGGCTTACTAACATGGGTGCGAAACATCAGGAATTGCAAAATTCTTTAGAAGAATATTTAGATGTTCCACATATTGCGTTGTATACTAATGGACATCTTGCGTTAGAAAATGTTATTGCAGCATTGAACCTACCAGAAGGAGGGGAAGTGATTACAACTCCTTTTACTTTTGCATCTACGACACATGCAATTGTAAGAAACGGTTTGGTTCCTGTATTCTGTGACATTAAAGAAGATGATTATACGATTGATACAGAGAAGTTAGAACTATTGATTAACGATAATACAGTTGCAATTGTTCCGGTGCATGTATATGGAAATATGTGCGATGTAGAAGAGATTGATCGAATTGCAAAGAAATACGGATTAAAAGTTGTTTATGACGCAGCACATGCTTTTGGAGTTAAGTACAAGGGTGTCTCATCCGCATGTTTTGGAGATGCAGCTATGTTTAGTTTCCATGCGACGAAAGTATTTAATACGATAGAAGGTGGATGTGTATGTTTTAAAGATGATGCATGGGCACAGCTTTTGAACGATATGAAGAACTTTGGTATTCATGGCCCAGAGTCTGTTCAATATGTTGGTGGAAATGCTAAGATGAATGAATTTCAAGCTGCAATGGGTATTTGTAATTTGAGACATTTAAATGATGAAATTGCAAAGAGAAAGAAAGTTGTCGAAAGATATAGAAGTAGGCTTGAAGGTGTAGAAGGAATTAAATTATCTGTTGTTCAAGATAATGTAGAAAGTAACTATGCTTATTTCCCGGTTGTTTTTGACGGATACAAATACACAAGAAATGAAGTTTTTGAGAAGTTATCAGATGTAGGAATTGGAGCAAGAAAATATTTCTTCCCACTGACTAATAGCTTTGAATGTTATCGTAATTATCCTACAGCAGGAACAGAAAAAACTCCTGTTGCTCAGCACATGGCACTCAGAGTTTTAACACTTCCTTTATATGCAGATTTACCATTGGATGAAGTGGATAGAATCTGTGATGTGATTTTAGGAGATTAACAAATGAAGAAGATATTATTATTGGGTGGTTCTGCTCAGCAAATAGTGGCAATTAAAACAGCTCAAAAGCACGGATATTATACAGTCTTGTGTGATTTCCTTCCGGATAATCCGGGACAATATGAAGCAGATAAGTTTTATCTTGTAAGCACTACAGATAAGGATGCCGTTTTAGAAGTGGCAAAAAAGGAGAATATTGATGGCATCTTAGCATATGCTTCAGACCCGGCTGCTCCAACAGCCGCTTATGTTGCTGAAAAACTAGGATTGCCTACTAATCCATACGATTCAGTTGAAACATTATGTAATAAAGATAAATTTAGAGAGTTTCTTAAGCATAATGGGTTCAATGCACCGCTATCTGAAGGATATAGTACTAATGATATTGATACATCATTGTTCGCATTACCTGTAATTATTAAACCGGTTGATTCTTCAGGCTCAAAGGGAGCTACTGTTTTAAGGGATTGGGATGGATTAGAAGAAGCGTGTGATTTTGCATTTTCATTTTCACGTTCTCATCGCATTATTGTTGAAGAATATATAGAAAAGAAGCATAAGTATCTTATAGGAGGAGATATTTTTGTCTATAATGGGAAAGTTATACTGTGGGGGTTACTGAACTGTCATAGAGATTTCTCAGTAAATCCACTTGTTCCAGTTGGAAAGAGTTATCCATTACTTCTTGATGAACAAGATAAATTAGAAGTAGAAAACACTTTGCAATCTATGGTTGATAAACTTGGGATTAGATTTGGATCGGTAAATGTGGAATTAGTTGTAGATAAGATGGGAAAAGTATGGCCTATAGATGTTGGTCCTAGAGCAGGTGGTAACATGATTCCAGATTTATTAGGTTTAATATTTAATGTTGATGTAGTTGAAATGGCTGTGCTAACAGCAATGGGGGAAGAGATTAATAATGAAGTACATGACGGTATCCCATTTTATGCAACGCATAACTTGCATACCAATCAGACAGGATTGTATAAGACTATTGATTTTTCTAAAGAATTAGACGAGAAAATCATAAAAAAGTGTCTTTATAAAAAATCTGGAGATTGTGTGGAATATTTTGATAATGCTGCAAAAGCATTGGGAATTATCTTTATGAAATTTGAAGATAAAGATGAAATGGATAGTACATTAAGTAATATTAATTCATCATATGAAGTAGTGTTAGAAAAATAAGTTCATAGTGTTTTGAGTTTAAAATATATGAGGT
>ULVD01024564.1_pt1 | contig 21617 bp, 25 predicted proteins | sample 1959101 | NCBI WGS metagenome assembly ULVD01 (sample SAMEA4835777, study PRJEB28245) | human gut metagenome | biome: gut microbiome; material: fecal sample | place: Denmark | collected 2008
TGTTCCATCAGCATGCTGAACCGCTTCAGCTGAAATTTGTGGTCTTTCATTTGTATAAAGTGGTTGTTGTGAAGCGGGTTGTTGTTGAACTTGTTGTTCAGATTGTTGTTGCAAAGGTCTTCCAAAAATATCTGTTCCAGCAAAATCTTTTTTTGTTTCAAAATTTGAAAATGCTCTTACATTTTTTTCAATAGGATTTTCTTTTTCCTTTTCTTCCAAAATTCCACTGCCAGCAAATCCCGTAGCGATAATCGTGATTTCCACTTCGTCGTTCATTGATTCGTCAATTCCAGAACCAAATATGATGTTACAATCTGCATCAACAACGCCTTTTACAAGGTCAGCTGCTTCGTAAACTTCATCCAATGGTAAATCCATACCACCCTTTACATTCAAAAGCACACCAGTTGCACCTTCGATTGTTGTTTCCAAAAGTGGACTTGAAACTGCTTGACGAACAGCTTCCAAAGTTTTGTTTTCACCCTTGCCGTGACCGATACCCATATGTGCAAGACCACGATTTTTCATGATTGAACGTACGTCGGCAAAGTCAAGATTGATAAGACTTGGAGTAACAATAAGATCAGAGATACCTTGGATACCTTGTCTTAACACGTCATCTGCATACCTGAACGCTTCAACGATTGGAGTTCCTTTTGGAGCAATCTTCAAAAGTTTGTCGTTTGGTATAACTACCAATGTATCAACGTGTTTTCTAAGGTTTTCAATACCTCTTTCGGCATTCATAAGACGCTTTTTACCTTCGAAATTGAATGGTTTTGTTACAACTGCGATTGTCAATATCCCCATTTCTTTGGCAATTTGTGCAACAACTGGAGCAGCACCTGTGCCTGTACCACCACCCATACCAGCGGTAATAAATACAAGGTCAGAATCTTTCAACATTTCGCTTATGCTTGCCTTGCTTTCTTCTGCTGCTTTTTGACCAATATCAGGTTCAGCACCAGCGCCAAGACCTTTGGTAAGTTTTTCACCGATTTGAAGCCTTAATTCTGCCTTGCTCAAGAGCAATGCTTGTTTGTCGGTGTTAATCGCAACAAATTGTGCACTTGTAATATTGGCACTGATCATACGATTGACAGCATTGTTTCCACCACCACCGATACCAATTACCTTGATGTTTGCAATTTGGTTGATATTGTTATTATTATACATTTGTTCTCCCTTCCTTATCTTTTAAAAATTTTTGACAATATTGAATTGTTCGCTTTTTTATTTTTTTCAAATGCCATTTGACAAATTGACGTCAACGACGTATTAAACGGTCTTGTAAATTGCGGTGTGTTACTGTTCAAAATTTCCACAGAACGTCCAAGTTCTTTTGAAACTTCTTCTTTAACTCCCTTCATCATTGAAAGTCCACCGCCTGTCAAAAATACTGGAAAATATTTTGGATAATTTATGTTTGACATTTCAATGCATTTTTCAATTACTTGACAAATCATACTTATACGAGATTTTGCAACGTCATTTGCCAAAATTGCATTTACAGGTTGTCCACCAGGAATTTCATATGTTTGCTCTCTGTTTTCAACAGTCAAAACCAGTTTTCTTTTCAATGTTTCTGCGTCGTTATAATTAAGTTTAAGGACTTCTGCCAAATCGGCCATAATATGTCCCCCACCAAGTGAGAAACTTCCCAAGTAAGCAAGCCCACCACCTCTGCAGATAGCAATATGCGTTGATATGTAACCAGAATCAATCATCAAAGCATAATCTTTACGCGCATTTTCATCAAGCAACGCCAAGCATTCACACAAAGGGCTTGAAACATATTCAACCGAAATCAAACCAAGATTTTCAAATACATTGTTAAGCAAATTTATAACCTGCCTGTTTGCTAACTGATAAGACAAATCACCAGTCAATTTTTCAGTCTTTTTGCCAACCGGGTCATCCAATTTTTTGCCGTTGTCAAGTGTATACTCAAGTGTTGTTACGTCAATCAAAGTCAAATCTGTGTTATATTTGAAATCATTTGCTTGATCAAACAGAATTTGAAGATCAGATTGCAAAACTTTGCGCTTTGCACCAAGTTGCAATGTTGCGGTTTTGTTTACAACGGTCAAAAACTCAGCAGGCAAACCTACGTACAACTCTTTTATATGAAAATTCGCACTTGCTTCCGCATTGCTTAAAGCCAAACCAAACGCATATTTCAATCCATCTTCTTCCAAAAAATTGCCTTCACAAAAACCAGCATATTCACATTCACCATAACCAACAACAGAAAAGGTTTTCGCGTTAGCACTTATCACTGCAACCCTTATTTTTGATGAGCCAATATCCAAAACTGCAAGTTTTTTCATTTCAAAAATTTTTCTCCTCTAGTTAATTGTGACTTTTTGTTACAAAATGCATAAATATAACATTTTTTTTATAATTATAAGCGTTCAAAAATATTATGTCAACACTTTTTTCAAGATTTGATTGACAATTTGCAAAACACTTCACCCTGGTCGTCTTGCAAAACTTCCAAATAGTGTGTATTCAAATAATCTGGCACACAGAACGAAAGTGATGCAAGCGCAGATTGAATTTTTGTATTTAATTTTGAATTTGGCGCATAGATTTTTATCAAGAAATCGTCATGTGTGTAAAGTGAAATTATATCGCCATCGTCATATATTATTTCTTGCGTGTCACTGTAATCAATTTTTATATTTTTTATCAAAGCCTTTTGCTCGGTTATATCACGATTGTTCAGCAAAAATGCATCAGACAATTTGCAAATCAAGTCAGACTTGTCCAAAAACAACAACCTGTCACCTGCTTTGATAATCTTGTGTAAAAAATCAAAATTTGTGTTTTCAATCAACACGGCATTTGATTGAACAGAATCGTAAGTTGCACTGTTTATCACATTCACAACATAAAAATCTTCGTCACAAATATAAAAAGTATCTTTTGTATTGTCTTTTATTGCAAACAATTCTTCACGTTGAGCAAAGTGAACAACCAATTTATTTGGAAATTTTATTTCAACGTTAATCACGTCGATAAGTGGGTTTTGGTTTTGGATTTCATCTTCTATTTTGTGCTTGTCCAAAAAGAACACCACACCACCTTTGTTTACTTGCAATGAGGAGGTGTCAATGTTGTTTTTGTTATGCGGAACATACTCTATACTTTTTACAGAAAACACGGTAAAAAGCAACGTTAAAATCGTTGCTAAACATACGAAAACTACGCTAGATATTATTATCGCTTTCTTCTTCAATTTTTATCCTTTTTATGTCTGCCCCAAGACTGGCAAAATCTTGCTCAATATTTTGATATCCACGGTCAATATGATGTACATCACTCACTGTGGTTTTTCCATTTGCAGCAAGACCAGCACAAACCAAACATGCGCCACTTCGCAAATCTGTTGCAGTCACCTGCGCCCCATGCAAAAAACCACCGTTTATAGTTGCCACTTTGCCATCCACAGTTATATCAGCGCCCATTTTTTGAAGTTGCGGAACATGCTTGAAACGCGTTTCGAAAAGATTTTCAGTTACACTGCTCTTCCCTTTGCAAACGCAAGCCAACGCAACCATCTGAGATTGCAAGTCCGTCGGGAACCCTGGATAAGGTTTTGTTTGGATGTGTCCAAATGACTTTGGACATCCATCACCTTGCACAATTATTTTATCACTATCAACCTGTATTTTGCAACATTTATTTTCAATTTTTTGTATCAAAGATTTCAAATGTTCCGCTTTTGTATTTTTCAATGTAACCTTTCCGCCTGTCATAGCAACCGCTGTCAAAAATGTTCCAGTGATTATCCTGTCAGGAATAGGCGTGTAAATTGTTGAACAAAAGTCTTCACTGCCTTTTATCGTGATGCGTTTTGTGCCGGCACCACTTATTTTTGCCCCCATACTGTTCAAAAAGTTCTGCAAATCAACAATCTCTGGCTCTCGAGCAGGATTGAAAATATGTGACATTCCCTTGGCACAACAACAAGCCATCATCAAATTTTCAGTGGCACCCACACTTGCAAATCGCAAGTGTATGTCGTTTGCTTTCATATTTTCACCATCACACATCAAAAAACTGTCTTGTTCATCAATTTTCACACCAAGTGTTTTCAAACCTTCAATATGTAAATCTATTGGTCTTGCCCCTATCGCACATCCACCAGGATATGATATTTTTGCTTTTTTGAGCCTTGCAAGCATCGGCCCCAAACAAAAAATCGAAGACCGTAAAAGTTTTGTTTGACATTCAGGAAGTTCAAAATTGCAAATATTCTTGCAGTTTAATTCCAATGTTCCATTTTTCTTTGTTATATCGGCACCCAATGTTTGCAAAATATTGCACATATTTTTTATATCTTCAAACTCTGGTATGTTCTTCAAAACAACTTTGCCATTACACAAAATACTTCCTGCCAAAATAGGAAGTATTGCGTTTTTACTGCTTGATATACTCAAGGTGCCATAAAGTTTTTTGCCACCACAAATTTCTATTTTATCCACTGAAACCTCTCAGTAACAATATATTAGCCAACAGAAATTTATGTTAATATTTTGCTAAAAGATTTTATTCTCCGCAAAAAACAGAAAAAAATATAAAAAACAAAAAGTGGCATTTCCCTGCCACTTTTTTTCCTGTATATCATTGCTTTTTTACTGAGTATTAACGCCCAACATGATTTAGTCGTTTTTGAGCAATTATCGAGAAACTCGATGAATTTCATCAAAAATATCGAGTTTGCTGATATTTTTGCATAAAAAAATTGCCTTTTGGGCAATTTTGGTCTTTGTAACAAAACATCAATCAAGGAAAACCTTGTGTTTGATTATTTGTTATCTTTTGATTTGATTTTAGCGGCTTTTCCAGTAAGGTTTCTTACATAGTAAAGTTTTGCTCTTCTTGGGTTGGCTTTTCTTACAAGTTCTACCCTTTCAATCAAAGGTGAATGTACAGGGAAAGTTCTTTCAACACCGACACCGTAGGATATTCTTCTTACAGTAAATGTTTCACGAACACTGCCATTTCTTTTTGCGATAACAACGCCTTCATAACCTTGAAGTCTTTCTTTGTCACCTTCTTTGATTTTGTAGTATACTTTTACAGTATCACCGACTTGAATTTCTGGAGCATTTTCACGCATATTTTCTTTTTCAATAACGTCAACTATGTTCATTTCATTCTCCTTTTTATCAAAGTGTTCATGTTTGTCCTTTGTTTGCAACAAATAAAACAGCGGAGCACCCGAAGTCTTGTTGTATTTTAGCATATTTCTTTTTTGTTGGCAAGTCTTTTTTTTATATTTTTTTTTGAAATTGACAAATATCTTTTTTTGTATCAAAACGCGTTTTGTATGTGATTTATTTGATCGTCGTATACTTCGATAACATCAAATCTGACTTGCCCGTCCAACAGTTTTTGTTTCATAAGATAAACTGTTGCAATGTTTCGAATTTTGTGTTGTTTGCGTTTGTCAACTGCTTCACTTGCTCGACCGTATTTTTCCGAAGTTCGAGTTTTGACTTCGACAAAAACAACACAGTTTTTGTCTTTTGCAATGATATCAATTTCACCAATTTTGTTTTTGTAATTGGTCTTTAATATTTTGTAATTGTTTTGTTCAAGATACTTTCTTGCAAGTATCTCACCTTTCATTCCCAAAATTATATGTTGCATATTTTCAATCCAAACAAATTTTTCCAAGCAAGCCTTTGCGAAAATCGTTCAACAGTGCAACGGCACCCTTGTCAATGTCAGGCTCTCCGCCTTTCAAAAGCAAACCGCGTTTTTTTGAAATATCACTCAAAACTTGCAAATCGTCATCTGCCAAACTTTCAAGTTTGTATCTTTGAAGCAAGCAATCAGAATATGCGTGTTTCAAAAATTTTACAAACTCACACGCCAATTCAACAAGATTGACAACGTCATCTTTGATACTGCCAACAAGCGCCAAGTTTCGTGCTGTTGTCTGGTCATCAAATGATGGCCACAATGTACCTGGTGTGTCAATAAGTTGTATTCCACTTTTCAGTGTGACAAGTTGTTTGCCACGAGTAACTCCAGGTCTGTTACCGGTGATTGCTTTGCTTTCACCACAAAGATTGTTTATAAGCGTGCTTTTGCCGCAATTGGGAACACCGATTACCATTGCCTTTGGAGTATATTTTATGCCTTTTTGCTTGTACTTTTCAATTTTTGTTTTTGAAAGCTTTAAAAGCATAGGCTCAACAATTTTGCCTGCGCCAGATTTTGCACTGTTAAGTTCCAAAACGGGCGCTGTTGAAGAAAGTTCAGATTTTATTGCTTTGAGTTTTTTTTCATCTGCAAGGTCATATTTGTTAAGCACGTACAAAATTTGTTTGTCTTTTGCAATCGAAACAAATTTTGGATTGATACAACTTTTGGGTGCACGGGCATCCAAAAGATAAATAAGCACGTCAACGTTGCTTACTTCTTTTTGCATCATTCTTAATGACTTGGTCATATGCCCTGGAAACCAGTTAATTTTCATTTCCTTCCCCCAACAAATCCGCACGTCTTTCTTTTGTGATTTTTTTTGCCAATTCTTTGCGATATTCATCAACTTTTTGATGATTTCCCGAAAGCAAAATTTCGGGAACCTTGTGTCCCATAAAATCAGCAGGTCTTGTGTATTGTGGATACTCCAAAAGGTTATTTTTGAAACTTTCATCTTCTTCTGAGTGTTGATTGCCCAATACACCTTGTATTTTGCGAGATACACAGTCTACAAGCACCATAGCAGGCAATTCGCCACCTGTAAGAACATAATCACCAATGCTTATTTCCATTGGCTTGAAAATATCAAGTATACGTTCGTCTATGCCTTCATAATGACCGCAAATTATTGCAATATGTGGTTTTTGGCTGAGTTCAAACGCCAAATTGTCGTTCAATTTTTTGCCTTTTGGTGACATATATATCAATGTTGTGTCATCTTTCAAAACGCTTTTTATACTGTCATACAGTGGCTGAGGAGTCATCAACATTCCACTTCCACCACCATAGCAATAATCGTCGCAACGTTTGTTTGGATCCAATGAAAAATCGCGAATATTAACCAAGTCAATATCCAAAATACCTTTTTCTTTTGCTTTTTTCAAAATGCTTTCATCAAGTGCGGAAAACATTTCGGGAAACAAAGTTAAAATATCGATTTTCATATGTCCTCAACAAATTTTATGTTGGTTAAATTTTTCTTTGTCAACAATTATCAGCTTTTGCTGTGGAAAAACTTTTACAAATATTTCCTTCAAAAAAGGGACTTGATACTCTCTGCCATCTGCAAATATAACCCAAACATCAGCGGCACCATATTGCTCAACATCAACAAGCTTGCCAACAAAATTGTTTTGTTGGTCAAAAATTTGACTGTCCAAAATGTCTTCAATCAAGTATTGATCTTCGGGCAACAAAAAGTCGTTTTTGTCAACACTGACAAACTTTCCCCTTAACATTTCGGCTTTGTCAACATCATCAATTCCTGCAAATTTTACAAAAGCAAATTGGTCGTTCAACCTTAGGCTTTCAATCTTTGCTTTTGAAACACCCACATAAAGATATTTCAAATTATTAAAAACCGCAAGGCTATCTGTCGAAAGCAATATTTTTACTTCGCCATTCAAACCTTGTGGTTTTACAATTTTGCCAACGGAAACTTGTTGCATCAATTTTCACCAATTTTGACAATATATTTTTTCTTTTCTTTTGCAGAAATGCTTCTTACTATATTTCTTATACTTGTTGCGATTCTGCCATTTTTGCCGATAACTTTTCCAATTTGGTCAGCTGGAACTTTTACAGTTATAACAACAGTATTGGCGTCAATTTTTTCGTCCACCGAAATGTTGTCAGCATTATCTACCAAAGCACAAATGATATAATTTACTAAATCTTTCATCAATTTGCTCCTATTTCTTTTCGATAATGCCACTCTTTACAAGCAAATCTTTTGCAACTTGGGTTGGTTGAGCGCCATTTGCAATCCACTTTTTTGCTTTGTCAGCATCCAACTTAATTTCTGCTGGTTCTGTAAGTGGGTTGTAGGTACCAAGAATTTCGATAAATCTGCCATCTCTTGGTGATCTTGAATCAGCAACAACTACACGATAAAAAGGTGATTTTTTATCTCCCATTCTTGTAAGTCTGATTTTTACTGCCATTTTTTCCTCCTAAATTTGTCTTGTTTATATTAACAACTCAAATTTCTTCAAGTTGAATAATATCCGTCTTGATCAATACGCCATTCGACGCATCAAAACATCCCTTTCAAGCCTTTCTTGCCTTTGAGCTGCTTCATCATCTCTTTTGATTGCTCAAACTGTTTCAAAAGCATGTTAACGTCCTGAATTGACGTTCCACTTCCCTGTGCGATACGCTTCTTTTGACTGGCTTTTATAAGGTCAGGATTAAGTCTTTCTTTTTTTGTCATGCTTTGAATGATTGCTTTGTTTCTGACAATTTGTTTTTCATCAATGTCAAGACTTGAAATCTTGTTTGAAACCCCTGGCAACATAGACAAAATATCTTTCAAATTGCCCATCTTTTTGATTTGTTCAACCGAAACCAAGTAATCTTCAAAGGTAAAGGTGTTTTGCCTGAAACTTTGTTCAAGTTTTTTGGCACTTTCTTCATCAACTGCATTTTGCGCTTTTTCAATAAGTGAAAGTACATCGCCCATTCCCAAAATACGACTTGCAATTCTGTCTGGATAGAATGGTTCAATATCACCAATTTTTTCACCTACACCGCAAAATTTGATTGGCTTGTTGCAAATCGCTTTTATTGAAAGCGCTGCACCACCCCTTGTGTCACCATCCAGTTTTGTGATAATCACACCAGTGATGTCAAGTTCGTCATTGAATGCCTTTGCAACGTTGACTGCATCTTGTCCAGTCATAGCGTCAACTGTAAGCAAAATTTCGGTTGGTTTGACTTCGGCTTTGATTTTTTTGAGTTCGTTCATCAATTCTTCATTGATATGAAGTCTGCCCGCAGTGTCAATTATAACCGTGTCAAATCCTTGCTTCAATGCAAAGTCAACCGCTTGTCTTGCGGTTTTTACCGGGTTTTGAGTTCCCTTTTCAAACACTTGTGTATTGGCCTGTTTCCCAACAATTTTCAGTTGATCAATCGCAGCGGGTCTGTAAATATCACAAGCGACAAGCAAAGGCTTTTTGCCAGATTTTTTCAAATAACCAGCAAGTTTTGCACACATTGTAGTTTTGCCCGCACCTTGCAATCCACACATCATGTATACGGTTGGCAAACTGCTTGAAACGGCAAGTTTTTGATTTGGACTGCTCATCAAAGCAACAAGTTCTTCATTTACGATTTTTATAACCTGTTGTGATGGTGTAAGACTTTTCAAAACTTCATCACCCAAACATTTTTCACTTGTTTTGGCAATAAAATCTTTTACAACAAGATAATTGACGTCTGCTTCCAAAAGAGCAAGTTTGATTTCTCGCATTGCTTCTTTCACTTCAAGTTCTGTCAATCTTCCACGATTTGTAAGTTTTGAAAATACGTGCCCAAGTTTTTCACTCAGTCCGGAAAATAAAGCCATCTTTCCACCTTATAAAAGATTTTTCAAAGTTTTTTTTGATTGCTGAAAATTCTGTTCATCCATTGCATCAACGATTTCCATAATTTGAACATGATGCAATTTTTGCTCATACTTTTCAAGTTTTCCAAGTGACAAATTCAAACTTTCACTTATAGCCTGACGTGTTATGCCGTTGTTTGAAGCAAGTTCTGACAACGAAAAATCATCAAAATAATAATCTTTCAAAAGTTGAAGTTGCGATTGCTTCAAAAGTTCACCATAACAGTCAATCAACTTGCAAATATACACATTTTTGTTAAGTTCGCCCATAATCACCTGTCAAGTAAAAAAACTTTACACATAATATATCATTTCTTTGCACAAATTGCAAGTGTTTTTTTAAAAAATTATCCCTTGTCTATAACTTTTTCAAATTCGGACACCACTTGATCAATATTCATGTTTGACGTATCGATCACAACAGCGTCTTTGGCGATGACAAGTGGTGAATTTTTTCGTGTTTCGTCACGCAGGTCGCGTTCTTTTATATCTTGAAGTATTGTTTCATAATCACACAAAATGCCTTTTTGAATATTTTCATCATATCTACGTTTTGCACGAATTTGTGGACTGGCAGTAATAAAAAACTTGAAGTTCGCATCTGGCAAAACAACGCTTGTTATATCCCTTCCTTCAACAATAACACTCATTTTGTTGGCAATTTGTCTTTGCAATTCGACAGCTTTGTGTCTTACATATGCGTATTGTGAAACAACCGAACTAGCATTGGAAATTTTTTCTTGTCTAAGAAATGGCGTAACCACTCTGCCATTCAAAATATCAATTTGCTCGTTATTTTCAAATTTGATTTGTAAATCAATATTCTGTAAAACTTGTTCAACTGAATTTTGATCATAAATGTCAATATTATTTTCCAAACAATACAGAGAAAATGCTCTGTAGATACTTCCCGTATTCAAATGGAGTATGTTGTATTTTTTTGCCAATTGCTTAGCGACTGTAGACTTTCCACTCCCCGCTGGACCATCAATTGCGATTACCAATTTTTTCATATTACCCTCTTCAACTTACATCTATAATAATACAGCAATTTTCAAAAACAATCAACAAATTACAATCAAAAACTAATATCGCAAAATTCGCTTTTTCGTTCTAAAAAATTACTGAAATCTTTAATTTAATTTAAGTTTATCGAAAATAATTTGACATTTTTCTAGCGTATATCTTTTTTTCTTTCAAAAATACCTAATTTATAGCGTTTTTTCTGCTTTAACAAAAAAAAATGGTGTGCTATCCTAAAACAGAAATCGGGAGGATTTATGGAAAAATTAAAACTTTTTATCGCAGACAATAGCGATAATTATCGTGCAGAGTTACAAGATTTTTTTAAAGATAAATATGATGTAGTCGGCACAGAAAACAACGGAGAAAAAACATTTGAGTATTTGAAAAACAATAAAGTCGACTTGCTTATCTTAGATGTTGTTATCGGCGGAATTGATGGATTTGAATTGCTTTCAAAAATCAACAAACTTGAAAACAAACCAAAAATAATTATCAATTCGTCATTGACATTGGACGGTTTTATTTCAAAAGCCATGTCAGAAGGAGCCAATTATTATATGATCAAGCCTGTAGACAAAAACGTACTTCAAAAAAGGATAGTCGAGCTTTTTGAAACCGAGCAAGCACCTGCGCCTGCAGCAAAAAACAAGGCATTGGAAGAAAAAATAACAAACATATTTATTACAGTCGGCATCCCTGCCCACATCAAAGGATATCAATATTTGCGTGAAGCAATTAAACTTGCAATTGACAATCCTGATATAATAAATTCTATCACAAAAAAACTGTATCCTGCCATTGCTACAAAATTTCAAACAAGTGCAAGCAAAGTTGAAAGAGCAATAAGACACGCCATCGAAGTTGCATGGAACCGTGGAAAAATCGAAAATATAAATTCGGTATTCAAAATAAAGGTTTATGATACAAATGAAAAGCCAACAAATGGCGAATTTATTGCACTTGTCGCTGACAAAATGCTTATTGAAGGATATTGATAAATAACAAAAAAACTGTAAAAAAAATCACAAAAAATTGAAAATAATTATTTTGTGATTTTATTTTTTTAAATTCGTATTTTTATTATGATGAATTATTTTTATCAATATTTTAAGCAATATCAAAATTTTGGTTTGAGTATATCGCTTATGATTATTGCTTTGATTTGTGGTGGAAGATTTTTTATTGCATCGCCAAGTTCTTTCCCGCTCAGGTTTGTGTTTAGACCATATCTTCCAAGATGGTTGCGAGATGATGTATCATTTGTCAGTGTGTTTTCCAAAAAGTCATTCATTTCGTCAAGCGACAAATTGTCAGCGTTTTTGAAAAAATTGCTATCTTCATTAAATTTGTCATCTTTATACTTTTGAGCTGATTCATGGTCAGCTTTTTCAAGTTCAGCCAAAAGTTTGTCAAGGTCAATATCGTCTTCATGCAAATCATCAACAAATTCTGTATTGGTATCATTAACTTCTGGTTCAAAAACTTTTCCAACCATCAAATTATCTTGGTCGACCATTGTGTCATAATCTTGTTTTTCTTCTTTGTGAGCATCATGTTGTTTTTTGTTTTTTTTGGATACTTTCTCTTTATTTTTCTCTTTATTTAATTTTTCTTTTTTTTCCTGCTTTACTTTGGGCTTAATTTTAAGTATCTTTTTTATTTTTTCCAACAAAAACTTACGCTTGTCAAAAATTATAAAACCAACAAACAATGCCATCGCTATAAATATCAAAATCAACCAACCGGCCATATTTTTCCTTTAATTATCTTCGTGAAGTAGGCTTGTTTTGATCATTACCTGCCAACGCATTGCGCATTGCTGTGTCCGAATTCAGATTTTGAATTTTGTAATAATCCATTACACCCATTTTTCCGTTTTTTATTGCTTCCGCCATCGCTTTTGGAACTTCTGCTTCTGCCGAAAGTACCATAGCTTTCATTTCTTGCGTTCTTGCGCGCATTTCTTGTTCTGTTGCAACTGCCATCGCCTTTCTTTCTTCGGCTTTTGCTTGTGCAACTGTTTTGTCTGCTTCAGCTTGGTCCATAACAAGTCTTGCACCAATGTTCTTTCCTACGTCAATGTCAGCCATATCTATTGATATAATCTCATAAGATGTACCGCTGTCCAAGCCCTTTGCAAGTACCGTTTTTGAAATCAAGTCAGGATTTTCCAAAACGACTGTGTGAGTTTCGGCTGAACCAACTGTTGTAACGATACCCTCACCGACACGGGCAAGGATTGTTTCTTCACCTGCACCACCAACAAGTCTGGATATATTTGCTCTTACTGTAATTCTTGCCTTAACTCTAAGTTCAATACCGTTTTTTGCAATAGCTGAAATCCAATCCGTTTCAATTACCTTTGGGGTTACGCTTTGCTTTACAGCAAGAGAGATATCACGACCGGCAAGGTCAATTGCTTTTGCCAAGTCAAGTGACAGATTGAATTTTGCACTATGTGCCGATATGAGTGAGTTTACAACTTTTTGAACGTCACCACCTGCCATATAGTGTGTTTCAAGGTCAACGATTTCAATATTCAAGCCGGCTTTTTTTGCTTGAATGTACGCATCAATAATTTCGGCAACTTTGATACGACGCATTTTCATTCCGACCAATCTTGTCATTGAAACGTGTGCACCAGACACAAGTGCAACAAACCAAGTTTTAAGTGGCACTATTGCAATCAAAATACCAAGTGCAACAACCAACAAGCCCAAAAATACATAAAGTATAATTTCCCAAGTTTGAACAGCCAATAAAATATTCATTTCAAAACTCCTTTAACAATTTTTTCTACATAAATGTTGTTTCCAACAACATCAATTACTTTTGCTTTTTCACCTACATACAAAAAGTCATCACGTGAAAGGACATCCAATATTTCTTCACCAAATTGCATTTTCCCAACAGGTCTGCAATCTGTTACGACAACACCAACTTGCCCTATCAAACTTACATTGACGTTGTTAAAATGATCGTTGTAATTTGTTGGAAGTGCGGTATGATTTTCTACAAGTGCGGACTTTCCCAAAAGTCCATATTTTGCGGAACGAATAAACAGCAAAATTATCAGTATCAAAATCAAAAGAACGATAGCAAGCATTATAACAACTTGCAGAACAGAACCAGACAAAAACGCATGAAGAACAATACCCGCAACCAAGGATATAAGTCCACTTATTCCAACAAAACCATAGGACGGGATAACTGCTTCAATCAAACAAAGCACAATTCCCAAGCCAAGAAGCCCAAATACTATCCAGGACGTTTGTGTTACAAGTTTTGTTACCTCTTCCCAAAACATTTATTTCTCCTTTGCGTAAGTATTGTATCATATATTTTTACATTTGTATAGATGGTATTTTAAAAAACTATACTTTTTTGTTTCGTTTATAATAAAACATATACTGCTGAGCGTAGCCAGCATACCTTCCAAATGTGTCAACAAGTGTTTTTGCCATTATTTTTTCATTCGGACATTGTTTGTACAAATCGAAATAAACTTTTTTCACCCAAGTATCAACTGGGAAAACATCCATTCTGCCAAAGCAAAAAAGCAAAATGCAATCAGCAACTTTTGGACCAATGCCACTATAAGACAACAAGATATTTTTCAAACTGGGCGTGTCTAGTTTGGAAAGTTCGTCAAAATTCGAGTTTTGAAGAATTTTTATGGTACTGACCAAACTTTTGGCTCTATACCCACAGCCTGCACTTTCAAAAAAATATTCGTTTTGCTCTGAAAGTGTTTGCAAACTTGGAAATGTGTAATATTCAGTATTTTCAAAACACTTTTTTTCACCCAAGTTTTTGCGTATATATTGCATACTTTTTTTGATTCTTGGGATATTGTTGTTGGCTGAGATTATAAAACCAATCACTGTTTCACAAAAGGACTGCTTCAAAATTCTTATTCCATTTCCAAACTTGAACATTTCTTGAATATCAATGTCAAATTTGTTATCTGTCAAAATCTTGGCAACTTGTTGTTTGATTTGGTTGTAGTCAGTGTTCAAATCAAAAAAATTTACAAAATATTGAGCATTGTTTGACGCAATCAGATAAGTATCCTTAACCTTGGTTATTTTTGCGACATAATCGTTTGAAAACACAACAAAATCATCACCTTTCTTTTCGTATGTAAAAATTTGACCACATTCAAGAATGTGTTCAATATCAAACTCATCACAATTTTTTATTTTTATTAAGTTATTTTCAATTTCAAATATTTTTTCCATAGTTATTATAAAAAAAAGATTTTGTATCTCTACAAAACCTTTATAACAAATTTTCAAAAAAATTTCAAGTCTAACCTTCAATTACATTGACATATTTTTTGCTGCCACTTTCTGCAAAATTAACTTTGCCGTCAACTTTTGCATAGATTGTGTAGTCTTTTCCTAAGCCAACATTTTTACCAGGATAAAATTTTGTTCCTCTTTGACGAATAATAATGCTTCCAGCACTTACCAATTGGCCATCTCCACATTTTACACCAAGTCTTTTTGCTTGTGAATCTCTGCCGTTTTTTGTGCTTCCGCCACCTTTCTTATGCGCAAAGAGTTGTAAGTTAATAAATTTCATCACAAACCTCCACTTTCATAAATTTTTCATTGCCAATTTGCAAATCTTGCAATGCAATAAGTGCGGTTTCCATGATAATTTGCGTTTTTTCTAAAATACTTTTTTCAGATTCAAGAATTTTGCAACACAAATACCCTTGTTTTTCCCTGCGTTCAAATTGCAAATGGCATTTTACAACTTGTTTGAGCCCCAAAACGGCACTTTGGCTTATGGCAGATATACCTGCACACAAAACATCTTCTCCACTTTGAGCCAAACCAGTGTGTCCATCAAGTTCCATCTTTACAATAAAACCATTTTTTTCATAAAACTTTATTTTTGTCATAATTAACCAATTTTAACAATTTTAAGTTTTGTCCAAGGTTGACGGTGACCTTGTCTGCTTCTTACGTTCTTTTTTGCTTTGTATTTGTAAACAAGGATTTTTTCACCTTTTCCATGTTCAACAACTTCAGCAACAACTTTTACACCTTTAACAACTGGTGTTCCAGTTTTGATTTTGCCATTGTCATTTACAAACAAAGCATCAAATTCGATATTTTTTCCAATTTCTTGGTCAAGTTTTTCAACCAAAACTTCGTCGTTTTCAGCAACTTTGTATTGCTTTCCACCTGTTTGTATAATTGCAAACATCGCTCTTCCTCCTATCCAAATCTCACTATCCCCAGGCGGTAACAAGTTACACTTTGAAGCCATGGATATGTGGCACTGCGACAATATTATCATAGATATATATTTTTTGTCAAGTATTTAGCAAAAAAAAAGCACAACCAAAGGTTGCACTTTCCAAAAATTATCTTTTGCTGAATTGTGATGCTTTTCTTGCTTTTTTCAAGCCGTATTTCTTTCTTTCTTTGCTTCTTGCATCCCTTGTCAAAAAACCACCTTGTTTAAGTTCAGGTTTTAATGTTTCTTCTGCTTCGCAAAGTGCTCTTGAAATACCATGACAAATTGCACCAGCCTGACCTGTAAGTCCACCACCATAAACGTTTACGATTATGTCATATTTTTCAGCAGTGTTTGTCAATGCAAGTGGTTGACGAACAATAAGCTTCAAAGTTTCAAGTCCAAAATATTCATCGATATTTTTGTCGTTGATAACAATTATTCCACTTCCGTTTGCAACAAGTCTAACTCTTGCAACTGAACTTTTTCTTCTTCCAGTTGCCCAATAAATTTGTGCAGTTTGCTTTGTTGCTTTTTTTGTTTTCTTTTCTTCTGCCATTTTATCTTACTCCTTTAAGAGTGATTAACTCTGGTTTTTGTGCTTCATGGTCATGTTCAGCACCTTTGAATACTCTGAGTCTTGTAAGCATTTGTCTTCCCAAAACAGTTTTTGGAAGCATTCCCTTTACTGCGTTCATAACTACAAGGTCAGATTTGTTTGACATAAGTGTTTTGTAATCAACTTCTTTGAGTCCACCAACATAACCGCTGTGGTGATACATTTTCTTTTGTTCCAATTTTTTTCCTGTCAAAACAACTTTGTCACTATTTATAACTATCACATAGTCGCCACTGTCAACGTGTGGTGTGAAAGTAGGTTTATTTTTTCCGCTTAATATATCAGCAACTTGGCTTGCCAATCTTCCAAGAGGCATTCTTGTTGCATCAACAACAAACCATTTTCTTTCAACATCGTTTGGCTTTGCCATAAATGTTTTCATTTTTTCCTCCAAATATTTTACCATTCGAAAAAACAATAACATTTTTGCTAGGGGCTAATTTACAAAAAAAATTGCCTTCACGAATAAGACATAGCAATTATATATTAAGGCAAAAATGATGTCAAGTATTTTTTGCAAAAAAATGATAATTTCAAACAAATTTGTTCTGATTGTTTGTCAACATCATCTGTATTACTTAAATCTTATGCCATAGTCGACGTTGTACAACACAAGTCCTTTTGCAGGTGCAGTCTTCCCTGCTTTTGTTCGATCTTTTTGCTCCAATATTGTTTTTATTTGTTTTGGTGATATTTTGCCAAAGCCAACATCAAGCAAAGTACCTGCAATTATTCTTACCATATTGTGCAAAAAACCGTTTCCACAAATTTTTAATGTTATACATTCATTTTTCTTGCAGATCTTTATATTTTTTATTGTTCTTGTATTATTTTCGTTTTCAATTTTCCTTGGAACGCAGAATGAACTGAAATCATGTATGCCAACCAAATACTTTGACGCCTTTTTCATAAGTTGCAAATTTGGCTTATGCTTCAAATAAACGCGATATCTTTCTTTCAATGGTTGAATAGAATCTCCAACATACAAGCAATAGTGATATGTTTTGAACTTCACACTATATCTTGCGTGAAAATCATCAGATACAACCCATGCATTTTTTACACTGATATCATTTGGCAATGATCCTTGAAGTGCGTATGGCAATTTTTTTACATCAAATTTTCCATCGTAATCAAAATGCGCATATTGATTTTTTGCATGCACACCACTATCCGTTCTTCCACTTGCAACAAGTGTAATTGGCTGACACAAAATGCCTTGCAAACATTCTTGCAAAGTTTGTTGAACAGAAACTCCATTTTTTTGTAATTGCCAACCGTGATAATTTGTCCCGTCGTATTCGATTTGTAAAAGCACTCTCATGTTTTTATGATATCATTTTTTTTGATTAAACTCAAACACTTTTTCAAAATAAAAGCACAAACAATCAATAAATAGTTATTGATTTGCACAAACTTATTTTGCAAGTGTTGTACAAATAATTTGACAACAACATATAAGAAAAAGTAAAATTTTTTCAAGAGGTAAATTATGAAAAAATATATAAATGTCGATGGAAACACAGCGACAAGCAACATTGCATACTATTTCAGCGAGGTTGCTGCAATCTATCCTATCACTCCCTCATCAACTATGGCGGAACTTGCCGATGAATGGTCACAAACTGGAAAAACAAATTTGTTTGACATGCCGGTTCAAGTTGAAGAGATGCAATCGGAAGCAGGTGCCGCTGGTGCCGTTCATGGAAGTTTGATTGCAGGTGCACTTACCACAACTTTTACTGCAAGCCAAGGGCTTTTGCTTATGATACCAAATATGCTCAAAATCGCAGGCGAACTGTTACCTGCTGTTTTCCATGTTTCTGCAAGAGCAGTTGCCACTCACGCTCTGTCAATTTTTGGTGACCATTCAGACGTTATGCAATGTCGTGCAACTGGATTTTGTATGCTTGCTTCATCATCCGTTCAACAAGCACAAGATATGGCTGTTGTAGCACACATTGCCGCGCTCAAATCATCTCTTCCCTTTTTACATTTTTTTGATGGTTTTCGCACATCTCATGAAGTCCAAAAAATTGAAGCGATTGACGAAAGTATACTCAAAGAACTGACACCTTTTGATGAAATTCAAAATTTCAAAAAAAGATGTCTGAATCCATCTCACCCTTCACAAGCGGGAACAGCACAAAATCCAGACGTGTTTTTCCAAAATCGTGAAGCTTGCAACAAATATTATGACAAAGTATATGATATAGTTTGCAAAACAATGGAAGATTTGTCACAAAAAACAGGAAGGACTTATCACCCATTCGATTACTTTGGTGACAAAAATGCCGAAAATGTAATTGTTGTTATGGGAAACGGTGCAGAAACCATTGAAGAGGCGCTTGAACACACAACAAATATTGGACTTGTAAATGTAAGACTTTACAGACCATTCAATATTGACGCGTTTGTTTCCACCCTTCCAAAAAATGTCAAAAGAATAACCGTTTTGGACAGAACAAAAGAAAGCGGAAGTCCATATGAACCACTGGCTCTTGACGTTATTTCTGCCCTTTCTCAAAAAAATATCAAAGCCGAAGTGCTTGCTGGAAGATACGGTCTTGGTGGAAAGGAATTTGACCCTGCTTGTGTAAAAGCCATAATTGACAATATGCTTTCAAAAAATCCAAAAATTCACTTTACTGTTGGTATCGAAGACGATGTTACAAATTTGTCTTTGCCAATCAATATGGATTACGAATTGCCAACTTGCGCCAAACAACTCAAATTTTATGGACTTGGCGGAGACGGCACAGTAAGTGCAAACAAAAATTCTATAAAAATTATTGGTGAAAATACAAACAAGTACACTCAAGGATATTTTGAATATGACAGCAAGAAATCTGGTAGTTTGACGATTTCACATCTTCGCATAAGTGACAATCCTATCAAAAGCACCTACACTATAAGCAAAGCGGATTTCATTGCAATCCACAACTTTAATTTTGTCGCTAGATATGACATACTGAAAGACCTTAAAAAAGGTGGCGTTGTACTTTTGAATACGACCTGTTCTGAAAATGAACTTGATACATGCTTGCCAATGAATTTTAAAAAAGATTTGAAAGCAAAAAATGCGAATTTGTACATTATAAACGCACAAAAAATTGCAGAAGAAATTGGACTTGGCAATAAAATAAACACCATAATGCAATCGGCATTCTTCAAAATAAGCAACGTAATTGATTTTGAACAAGCAAAACAATATATGAAAAAGTACGCTGAAAAAACTTATGGAAAAAAAGGCGAACAAGTTGTCAAAACAAACTTTTTGGCTATTGATAAAGGCAGCGAAAATTTGATAAGAGTCGATTTGAACAATTTAAGTGAAACCACTGGTTCAAGTTATGACAAACAAACTGATGACAAATATTTCCGTGAATATATAGAGCCGATAAATCGTCTTCAGGGCAACAATTTACCTGTCTCAAAATTTTCTGTCGACGGAAAAGTACCTACTGATACGACAAAATTTGAAAAACGTGGCATTGCTTCTCGACTTCCCTGCTGGCAAAGTGAAAATTGTATTCAATGTGGCATGTGTGTTGCTGTTTGTCCTCACAGTGCTTTGAAATCTGCTATACTATCACCATCAAATTTGGAAAATAAACCATCTTCGTTTGCAACGGCAAATGCAATGGGTTGTGTCGGCAAACAATACAAATTGCAAGTCAGTCCACTTGACTGCACTGGATGCGGTGTTTGTGCAAATACATGTCCAGCAAAACAAAAAGCAATAATAATGAAGCATACAAGCGAAATTTTGGACGACGAAAAACAAAATTTTGACTATTTTGAAAATCTTGAAAAAGAAAATTCGCCTTTCAACAAAAACTCAACAAAAGGTTTGCAATTTGAAAAATCGTATTTTGAATACAACTATGCATGTGCTGGTTGCGGAGAAACACCATATATCAAACTTGCATCTCAACTTTTCGGTGAAAACATGATAATAGCAAACGCAACTGGGTGTTCAAGCATATATGGTGGTTCTTCGCCTGCTTGCCCATACAGCAAAAACTGCAAAGGCTATGGTCCCGCTTGGGCAAACAGTTTGTTTGAAGACAATGCCGAATTTGGCGCAGGCATAAGTTTTGCTGTTCAATCAAACAAACAAAGACTTTTGCATCTTGTCAACCTTTATCTTCCAAATACATCCGGTGAACTTAAAGAACTTTTGACAGAATGGTGCCAAACAAAACAATGTTCAAACGACGTCGCAGAAAAAATTGTCAGTTTGCTTCAAGGACAACCAAAAGATGAATTGCAACAACAAATAATCGCGCTTTCCGACTTTTTGGCAAAGAAGAGTATTTGGATAATTGGCGGAGATGGTTGGGCTTATGATATTGGCTATGGCGGTTTAGACCAAGTCCTAAATTCAAAACAAAACGTCAACATTTTGGTTTTGGACACAGAAGTATATTCAAATACAGGTGGTCAAAGCTCAAAATCAACTCCTCGTGGCTGTTTTGCAAAATTCGCATTTGGCGGAAAGCAAACAAAAAAGAAAGATTTGGGAATTATTGCAATTGCAGGCAAAAATTGCTATGTTGCAAGCATTGGATTGGGTGCAAACATACAGCAATCCATAACAGCATTCAAAGAGGCAGAAGAATTTGACGGCCCAAGTTTGATTTTGGCATACTCACCTTGTGTCAATCATGGCTTCAATATGGAGCAAAGCCAACAGGAAATAAAACGTGCTGTTGCAAGTGGATATTGGAACTTGTACAGATACAACCCAACGACAGACCAATTTAAACTTGACAGTCCAAAACCATCCATGAGTTATGAAGAATTTTTGCTCGGCGAAACAAGATATTCCGCACTTTTGAAAAAAGATCAACAAAAAGCAAAAGAACTTTTTGAACTTGCCACACAAGATGCAATCAAACGTCATGAGCAACTGGAAAAAATGGCAAACCAAAATTCTTAAAATAATACAAAAAAAAAGTAAACTCTCAATGAGTTTACTTTTTTGTTATTTAATTAAAAACAAACAAAATGTATAAAATAATAAAAAGTGTCAAAAATTTTGAATATGAAAGTAAAATTATCATCAATATTCAGTATTTTTTTCAGGTTATTAGTAATATTTTT
>ULVD01017265.1_pt1 | contig 21537 bp, 15 predicted proteins | sample 1959101 | NCBI WGS metagenome assembly ULVD01 (sample SAMEA4835777, study PRJEB28245) | human gut metagenome | biome: gut microbiome; material: fecal sample | place: Denmark | collected 2008
TGCTACAACGGGATATCCTTCCCGTAGCAATGGATAGCAATATGAAGAAGGAGCGTTGCATCCGAACGGTGATTTAACGTCTGCGGGCTGTTATGTCTCAACGACAGACGTTTGCGGATGCGTTCCATGACGGGTGCGGTCATAAAACTATAAATATTTTTTGCAGACTTCTGCGGCAAGGCGTGTCAGCAGTTCGGCTGCATGGCTTATGGCATAGTCGGTATCGGGAGCTATATCGGCTATGGCGTAAATGGCGGATACTCCGTGGCGCAGCATCTCATCGGCTCCCGCGCCTATCTGACCGACCAGAGCCACGACCGGGATACCGTGCGCGGCGGCAGCGGCGGCAACTCCGCTTATCGCTTTGCCGAAGGCACTTTGAAAGTCTATCTTTCCCTCTCCGGTGATAACAAGCCCGGCGCCGTCGAGTATGCGGTCAAATCCCACGGCTTCCAGCACTGCGGAAATACCGGGACATATGCGCGCGTCAAACAGCGAAAGCAGCGGGAAGGGGAGTCCGCCGCCCGCGCCGACACCGGGGATATCCGATGCGTTGCGGGATATTACGGCGAGCTTTGAGGCATAATTCTGCATTCCCGCCTCAAGCCTTTCAAGCATTTTTGCGTCCGCGCCCTTCTGTGCGCCGTATACATACGTTGCTCCGTTCTTTCCGGTCAGCGGATTTGTGACGTCGCACGCAATCGTTATCTGCGTATCGTAAAGCCTCGGGTCGATCCCGGAAATATCAATATCCGTGACCCTGCAAAGGTCGCGGGCACGTATTCCGCAGAGCTGTCCGTCCTTGCCGTAAAAAACTACGCCGAGAGCCTCAAGCATTCCCGCACCGCCGTCGTTGCAGCCTGTTCCGCCTACTGTAAGTAGTATTTTACGGAATCCTCTGTCGAGGGCGGCACTCATAAGCGCCCCGACGCCGCGCGTTGTGGAATTATCCGGTCGGCGGCGGTTAGCCGGGATGGTGCCAAGCCCTACTGCCTGAGCCGATTCTATTACGGCTGTGTCACCGATAAAGCCGAATTCCGCAATAATAGGTTCTCCTTCTGTGTTGAACGTCGCAACCGACGCGCGGCAGCTTTGGTCTGTCAGTGCGTCAAGCGTTCCCTCTCCGCCATCGGCGACAGGCACTTCTACCGTCAACGCCTCCGGAGCGGCTATATGTATTCCTTGGGCGATCGCCCGGGCAACCCGTGCGGCGTCAAGGCTTCCCTTGAAGGAGTCGGGCGCAATAACTATTTTTTTCATTGTCGGCAATTATCCTATTCTCAAAGGTTCTTCGGAAGAATATACAAAAAAACAAGCAAAATAACGATAAAAAAAGATGATAATTATATAAAATGCTCACATGGGGTATGTATAATATCACTGCGGTGAATTCATTATATCACACCGGAAGCTATAAAGCAATACCGCACATACAAGACGGAGAGCTTTTGGCAAACACGCGCGACAAAAAATAAGAATGATTAAAGGAGACAGAAATATGAAATTATCGTCAAGAATAATTGTCGCTTTTCTACTTTTGGCCATGCTATTATCACTTTTTTCGTGTCGTGACAATACCGAACAGGGAAGCATTGACAGCTCGGCGGTCAGATCCACCGCTGAGGTTACAACTGCAGATACTGAGGAATTTTACGATTCCTGCGGACGGACGTATGATAATATCGCGTACACAATCCTCCGTTACGATTCAGAACAGCAGGGCGGATGGGTAGGAAGACCAAACGATATTTTCAATGAGGATTCCTCAGCAGGAATTCTTGAAGCAGCGGTTTATAAACGCAACAAGCTTGTTGAAGATAAGCTTGGCATAACCATCAATCTCGTTACATTGCATTCCTCATTTGTAAATGATATGGTAGTTGCGGCATCCGGAGACCACATCTACGATCTTGCGTTGCCGCGTCTCAACGATGTTGCTCGGTTGATGACACAGAATCTTATCCGCGATTGGACGGAGCTTGGCATGGATACCGGATATTCATGGTGGGATCAAAACTCAATTGATACTTTTACGATGGCGGGCAAGGTTTTTGCAATGAGCTCGGATATTACATTTGTTGATAAGCTGTCGACTCTTGCTGTTGTGGTAAACCAGACAAATGCTGATAAACTGAAACTTGGAGACATTATTTCATTGGTTGACAAGCGCGAATGGACAGTAGGAAAGATGCTTGAGCTTGCCAGTAACGCCACCGCGCAGCTTGACGGAGTCAAGGGACTGTACACTCAGAATGACACTTCCTACTACTTCCTTCATGCCGCAAATATTGAGACTGTGACAGTTGAAAACGATCAGCTTGTCTTCAATCTGAACAGTGACCGCGCTATGACTGTACTTCAGAAAGCGTACACGGTGCTGAATTCCGATTACTGCAAGAACAGGCAATACAATGAAAACGGCGGAACGACGGATACGAGCGAGTTTGTTCAGGACTTTATTCAGAACAACGGCGGTCTTTTCATGCTCCGCTCGGTTGAATCCTTTTATGAGATTATAAAATACACAGTAGATTACATGATTCTGCCCATGCCGATATATGATGAAAACGTTGCCGAGTACCGTTCTTCAGTTAACGGCTATACCGCAGTTGCTTTGTGTCTGCCGATAACAAACCCTGTTGATACTGACCAAAGGACAGCAGATATCGTACAGCTTATGGGTATGTATTCAAGCCGCGAGGTTACACCTGTGCTATACAATGTAGTGCTCGGAACACGTTTCGCAGGATCAGCGGATAATGCGAATATGCTGAATCTGATATTTGAAAGCAGATTCTTTGATCGCGGGCTGTACTGGAGCGCCAGTGTTAGAAAAGCAGTTATTAAGTCAAAATCTGCGCTTGTAACCGCAGCCGATACAGTTGCGTCAACAATAAAGGCAAATGAAACTCAGATCAATTCCGAGTTTGCGGCAATTTATAATGCGGCTCAGAAATACCAAAATGTAGGGGGACAAAATAAATGAAATCGGTAATTTTTGCAAACACCCGTACAGGATTGTACGAAGACCCGACCGGATATCAGAACAGCACACTGAGGTATGTGCCTCCGGTGGATTTCCCGGAATATCTTGCGTCAACGCTCGGCAGAGCCAAGATAATGCGAGTATGGATCACGCTCGACGAATACTACGACTATAAGACGGGAGAAAAATATCCCGATTATGACATAGGTCGTGCTCGTTGTCCGGTAAAAGAGATGTACTATCACTATGACTGGGGAAGAACAGTTCCTGCTCCGTCCGGAACAAGATTTCGTGACTATCTTCGCTCTCATTCTGAAAATGCCGATGTTCTGCTGCTTGGAGTTCGCAGACTCGAACGCGAGGTGTCAGACGGAATAATCAGCTATGAAAAATATACCGAGATATTCTCCGATGCGGTCGACTACTGCAAATCCATAGCTCCGAATATCAAATACACAGAGTGCTGCAATGAGCCGGAGCTTTCAAGCTTTGGAGCGCTGAACAGTGAGGAATATTACCGTATTTATATGTGTGCTTACCGCGCCGTCAAGGAGCTGAACCGCACGCGCGGCTATGATATTCCGCTGTTGATAGGCGGCGACGGCGTGCCGAGTCCTTTGGTGCGCATTGACTTGTGGGAGGGATTCCTGCGGTTGCTTTCGGAGACAAAGACCGAGGATAAGCCAATTGATTTTTATTCATATCACCACTACGACATAGGCGCGCGCAGCAATCTTCTGCGTATGGGCTTTGCCCGCGAAAGCGAAGAGATGGGAATCGTTGACCGTTACCGCCTTATTGTTGAGCTGCACGAAAGACTTTTGGAGAAGTACGGTCTTCCCAAAGCGGAGCTTTTCATGGACGAGTGGGGAAAGGCGGCGGCGACGAATAACAAATACGATAATCTGTTGAATGCCACCGGAAACATATTGACGATGAACGCTCAGGTGCAGGGCAAGTTAGGCGATTTCAAGACCTTCCCGTGGTGCACGTTCCACAATCCCGATCTTCAGATATCCTACACTCAGTACACACTGCGCGAGGACGGAAGCTACGCGGCGACTCCGAACGCGCTTGCGCTTATTATGCTTCACCGTCTGCGCGGAGATATTCTCAGAATACACAATAATGCGTTCCGCGGCAATGATACACGCTACCGCGCGCTTGCGGTGCGGGACGGCGATGTAATATCTGTCGTTGTCTGCAACCCCAGAGGAGTTCCGGAAAAATGCACCATTGAGATACGTGAGGCTGAAGCCGGAGACTGGCGGGTCGAGGAGTATATGTGTAATTCCGACCTCAACAACTGCGTTACCGGAAGCGGAAGCGGCGCACCGGAGCTTGAGCTTACCTCAAGCTATGAGCTTATGTCCGGTGGATGTATATCGATCGAGCGCGAGCTTGAGAGGGATGCATTCATGCTTATCCGACTTCGCAAAGCGTAATATACGCAATATAAGCAATGGGACTGCTGCGTTAGGCAGCAGTCCCATAAAAATATTATTCTGTTCTCAGTGCAATGACCGGGTCTTTCTTTGCGGCAAGACGCGACGGCAGGAGACCGGCTATAAGCGTCATTATTATGCTGATCGCAATAAGACCGAGCGAACCGCCGAGCGGCAATGCCGCGCCGATGTTCTGCATTCCGGAGAAGTGATGAATGATTATATTGGTCGGAATTATCAAAAGCAACGTGATCCCGATACCGATAATTCCCGATACGCTTCCGACAATGAAGGTTTCCGCATTGAATACGCGGGAGACATCGCGCTTTGACGCGCCCATTGCGCGCAGTATGCCTATTTCCTTGGTGCGCTCAAGTACGGAAATGTAGGTTATAATACCTATCATTATCGACGAGACGACAAGCGAGATCGCAACGAATGCAATGAGGATTGCGGATATAACATCTATGACCGTTGTGAAGGAGGACATGAGCAGTTTTACGTAGTCTGTGTACTTGATAGTAAGCTCATCATGTCCGCTTTCTTCCGCTTCTTTGTTGTATGCTTCGATCAGGGCTGATATCTCATCCTTGTCGGCGAAGGTCTTGGCGTATATGCTGATAGTCTTGGGTGAATCAAGATCGACCTGACCGAGTAACTTGAGATTTCCTTCATAGGTCGCGCTGGTCTTGGGGATATACTGGCTGAACATAGCAATTATCTGCTCGTCTGTCATTGCTGACATATATCCCTCAAGCTGTGTTCTCTGATCGTCAGGCAGCGTGGCAACATATGCTTTTACGTCTTCAACAGTAATTTTTTCGCCGTCTGTGCGGGAAAAGGGAATTCCGGTGAGAATGTCGGTGTCGGGGTTGCTTTTCTGAGCCTTTATAACGTCGCTTTCATCGGACAATCTTATATACTCGCGTGTCAGCGCAGAGGTGTAGACCACCGAGCCGCCGATTGAAGAAACAACGGCTTCTGCGCTCGGGCGAATTATTCCTACCACCTTCAGCTTTACGCCTTTTTCTTCAAGCAGTCCGGTCAGCTTTTCGGAGTTCTTTTCAAGGTTGTCTCCGGAAATATCGCTTACGTTGCTCCATGTGTCGGTGTTTTCATCGTACACATACCCGTCAGGAGTCGTGAGCATCGTAAAGGTAAGACCGAGAAAATCCTCGTATGAGTACACCGCCGAATCATTCTGGATCTGTTCGCCTTTCATTATTTTGCTGAAAAGCTCAGAGGCTTCGGACTGATCCTTTATGCCGAGGGTGTAGAGTACAAGGTCGCTTACTGAGTTGTTTTTATCAACCACGAGCAATACTTCGTCGTAGTTTGACGGCCAGCGTCCTGCGATGCAGTCGTACTGAGCGCGCATCAGCTCCTCGTCATCGATCATTTCCTCCCACACATCCATACGGTACATCTGAGACGCCATTGAACTCATGTCCTGGCTGAGCGATGTTCCGGCGGAGGACATCATTTCCGCAATGAGCGGGCTGGGATTGACCTTGATAAGTCCTGACACCGAATCGGTGCGGTAGATATTGAAGTCGATATCGTAAGTATATTTGACCGATGAAACATATTCGGAGAAATTGCTGTCCGGATCGTCAAGCACTTTTTTGAAGGCGGCGAGGTCATTCGACTGAATTTTCGACAGCATTGTGTTTATCAGCTCGGTATATACATTGTTGGCGTAGATCTTTCCGTCTTCAATTTCAATGTCCCCGTCGGAGCGGTTTCCCTTGATGGTAGACACAAGGCTTGTAAGATCGAGATTTTCAGCCTTAATTGTAATTGGGTATGAAGAAAGCGTGTCCTCCTGCATGCGTGATATGAATGCCTGAATACCGGTTTGCAGTGAAAGTATCAGAGCAATGCCTATGATCCCGATGCTTCCGGCGAATGACGTAAGCAGCGTGCGCGCTTTTTTGGTCATAAGGTTATTTAGCGAGAGTGAGAGTGCGGTAAAGAAGGACATTGAGGTTTTGCCTTCGTTGCCGTTTTTGCGCTTTTTACCGTTTTTCTCCGCCGCAGCTGTACGCTTTTCAGCGGATGCCCTTTTTTCGCTTTCGGTAGGCTCGTAAGGATCGGAGTCTCCAGTGACCCGTCCGTCAAGCAGTCTTACAAGGCGAGTGGAGTATTTTTCCGCAAGCTCTGGGTTATGTGTTACCATGATGACCAGACGGTCGCTTGCTACCTCCTTGAGTATCTCCATTACCTGAACACTGGTTTCGGAATCGAGCGCTCCTGTCGGTTCGTCGGCAAGAAGGATGTCGGGGTCGTTCACCAACGCACGGGCGATTGCGACACGTTGCATCTGACCGCCGGACATCTGGTTAGGCTTTTTGTTAAGCTGATCGCCCAGTCCCACACGCTCAAGCACCGCCTTGGCACGGCGACGTCGTTCGGCGCGATCCACACCCGAAATGGTAAGGGCGAGCTCAACGTTTGCAAGCACCGATTGATGCGGTATCAGGTTGTAGCTCTGAAATACAAAGCCTATCGAATGATTGCGGTAGGCGTCCCATTCGCGGTCAGTGAATGCGGAGGTCGGTTTTCCGTTTATTTCAAGCTGACCCGAGGTGTATCTGTCAAGTCCGCCGATGATATTCAGAAGCGTTGTTTTGCCGCAGCCGGACGGTCCGAGGACCGACACAAACTCGTTGTCGCGGAATGAAAGCGAAACACCCTTCAGCGCCTCTACCGCTGAGTCTCCCACGACATAGCTTTTTGTAATTTCTTTTAATGTTAGCATCAATGCCTCCGGAATTTTAAAATGCTTGGATTACCGATAAATAAAGAATAATGTATTTTAACATTCAATTGTTTCTTCAATATTTACCTCATATTAAATCAAAGGTATTTTATATGAAACAAAAACATTTTGACCGGTTACGGTTGCTCCGAGGTGAATAAACTGCATTTTGTGAGACGGAAGCTGTGCGAGAGATTAATTACGGCAAAAAGCAGACTCGGAAGTTTTTTGCGCGTGACGGCTGACGCTTGTAGAATTATTCATATTTTTCTGTTCAATCGTTTGTGAGATCCGATAAATTGTATTTATATGCAGAGGCGAATGGATCATGGGCTTCAGAGAAGAATAAGGTGCTTTGAAAGAAAAAGGTTTCCCAATTTCCGAAACGCTTGATTTCTGCGTAAAATTGGGAAACAGTAACGATATGGAGCTTCACTTTGAGCTTATCTGCGAGGAGTGGCATAATCGCGGGGACAACATGTTATCCGATCATTTCTGGCGTCACAGGGATGCGGGTATGTTTTACCTTGAAAAGGTTCTTGACTCGCCGGATAATGACAGGGCGGTTAAAGCCGCATATCTTATGTCAGAGATGATAAATCGTCACAGGTATGCGGATGCCGACAGGCTGATGAGGGAGATCATCTCACACCTTGTTTTATTTTTCGATTATTCTGAAGCAAAGTACAGGCGGATGAGCATAATTGCGCTCGGTTGGGTCGGGACGGAGGATGAGAAATTTACTGTCGTATCATCTGATAAATGACAGCGACTCGCTTTGCCGTGCGTGGTCTGCATCGGCGTTTATACAAATGACAGGCAGTATTCCGGATAATATACTGCAATCCGAAACCTCCGGGGTTTTAATGCGCTGTATTGAAAACGAGCAGGATCTGTTTGCACGCGGAGTTGCGATAGAAACAGTTCAGATAATATGGAAAAAGAGGCTGGTACTCAGTTCCGGGGCGGTTGACAGGCGTGAGCGCGAGGCGATCGAAAAAAGCCGGAAGATGCGCGTTAAAATTTCTCGGGGGAATCGTCACACCGTAGGCTTTGTGTGATTTTTAAAAAACTGATAAAGATAACACGGTATCATGCCGTTGTAAAGCTTACGTATCGCATCGGCTCGTCTGCCGTAGAGCTTTTCAAAGTATTCGCATGAGGTAAGCACATAAACCTGCCACGGCTCCATGGCGCGGAAGGTCTTTCCCATATCCCGGTAAAGCGCCTCGGCGTCGCGCATACTCAGCATTCGCTCGCCGTATGGCGGATTGCATATCAGAGTCCCGCGGCAGTCCGGCTTTTTTATCTGCCTTGCGTCGGCTTCAAAAAAGTCGATATATTTTGAAACTCCTGCGCGCCGGGCATTAGCTCGCGCGGTCTCTATTGCGTCTGGATCGATATCCGTGCCTCTTGCATGAAAATCGGTGTCAATGACCGCGGCTTCCGCCTCATCCCGCGCATCGTCCCATATGTCCTTCGGCAGTGCGGCAAAATCCTCTCCGGCAAACCGGCGAAAAAGCCCGGGAGCGCGGTGCGTCATCAGCATAACGGCTTCAATGGCGATCGTTCCCGAACCGCAGAATGGATCCCAAAGCAATATGTCGTCATGCAAACGTGCGTTGATGACCAGCGCCGCCGCAAGAGTTTCACGCAGCGGGGCAACGTTTGCCTCCGGGCGGTAGCCGCGCTTGTGCAGAGGAGTGCCGGAGGTGTCTATCATCAGTGCCGCATTGTCCTTGAATATGAAAAATTCGATCTGATATTTTACTCCGGTTTCCGGCATACGCACAAGACCGTATTTTGAGCCGAGTCTGTCAGCCACGGCTTTTTTTATGATGCTCTGACAGTCGGGCAGGGAGGTGAGCACGCTTTTTATTGAGTGTCCCTTTACCGGGAAAGCGTCGCTTCTGCCGATAAGATTTTCCCATCCAAGCGCGCGCGTTCCTTCGTAAAGCGCATCAAAGGTCGGAGCCGGAAAGCTCCCGACCAGGATATATACCCGTTCCGCGCAACGCAGATTTATATTTGCGCGTGCACAGTCCGCAGCCGTTCCGCGGAAGGTCACTCTGCCGTCCATAGTGGACACCCGCTCAAGCCCCAGCGCGTCGATCTCTGTGCCAAGTGGTTTTTCAAGTCCGAACAGACAGGTTGCGATATATGTGTATTTTGTTTCCATGCTGATAATCAACCCTTTCATCTGATATAATATTATAACAGCAACAGTTGTTTTTTTCAATCCCCGACGGCAGAACTTTACGATTTTCTGCAAGTAAAAACCGTTTCTTGGCAATGGACTGTCTTTTTGCGACAGTTTTTGATTGACACTGACGAAAATATATGTTACAATAATTTCGTTATATTCAAGATTGGTCCGAGGTGAAACTGAATGGCAGGCAGGACGGTTTATTACGATTTTCATACTCATATTCTTCCCGGCGCGGATCACGGCTCGCGCGGTATTGAGGATACCGATGCCGAAATGCAGGAAATATGCAGTCTTGGAGCCGGAATTGCAGTAGCTACTCCGCATTTTTATCCTGCTCGAACCAATATAACTCGTTTCCGTCAGCTGCGTTCCGCCGCAGTGGAGGAGTTTGAAAAAGCGCGTCGCCCATTCTGGTGCCCTACCTGCGTCGGCGCGGAGGTGGCTGTCTGTCCGCATCTTGAGCGGATGCCGGAGCTTGACGAGCTGTGTATAGAGGGAACTTCCGTAATACTGCTGGAGATGCCTTTTCAGCGGTGGACGGACGACATACTTGACACTGTCAGCGCAATTCGCTATGCGGATTTTACTCCGGTTTTTGCGCACCTTGACAGATATGACGAGGAGGCGGCCGAGGCTCTGTTTGCTCTCGGAATGAAGGGACAGCTCAATTTGTCCTCTTTGGCGGTATTCAATCCGTGGAGACGCAAAAGGCTTCTGCGTTGGATCGACGACGCCTGCATAGTCGCAGTCGGCAGCGATATTCATACGGACGCCGTGCGTTCCGATCGTTCTGCCATTGAACGCGGGCTTTCACTTCTCGGTGAGGAAAGGCTTGAATATCTCAGAAGAACGACTTCCGCACTGCTGCGCGGAGCAAAAATATACGGCGGACGGGAAAGATCCGCATCGGAAAATCCGAAGAAATGAAAATCGATTACCGGAAAAATAAATGAGAAAAAACGTATCAAAAAGTAAATTAAGTCTCGTGACGGCGCTTATCGCGGCGTTGCTGGTTATATGTATGCTCGCCTCAGGCTGCGGACTTACGGGTTCGGGGGCAGAAAGCTCCTTTGTTCCGTTTACTTCAGCGCCGGAGGAGTCCTCGGAAGTGTTGACCGACGCGCCGGATGAAAGTACGTCGGAGATAACCGCAGAAACAACGGAAGGTGACATCACATCCGGAACTTTGCCGCAGACGGAAACCGACCCGGCCCCTGATACTACTGAAGAACCTGAGCCGATAACGGAATCGGTCGTGAGCTTTGCCGCTTGCGGAGACAATATACTGTACCGTCCAGCGATATGGGAGGCGGCTGACAGAGCCGTTGAGGGCGGCAGAAAATATAATTTCCGTCCGATATACAAAAATGTAGAGGATATCATTGCTGCGGCGGACATTTCCTTTATCAATCAGGAAACGGTTATTGCCGGCGAGGAATACGGTTATTCCGGATACCCGGCGTTCAACAGTCCGCAGGATATTGCAGACGACCTTGTTGACATCGGTTTTGATATTGTTTCCCTTGCAAACAACCATATTCTCGATATGCGTGAAGCAGGGCTTCTGAATACCCTGAATTACTGGCGCACACTTCCGGTGCTGACGGTGGGCGCGTATATTGACGAGGCTGACGCGGCAGATCTGCGCATTATCGAGCGTAACGGTGTAAAGATCGCCGTGCTTGCGTACACTTACAGCGCCAACAGACGCACGCTTTCCGCCGATTCACCGCTCAGGATCTCGTTTTACAAGGACGCTGACCCTGCATCTCCGACATACGGTATGATATATGAAGATAAGCTACGCACGGAGGTGGCGGCAGCGCGTGAGGTTGCAGATGTCGTGATCGTTTCCATGCACTGGGGATATGAGGACACGCAAAAAGTAAACGATGAGCAAAAGCGGTTGGCACAGCTGCTTTGCGATGCCGGAGCGGATATAATTCTTGGGCAACATCCCCATGTTCTGCAGTCGATAGAGTATCTGACCAGTACCGACGGTTCGCACAGTACCTTCTGTGCTTACTCACTCGGTAATTTCGTCGGTATGCAGGGATATGACTACAATGCCCTTGGCGGAATACTGACCTTTGATATCCGTGTAAACTCACAGGGCGTCAGCGTGGATAACGTGCTGTTTACACCAACCGTCTCATATTTCAACGAAAGCTTTCGCGACAATGAAATATATCTGCTTTCCGATTTCACCGCAGAACTGTGCAGCAGCCACTGTGTGGTCAAACGCGGTTGGGACGGAACATTCGGAGGAGTTATGACGCTTTCCTCTCTAAGATATTATCTTAACAATGCCATAAGCGACGAATATCTGCCCGAGGCTTTCCGCAGGGGCGGGTAAAAGTCGAAAAAATCATTTTATTAATAAAAACGACATTTCCGCAATAGTCAAGGGTGAAGCACATTCACGTATGCTTCACCCTATTTTATTTTCAGGTATCCAACGGCACTTCCACAGTATCTCCGAGGCAAAGTGAGTAGATCAGCACGCGGTCGGGGCGTTTTCCAGTAATAAGTTCAAGTGCGGAGCAGTAATACGCCAACTGCTCGCGGTGGGCTGATATGAGTTTAGCCGCGGCAAGCGCCGGGGTTCTTTTCTCTTTGTCGCTCAGGCGATCTGTTTTGTAGTCGCACAATACCAGCTTTCCCGCGCTGTCGGTATAAAAGAGATCCATGACTCCCTGTACCAGCACGCGCTCATCCTTCAGCTTTGAAGAAAGCTCGATGTCGGATGCAAACTGCGCGGCTGGAAGCATTACATTGAAGCGCTGCTCACGGTGTATTCCGGTAGCCTGCCTGACTTCCCCAAAAAGGTCGCTGCGGGAAAAGGCTACAAGCTCATCCCGGCGCAGAAGCTCCGCTTCACGCTCGGATATGAATCCAAGAGCCATCAGGCGCGAGGCTTCCTCATCTATCGCCGCCTGCGTTCCGTCAAGGCGAGAAAAGTCGCAGAACTGCAAAAACAGGTGTGTGGCAGTGCCGCGCTCGGCGGCAAGGTTGGCACCGGATATGCTTTCATCATGCTTGTCAGCCATGAATGAAGGAATTCGGGAGGCGGAGGCGTCCGCGCGTTTCAGCAGCTCGTCGGTGTTTAGTGTTTCTTCATCGTCAAGCACTCCGGGGTAAAGACGCGATACAGACAGCTTGGCAGGAACCGAGTGAAGATAGGCGTATGGGTAGGTGAAATCAAATCTTTCTCTGAGCTTTGCTTCAATTTCATCGGAAACGGCACTTTCAACGCACGCTTCCGGCAACTCCGCTCCGACCGACTCCGAAGTAGCTTCCTTGCTGCTCAGCGTGTTTATTACATAAGAGCCAGCTCCGCGTCCTGTGGCAAGAGAGGTGAGTATCCAGCTTATGCGGTTTGGTGCTCCGATCACGGATGCACGCCCTCCGCGCGTGGCACGTGTTTGGGCGTCAGAGAGAAGTCCCTCGCTGCCGCGTTTTCCGGTTTTAGCTGTGATTATCAGCTTGTCGCGCGCGCGCGTCAGCGCAACATAAAGTATTCTGATCTCTTCCTCATCGGACAGAGCTGAGGCGCTGTATGCAGCGGCACGCCGCATAGGCGTATCAAGCTTTGAAATACCGTCGTCTCCGGGAAGCCTCAGCGCCATACCTGCTTCGGGCGAGAAAACCAGATTTTCACCTGCATCCCTGCGGTTGAAGGAAGCGCCGAAGCCGACGAGAAATACAACGGGGAACTCAAGCCCCTTCGATTTATGAACAGTCATTATGCTTACCGCGCCGCGAGCCGATGATGCATCCGACTCTATTTTTATGCCTTCGCTTATCATTCCGTTAATGTAGGAAACAAATTCCGAAAGACCCTTGAAGGCTGACACCTCGAACCGACGCGCATATTCATAAAGCCGCTGAAGGTTGGCGCGTCTTTCGGAGGAATGACGCTTTGACTGTTCGGGGTCTGCTCCCGCATATGTGAGCGCCGATGTCTCATGCCACACACGCCGCATAAGCCTGTCAACCGGCATTGCCTCGGCATATGAGCGCCAGCTATCAAGACGTGCCAGCGCCTTGCTGCATTTGTCGGCAAGAAGGCTGTCTTGTCCTTCGTCTGAATAAGATGTAACTGAGTCAAACAATGATATGTCGGTTTTCCCGCCGCGTATGCGCACAAGATCCGCAAGTGTAAACCCGAAAACGGGGGATTTGAGCGCTCCCGCAAGTGGGATATCCCGCTGCGGGTTGTCGATAGCGGACAGGATGCTTACAAACATCAGCACCTCCGGATTGGCAAACAGATCCTCGCCTACGCTGTTTGCGGCGGGTATTCCAAGAGATGAAAGACGTTCGGCGATCTTTGCGGCGTGCTTTTTTGATCGGGAAAGCACAGCAATGTCACCCGGATCACGTCCGGATGAAAGCATACCGGCAATGCGGGAGCAGACATAGCTTATTTCGGGATCGTCTTTTGTAGGTTCATCATCCTTTTCCTCATCGGCATCGTTTCCGGCGTTCGGTTCGATAAGCGTTATCTCAACCTTTTCGTCCGGCACCTGAACGTCGGGGTCATATTTGCGTGAGAAGATCAGATCGTCCTCCGGGCGGTATCCGATGCCGTGAGCCTGCGGAGAGTCCTCGGACGCCGAAAAGAGGTGTGCTGAGACTGCGTTTGTGAAATTGACAATATTTTCGGAGCAGCGGAAGTTTTCCGACATGAACACAGAGTGCGGGGCGTTATCCTCCGGTTCTTCGCCCGGGGTCAGCGGAGCAAAGCTTTTGCGATATCCTGCGAAGATGGACGGCTCAGCACCGCGGAAGGAATATATGCTTTGCTTTATGTCCCCGACCATGAACAGATTGTCGCCACGCGAAACGGCGCGGAAAATAGCGTCCTGAACCGGGTCGGTGTCCTGATATTCGTCAACGAATATTTCCGAAAAGCGTTCGCGCCATTGCATGGCTGTCGGAGTCGGGTTCCCGTCCGCGTCGATGAGCAGACTGTACGCATATCCGCGTATATCGGAAAATTCGCATATTGAACGGGCGTTTTTTTCCTCACGGAAGGCGTCGCGATATGAAACAAGCAGCCGCGAAAGTGTTCTTAGCAATGAAGCAGTCCTCAGTTGTGTTTCGGATATTTCATCGTCGCTCATGGAGAAATATTTGCTTTGAATGTCCCCAATGCTTTTCTTGCACCCGTTGCGTATAGCCGCAAGCTCTTCCGCGCGTTCGGGTTTTGTACCCTTTTTGAAGGACGGAAGACGCAGGGGAGAGTAGTCGGCAAGCAGGCGGCGCATTTTTTCGCTGTCGGGATTCCTTGCGGCATCAAGCAGTGCGTTTACTGTGTCAAGATCGTACCGGAACGCGCGTATGTACCCCTCCGGATATATCGGATCAGCTGAAATTTCCTCCACGGCTGCGCTCATCGTACGCGACGCGTCGTCCAGCGTGTCAAAAATCGAATCAAGCGCAGATTTTCCGGCGCGGCTTTCGAAAAAAGGTCGCCTTGCCTCCTGCTCAAGCAGTTCGGCATCGTCGGCGGGAACATACATTCCGCGCGGAAGACACTCAAGGCGCGGAATTACTTCCGTAATCAGTATTTCAGCCAGCCTTGCGTCACCGCGCGCGGTGGTAAGTGATTCGGCAAGCGGGGGGAATTCGGGCTCGGTGTCATAAAAGAGCTCGATAATATTCTGCATACAGTCGCTACGAAGCGGGGCAAGCTCGCTGTCGTCCGCAAGCCGGAAGGAGGCGGGTAGTCCCAGACGCTGAAAATTTTCGCGTACCACATCAAGATAAAAGGAGTCGATGGTGCATATGCGTGCGCTCCCTACGGCGATGAGCTGACGGGAAAGATGTGCGTCTGAGGGATTCAGCGCCAGCTCTGCCGACAGCGCGGCGCTGATACGCGTGCGAAGCTCTCCTGCGGCGGCGCGAGTGAAGGTGACAATGAGCATATCTGAAATGTCGCGCGGACATTCCGGGTCTGTAAGCTCGCGTATGATCCTTTCGGTCAGCGTGGCGGTCTTGCCCGAGCCTGCCGCGGCGGATATAAGAAGCGTCCTGCCGTGTATATCTATTGCAGTACGCTGTGATTTTGTAAAGCTGACAGCCATTTTTGACTATTCCTTTCCCACGCAAGCGGAATTTTGCCTTGGCGGTGTTGAAATTTTAGTTTGATTTCAGTGCGGCGCGGCATACAGCGGCATACGGGCAGCTTCCGCATACTATCTTTCCGCTGCTGCCTACCTGCGGAGAAGCGCACGCTCTGCCGGAGCGCATATCGCCCGCAATGCGAGACACTGTATTTTCAAGCTCGGAGAAGAGCTGTTCCATGCCGTCGGGAGGCAGCAGAGCGGCAGACGGAGTGCCGTCGCGCGAATATTTTGCCCCCTGCATAAAGTGCGGGTCGCGTTCGGCACTCAGCGCGTTAAGCACTTCACTTCTGTCTATTACAAGTCCTGAACGGCGTATCGACTGACGCGCCTTTTGTCTTACATCCTCTGGGGAGACAGGTCTTTCAAGCATTACGGCGGGAACATTAGAGGAGAGATATGTTATTGCCGCCGGAACGGGGTCTTTGCCGAAGCGTTCGTCTTTCCCGGAGTTGCCGTAGCGTGTGATCGAATAAAGATATATCGGAAGCTGAAGCTCAAAGCCACGGTGCATTTCTTCAATTGAAAAATCCTTGCTTCCGGTTTTGTAATCCACAACACGAACAAGTGTTTGTCCGCTTACGGGATCAATGGCAGTATCCACACGGTCGGCGATACCGCGCAACAGTGCGCTCCCCCCGTCGGGAAGCGGAAATTCTGCCGCCGGGATACCCCTTCCGTCTGCGCTCATGCCTATCGGAAGCTCAAGAGCCGCAGGACGGAAAGTGCCGGAGGAAAATTCGGCGAATATATCCGAGATAAGAAGCTCGGTCACGCGGCGCATGCGGTTTATCCTGTATTTGATGCGCGGGGATACTGTATCCGCTCCGAGCAGGGATATATAGTCAGCGACGATTTGGTCAAGAATGCGTGCCGCTTTTTCCTCATCCGGCGGGCAGTCAAATCCGCCATCCGAAGCTACGGTAAGCAGAAATCGCTCAAGCACACGGTGAACAAAGCTTCCCATTCCGGCATACCCAAATTCTGCACGCGCGTTTTCGTCAAGCCGGAGTATATATTTCAGATAGTAACCGCAGGGACAACCGACAAAGCTTTCAAGCTTTGACTGGGTAAGCTCGATACGTTCTCCGAAAACCTCGCGTGCAAGCTCTGCGGGGACAGCTTCACGTCGCGCGCTGAGCGGTAATAAAACATCATTCCCGGATATTGCTGATTCTGCATCATTACCAAGACAACGCCGTATGGCGTCTCCGACAGGGGTTCCGGAGTACATAGAGATATATTCAAGCGCTGTGCGCTTGCTCCATATGCGGTCCTCCGGTAACAGGTCTTTTTCGGTCTTTACCTTTATGTGCGGTAATATCAGGCTCAGTCTCAGAAATGCCGAGGAGGGGCGGCAGGAAGAGCCGGAGGCGTCCGCCTCATGCATGAATACCAAAAGCCGTTCTGACGGAACAGAAATGGCTCGCAGAAGATAAAACAGCTCATCGGATGCCGCCTCATCCATTCCACCGGAAAGATCGAGCTTCATTGCAGCAAGGGTTTCGCGCTCGCGGTCGGTGATAAGTCCGCCGCGGGCGGTATTGTGCGGGAACTCACCCTCGTTCAGCCCTATTATCAATGCACATTTACGTTCGCCTGCTCTCAGCATATTTGCCGACCCTATCATGACCTCGTCACAGCCTGTCGGGATCGTTCCGATCTCAGCGGAATCAAAGGCAATACGAAGCGCCGCCGCAAAGGTGGCAAGGTCGGGCTTGCCGTCAAACACATCGCAAAGGCATTCAAGCGCGTCGGCGGCGGAGTCGTAAAGACGGATGTTTTCCTCAGCCTCTCGTCTTCTGCCTTCGGAAAGCTCACGAGCCGCAAGCTCACGCAGCGTTTCCCGGACATTCAAAGCGTCAAGGTACTCCCATAACGCGCGGCATATCCCGGCGGTATCGTCGGCTGCTTCGATGGAGGCGAAAAGGGGAATGAGCCTGTCACGCAGCAGAATACGGACACGGTTTGCCGTCGTAAGAATTTCCGCTCCGCGCACACTTTGATGCGTAACATAGCCGTCGGGATTCATGTTCCAGTTTTCTTCGGAATAAAATGACCGTCCGTTTATGTTCCATTTTTCGGCGTAGGCTTCAAATATGTCAATGTCACGCGCGGAAATTCCGCAAAGCCCGGTTTTCAGGTGTGCAATAACGTCGCTGCGTCGCCAGCCGTATATCTTTATTCTGAGAGCCGATAAGATAAGACGTGCCAGCGGACGTGTGGAAAAGCCGGTCTTCTCCGACAGAAAATATGGAATATCCAGCTTTTCAAGTGCCGGATCAATGATTCCGCGATATTTTTCGGCGTCACGCGCAATAATTGCAATATCCCGGCAGCGGTAGCCGTCCATTATCAGAGCCTTTACGCGCGCGGCGGCTGCGTCACATTCCGAATACGTGTCGCAAAGCGAGTAAAGCTCAATATGTCCGCGCGCCTGCGTCGGAATCTCTGCTGTCTTTGACATATCGTGAAACTGTTCGCACACAGCTCTCAGCTCTTTGTTTCCGGCGCGCCGATTTTCTCCGAGGCAAATTATCTGTGGAGTTATACCGAGTGCGGAGGCGTCGCGTCTTATCCTGTCGGAGCATTTTTTTGACGACAGAGCGCAAAGAGCGCGGTCGCGCGGAGAATCAAGCGGCAGGGTGATCAATGTTTCCTCTGCCTGACGCATTATCAGGCGAATTATTTCGTGCTCCTGCTTTGTAAAGCTCGAAAATGAGTCTATGTAGACCGCTGTTCCTGTAAAATACGGAGCTTCGGCAAGCTTTTCGGCGAGACGGGAAAGGTCGTCGTCGGAATCGGTATAGTTCTGACCGAGCAGGGCGTCATATGCGGCGTAGACAAGCGAAAGGTCGGTGAGCTTTTTTCCGAGTGCGCGGTCTGAACCGTCACCGGCAGAGAGCTTTCGAGCCGCGTCGGACAGCGCCTCCGGTGTTACGCCGCAGTTTTTGAATTCCCTGACTGAATCCAACATTGCCGACGGAAGAGAGCTGTCCGTGGCTCTGCCGCTGTATTCGGTAAGAAAAGGGGAGCACTCACGTATTGCCCGCCACATGAAAAGCTGCTTGCGGCTTTTGTCTGCATAATTATATACAAGTCCGCCTCGCTCTCGGAATACGCGGTTTGCAAGTCGGGAAAAGTTCAGCGCTTCGATATAAAGTTGAGCCGACGGCGGCAGCTGTCCCGCAATGGTACGCTCGACATCCACAGTCTGCTGTTCCGGCACGATGAGAAAAGCCCGCCTGCCGGATCTGACATCTGCCAAAAGGCGCGACATTATATAGCTTGTTTTTCCTGAACCCGGAACTCCGTAAACAAATTCAACCATTGACGTGCTTCCTTAAAAAATCAAAGATAAATAAACATTGTGCCGCGATCTTCAAAAAGTCGGGGATGGCGGCGCCGCAATCTGAAATAGGCTTGCCTGCGTATAATATACACTCCTTCGGATTCGCACCTGACTGAAGAATACTGACCGTGCCCGCCGATCCCGCAGGAAGCGAAAATATACGGCGACACAACAAATACCGTGCATTCCGTTGATACGGCAAGTGTTTTTGCGTTGTAAGAGAGAAATCGTTTTTTTCCGAGCGCTCCGCGCGGCGGAAAAATAAATATGATATTTCTGTTTTGGGTTATGCGTGAAACGATCGCCTCAGCCTTTCTGCCGCTTATCACGGAATCAAGAGAGGCGGCAAGCGTCAGAAGCAGCAGGGCAGGAGAGAAGGCAAGCATAATTCCGGCGGCAATCAGGAACGCCGCACCGGTTTCAAGCGCCGACAGCAGCAAGGCTCCTATGCGCAGTGTGGCGGATATCAGCTTGAATTTTCGTGCGAATGCCAGTATTTCGTCCCATATTTCATATCCGCGCGTAGAGCTTATCGAGTCCCATATAAACATGATGTAGCTTTTGTGCGAAAAAAGCTTGCGTTCAAGCGCTGCTGACGCCGCACGGGCTTCCGCAATACCGTCCGACCGTGCGCGCAGTACGTCAAGGCGGCGTGTGTCCCGCGCTATTCTTGCTTCAAGCCTTGCTTCTTCGCTGAAGAACGAAGGTCTTTGGCGCTTATTTTCACCTTGCGTGTTTCCCATAACTGCTTTTACCGCGACTGAAACGGATCTCTTTCTGTATAAAGTATATCATAATTTTCTCTCCAAAACAATGATTTGTCGAAAAACTGTTGTTTATTCGAAGCAATTGGCGATAAAATCTTGAAAAAAACAGTTTTTTGGAGTATACTGTTAATGTAGTTCGGATAAAAACGTGTTTTTTTAAAAAAGATATTCCTTGTAATGATTTCAATTGTTATTTTGTGCATCATCATCAAACCGTCACAATACGGCTCTATAATATAGTCAAATCAAAAAGAACGAAGGAGAGATCATGTTATGTTTGAAAATGATTACAATCATTCCGACGTAAATAATGAGCCGGAAAAGAACAAACTGAATGAAAATGACAATACGATAGAAACACTTGAAAATCGGACAAATGATGCAGAGAAAAACGGCGGCGAATCCTTTGGTGTAGCCTATATTCCCGACAATAATAATGATAAAAAAGCCTCGGATAATGCCGGTAACGGTTACACCTATATTCCTTACGGTGCAGCCTCACAGCCTGCGTATTCCCATACGGCGCAGAACGCTTCCAATGAAGTAAAAAAGAAAAAGCAGAAAAAGAATCACCTTGCGGCAGTGCTTTCATGCGTTGTGGTGCTTTGTGTGCTGTTATCGGCTGCGGCGGCTTTCGGCGGAACTTACTTTGCCAACAAGCTCGTTTACGGTAACGCAAACACGGATACTTCCGGTACGGGTGTTCCCGGCGGAGAGGTCGAGCTTCTTCAGTCCGGCGTGTACCGCCAGGTAACGACCACCATCGTAAAGGACGGTCAGCAAATGTCAGTTGCCGAAACTGCTGCGGCAGTAAAGGACTCGGTGGTTGAGATCGTGCTCAGCGCGTCCTCGCGTGGGCAGTCCATTACAATTGGAGCAGGAAGCGGTGTTATCATTTCGGCTGACGGATACATTGTGACCAACCATCATGTGGTAGAAAATGCTTCAAAGATCACGGTAAGACTTACAGATAAGACAGAGTATGAAGCAGCGCTTGTCGGTTCGGATGAGGTTGCCGATATTGCCGTTATCAAGATCAAGCCCGCGGAAGGCGTAAAGCTCACTGTTGCGGTGCTTGGCGACAGCGACAAGCTGGTTGTCGGTGAAAAGGTAATTGCCATAGGCAATCCTCTTGGCGAGCTTGGAGGAACCGTGACCGACGGAATCGTCAGCGCCCTTGACCGCGAGGTGCTTGTTGACGGTCAGAAGATGAATCTGCTTCAGACAAATGCCGCAATAAACGAAGGCAATTCCGGCGGAGGACTCTTTAACCTTTACGGAGAGCTTGTCGGTGTGGTCGATGCAAAATCCTTCGGAACCGGCATCGAGGGTCTTGGCTTTGTAATCCCCATCAATGATGCGAAAGCTGTCATCGAACAGCTTATCGAGTACGGTTATGTGCGCGGCAGACCCGCGATCGGTATAACCGTTTATGACTGCGATATGTATACCGCATGGAGATATTTCGGTTCAAGCCAGCCCGGAGCTTATATTGAGGCTGCGGACAGTTCAACGGGACTGAATGTCGGTGACCGCATCATAAGCATTGATGAAAATGAAATTTCAAGCGCCAGCGATATCAGCAACTATATCAACACTCGCTCTGTGGGAGATAAGGTGAAGATAGTTGTTATGCGCAGCGGAAAGACTGTTGAGGTAGAGGTTACGCTTAAAGAAAAGGTTCCATCTGACACAAAGAGTGCAACCAACTGACACGGTAAATTGTATGCGGATCGCGAATGAGATTCTGCCAAAATATAGCAATATAGCACAGGCGGTGTGAGCCGCTGTTTGCGGAATCAGCTTACGGGCTGTTTCTTACGCGACCCTGCTGTTTCCGGTTTCCGCAAGCGATTTATGCGGACCGGTGGGCTGCCGATGGCTTT
>ULVD01022470.1_pt1 | contig 21367 bp, 15 predicted proteins | sample 1959101 | NCBI WGS metagenome assembly ULVD01 (sample SAMEA4835777, study PRJEB28245) | human gut metagenome | biome: gut microbiome; material: fecal sample | place: Denmark | collected 2008
CGGAGGGGGTTCTCTATATTAGTTTAAAACATTATGGAGCTTGCGATTAAACTGTTTCGTCAACGCCGTAGTAAGCATTGAGGTACATCTGCTTGATCTCGCTCATCAGCGGGTATCTGGGGTTAGCGCCTGTGCACTGGTCGTCGAATGCCTGCTCTGTCATAGCGTCAAGTCTGTCTAAGAAGTCCTTCTCATCGATACCGTAGTCCTTGATTGTCTTCTTGATGCCTACAGTTTCCTTGAGCTGTTCGATCTTAGCGATGAACTTCTCAAACTTCTCTTCGTTGTTCTTGCCTGTTACGCCGCAGAATTCAGCAACTTCAACGTATCTCTCAAGAGTATGGGGGTGATCATACTGTGAGAATGTACCCATCTTTGTGGGGTTGGGAACTGCGTTGAAACGCATAACGTGTGTGATAAGCAGAGCGTTTGCAATACCGTGAGGCAGGTGGTGGAAAGCACCGAGCTTGTGAGCCATTGAGTGGCAGACACCGAGGAATGCGTTAGCGAATGCGATACCTGCCATAGCAGAAGCATTAGCCATCTTCTCTCTTGCTTCAACATCTGTCTGACCTTCAGCGTAAGCTCTGGGCAGATACTCGAAGATGTTCCTTGCAGCCTTGAGAGCAAGACCGTCTGTGTAGTCTGTAGCCATGATCGATGCGTAAGCCTCGAGGCAGTGTGTGAGTGCGTCAACACCTGAAGCACTTGTCAGACCCTTAGGCTGTGTCATCATGTTGTCTGTATCAATGATTGCCATGTTGGGCAGTAACTGATAGTCAGCAAGAGGATACTTAACGCCTGTCTTTTCGTCAGTGATAACTGCGAAAGGAGTACACTCAGAACCTGTACCTGAAGATGTGGGGATAGCTACGAAGTAAGCCTTTTCACCCATCTTGGGGAATGTATAAACTCTCTTACGGATATCCATGTATCTCATAGCCATATCGAGGAAGTCAACATCGGGATGCTCGTAAAGTACCCACATGATCTTACCTGCGTCCATAGCAGAACCGCCGCCGAGTGCGATGATAACATCAGGCTGGAACTGCTTCATCAGCTCTGCACCTTCCTTAGCGCAAGCAAGCGTAGGATCGGGAGCAACGTTGAAGAATACTGTATGAGAAATGCCCATCTGATCGAGCTTATCTGTGATAGCCTTTGTGTTGCCGTTATGATATAAGAAGGAGTCTGTTACGATGAATGCCTTCTTCTTGTTCATTATTGTGCCCAGCTCATCAAGAGCAACAGGCATAGAACCCTTCTTGAAGTAAACCTTCTCAGGAAGTCTCAGCCACAGCATATTCTCTCTCCTCTCAGCGACTGTCTTGATGTTGATGAGGTGCTTAACACCAACGTTTTCGGATACGGAGTTACCGCCCCATGAGCCGCAACCCAGTGTTAATGAGGGGAGAAGCTTGAAGTTGTAAAGGTCACCGATACCGCCGTGTGAAGAAGGTGTGTTAACGAGGATACGGCAGGTCTTCATTCTGTTGGCGAATTCGTTTATCTTCTCACGCTCTGTAACAGCGTTGCAGTACAGAGATGATGTATGACCGTAACCGCCGTCAGCAACGAGCCTTTCAGCCTTTGCAACTGCGTCTTCAAAGTCCTTAGCCTTGTACATAGCAAGTACGGGAGAGAGCTTTTCGTGTGCAAACTCTTCTTCGATGTCTACGCTTTCAACTTCACCGATAAGAACCTTAGTCTTGGGATCAACCTTAACGCCAGCAAGCTCAGCGATTGTAGCGGCCTTCTGACCAACTATCTTTGCATTGAGTGCGCCGTTGATAAGGATTGTCTTTCTTACCTTTTCTGTTTCTTCGGGATTTAAGAAATAGCAGCCGAGTGATGCAAATTCCTTCTTAACCTTGTCATATATCTTGTCGAGTACGATTACTGACTGCTCAGAAGCACAGATCATACCGTTATCAAATGTCTTTGAGTGAACGATTGAAGCAACAGCGAGCTTGATGTCTGCTGTAGTATCAATGATCGCGGGTGTGTTACCTGCACCAACGCCGAGAGCGGGCTTGCCTGATGAGTAAGCAGCCTTGACCATTCCGGGACCGCCTGTAGCGAGGATTATATCAGCGCTTCTCATAACTTCGTTTGTGAGGTCGAGCGAAGGAACGTCGATCCATGCAATGATGCCCTTAGGTGCGCCTGCAGCAACTGCAGCGTCCAGAACTACCTTAGCGGCAGCGATTGTGCTCTTCTTAGCTCTGGGGTGGGGGCTGATTATGATACCGTTTCTTGTCTTAAGACAGATAAGTGTCTTGAATATAGCTGTTGATGTGGGGTTTGTTGTAGGAATAACTGCGGCAACAACACCAATAGGCTCTGCAACCTTCATTGTACCGAAAGCCTTGTCTTCTTCGATAATGTCGCAGGTCTTTGTGTTCTTGTAAGCGTTGTAGATGTACTCGGCTGCGTAGTTGTTCTTGATAACCTTATCTTCAACAACACCCATGCCTGTTTCTTCTACTGCCATCTTGGCGAGCGGGATTCTCATCTGGTTAGCGGCGATTGCTGCTGCCTGGAAGATCTTATCGACCTGCTCCTGTGTAAAGGTTGCGAATTCCTGCTGTGCAGCTCTTACTTCTGCCATACGAGCCTTGAGAGCGTCAACATTGTCAACGATCAGCGGGCTTACGGGAGCAGATTCAGCTGTCTTGTTGCTTACGATTTGCTTCTTAGCCATTTTGTCCTCCTGAATGTTTTAAACTGTTCTTTCTTATTGTACCGTTTTTTGCGGTCTGCTATTATAGTTTACCGCAGGGTCGGCGGTTTACCCATTTGTTATTTTTTTAACAATATCATTATATCAATTTGAAGCGCATTTTGTCAATCTTTTTTTCTATGAAAATGGCTAAAATAAGACCGCCGCTTTTGTGCATATTGTATAACAGGTTCTGAAATGCGTGGCATATGAGGGATAACGCGGCATTACTCAGTCTGTTGTGCAAAAAACAGCCGTGACTTAACAGCCACGGCTGTGCACTATTTAATTGTAATCAGCTCTTAAAATGCTCCCCGTATTTTTCTTTCATAGCTTTCCATGATTTCTCATAACCGTATAGTCCTTGAAAATATATATCATCTTCTCCAAAGAGCGATGGCACATCATCATAAGCTAAATCATATTTCATAGGATACGCTCTATGATAAGAGTTCCCGTCATTTGTTCCGGGAATAGGAGTAACCGCCACAAAGGCAAGATATGATACGTCTTTTTCCATAGGTGAACCGGAATCTGCAAAAACAACCTTTCCGTTATTTTCACGGACAAAATTGTTAAACGCATTGCATTCTTCAATTAGAATTTTGGTTTGAGCTATATTAATTTCATACTCTTTTAGCGTTTCCTCATCAGGAATTTTATTTGCCTTTTCTTCATCTATGTATTTTTCGTATTCGGCAATTTCTTCTTTCTTGTTTTTTATATCTTCGTCAGCAGACATCAGAATAGTATTACCATTTTCATCTATAAACTCGCAAACATGAAAGCCTTCTTCGATATAGATTACATCTCCTGCCTTTAAATCCGATACAGCGTCGGCGGTTTTGTCAATCACTTCTTCAATAACAATCGGAGTATATACTCCGTTCAGAACGTTATCATCAGAAGAATCCTGCACGGTTTTGATACCGCTCCTTCCATTCTGAAATACATAGCTGTCGCCCGCAACCTTGCATTTTATTACCAACACCTCATCTTGTACCGCATATCGCGCAAGAGGAAGTGTTACTGTTTCGCCAGTATTCGGACCTAACCCGTCCCTTTCCAAATTATATGTTCTGCGGAAAGTAGTTTTTACATACTTGTTTTTATCATACGAAAACGTCTGATATCCCTCGATATTTTCAACAAGATTTTCATCGCTTTTATCATTTGAATTATCCGGAGTTGAGCTGTTTTCAGTAACCGGGCTTTCAACCTTACTTTCGTTTTTGCTGTCCGTGACCGAGCACTCGCTCGGCGGTGCAGTATCACCTACACCACTCTGCGTAGAATTATCAGTACAGCCGAAGAGCATAAGTGCCGATAAGATGAGTGCTGTTGTTTTGGTTAGTTTTTTCATAATTTGTTACCTCGATTTTGTAGTCCCTTGTTATTTTTTGAAATGCTCCCCGTATTTTTCTTTAAGTATCTTCCACTGATTCTGATAGCAAGCTCCGCATCGGTACAGATTTTTAACCATCTCTTCCGACTGATCTACATAGGGAGCGTCGTTTTCAAGGTCAAATATTATGTTATATGTATAACAATAGATATTCCCGTCGATTTCATTCGGCGTTTTAACGTTTTCTGCAAACACAAGATACGACTGACCTCGTTGCATCATTACAGGTGCACATAGATTGACAACATATTTTTCGGGATTTTTACCGATAATATCATAGTATTCAAGCTGTTTTTTATAATACTCAAAATTTTCTTCACTAAAATAACTGCTGTTGAAATTGCCGTTTTCATCTTCATATTGCTGTTTTATATATTCAATTTGCTCTTCCACCCATTTAGGCGTTTTTGTATTGTATTCTTCAACCGGTCGATACCATTCCCGCACATAAATTATATCGCCAACAGAAAATACACTTTCATTTCCGAAGTCCTCGACAATTTCTTCAATTATAACAGGTGTAAATATGTAGTCGTCCTCTTCTCTGGTAATTTTGACATTACCGCATACACCTCCGTGTACATAATAGCTGTCACCTACAACCCGGCATTTTATTCCTATAGAGCTTCGATTGTTTGCTTTCATATTTTCTTTTTTCGTAGGATCGGATGAACCGGCGCGGTCATACACGCCGTAATAATGTTGGGTATATTCTATTTCGGTGAAATTTTCGTATTTATTCTCATCATACGAAAAAGTCTGATATCCCTCGATATTCTTCACAAGATTTTCTTCACTTTCCTTGCTTGTATTATCCGTTTCGGAACTGTTTTCAGTAGCCGAGCTTTCGGCTTTGCTTTCGTTTTTGCTGTCCGTGACCGAGCTCTCGCTCGGCGGTGTGGTATCTCCTACACCGCTCTGCGTAGAATTATCAGTACAGCCGAATAACATAAGTGCCGATAAGATGAGTGCTGTTGTTTTAGTTAGTTTTTTCATAATTTGTTACCTCGATTTTGTAGTTCTGTGTTATTTCTTGAAATGATTCCCGTATTTTTCTTTAAGTATCTTCCACTGATATTGGTATGCATAACTTGCCACAAAAACTTCCTTATCTCGTTTTTCCGATATATATACAGAAGGCTCATTTTTTTCTAAATCGAAAAAGATAGGATAAGCGTTATTGTAAATATTTCCATCAACTTCATTCGGTGTGCTGTCGTTATCAGCAAAAATCAGATAAGATTGTCCTTTCTGCAAAAGAACAGGATTCCATTCGGTTTGAATATATTTTCCGTTCGAGTTCTTTAAAGCGTTGTAATACTCCAATTGCTCATCATAATACTTTTTATCACTTTCACTGTGATTACTGCTGTCAAAATTACCTGATTTATCATCAAATTGCCGCCTTAATTCCTCCTCAGCTTTTTGTACAAAATTAAGACTTCTTTCGTTATATCGTTCTGTTATCGAATAAGATTCACGGATATATAATATATCCCCTTTTTTGTATACGCATTTTTTGTTATCCGAATCGACAACCTCTTCTACAATAACAGGCGTATATATAGAAGATAAAAACGGCTTCACGATCAGCGTTTCTCCGCACTTACCGTCATTGACAACATAACTGTCACCCGCTACCCTGCATTTTAATGCAACAAGTTCAGATGAATTAACATCTATGGTTTCTTTATACAAGTCTTCAAGATTCGGCTCGGGCGGGGTATACATACTGTATATAGGATAATATGAGCTTTTGTATATATATTCGTTAATAATTTCGTATTTATCCTCGTCATACGAAAACGTTTGATACCCCTCGATATTCTTCACAAGATTTTCTTTTCTTTCGTTGCTCGAATTATCCGTTTCGGAACTGTTTTCAGTAGCCGAGCTTTCGTTATTGCTGTCCGTAACCAAACTTTCGCTCGGCGGCGTGGTATCACCTATACTGCCGTTTGCAGAGTTACTTGTACAGCCAAAGAGCATAAGTGTCGATAAGATGAGTGCTGTTGTTTTAGTTAGTTTTTTCATAATTTGTTACCTCGATTTTGTAGTTCTGTGTTATTTCTTGAAATGATCCCCGTATTTTTCTTTAAGATATTTCCACTGATCTCTGTAACGGTAATAGCCATTGAAATAGTCCGCATCTTCTTCCTCGCTCATATATACTTTCGGCGCATCGTTTTCAAGGTCAAAAGTCACTGTGTAATTTGCGGCATATTGATTATTGTCAAATACAAAACCCCTTGCTTTTTCATCAAAAATCATTAAATATGACTGCCCTTTTTCTAATAAAACCGTTCTGGTAGATATTACAGTCTGATGTGACGTCAGATAGTCACGATATTTTTTATCAGATTCAAGTGCCTCACCAAATTGTTCCGCCAAATAGTTATCGGAATTATTTTCAATGACTTTTTCTATATCTTTTATGCTTTCATCCAGCCATTCGAGAGGTTTATTATTGTTGTAAGATTCAGTAAGGATATAGTCTTCCATTACATATACAATATCTCCTGTGTTATAGTCGGTTTTAACACCAAAATCATCAATTATTTCATCTATCATAACCGGAGTATAAATACATGTATAGACGCCTTTGTCATGTTCGTCACGGTTGAATTCAACATCTCCGCATTTGCCCTCCAATATGAAATAGCTGTCACCTACTACATGGCACTTTACAACTACAGGCGCTCTCATAAATCTTTTTAAATTTGTATAATTTGGCTCAAACGAATCTTCAAAATCATACGGTGAAATCAGCCTTTTTTTAAATTTATTATCGTTTGTAATTTCGTAGACCGAAGAATCATACGAAAACGTCTGATACCCCTCAATATTCTTTACAAGGTTTTCCTCACTTTCCTTGCTTGTATTATCAGTTACAGAGCTGTTTTCCGTAGCCGAGCTTTCGCCTGAACTTTCATTTTTGCTTTCAGTAACCGAACTTTCGCTCGGCAGTGTAGTATCTCCTACACCACCGTTTGCAGAGTTACTTGTACAGCCAAAGAGCATAAGTGCAGATAAGATGAGTGCTGTTGTTTTAGTTAGTTTTTTCATGGCATTTCCCTCCATTTTTTAATTAAACTTGCTTTATCATATAAAGTGATATCATTATTTACAGTTGAATTGTCTTTGCTCATTAATGTGGTAATTCTAAACTCGTTACCTTTTGGTGTTTTTTTATCACTGTGGCAAAGTTTCAAAGCATGACCCACTTCATGCATAATAGACGAATTCTGTTTTTCACTATTGAGAGAATAGAATCCTTTTTTGTCTTGGTTAATAAATATTACGCCTTTACTCCAGTTTTTTTGGTTCTCTGCACCTATATCTTCTTGAGTTTTTAAATAATTTGTGGTTGTAGAGTTAGGCAAAAAAACCGCATACGCTTTTGAAGAATTTTCAATACCTGCTGTTGATAAGTTCTTTCTTGCTACAGTTACATTTAATCCTGTGCTTGGATTAGAGTTAGGCGGATATGCTTTTACACATACTTTATCACATATTCCATTCCATGCTTCCGCTGCTTTTGCCAAATCATTGTAATCTGTTTGATTGCTAAATATGATATTGAGCTTATATGTACCGGATTGCCCCGAATACCCGCCTTTCCAGCTTGATGGATAATTACTGGTTGCTTTGGTAAGTATCAGTCGGTTTGCTTGATTATCAGTAAGGGCAAGGCTACCGTCAGATTTTTTATATAACCATTTACTGCTATACTTGTTTTTAATTGCATAGGTGCTTGAGGTTATTCTTTCAAAATCCCAGCAATAATACAGATTTGTTTCCGATGTGCATTTGTATATTGCTACACTAGCGTTAGGGGTTGCACATATAGCATCACTACTATTCTTTGCAGAATAGATTAAATAACCGCCTGCGAGAGATTTTTTAGTTATCCAAATTTGATCCGGATTAATATATTCGTTGCTGTTATATCCATTTGTAGTTATATTGTTTTCTGATATTGAATCTTCAAAGCGTTCAATGCATTTTGAACTACTTGTCTTAAACACATACGCCATGCCGTCAACCAAAGGATTCCATTCAACAACAACTCTCGGTTTAGAACTGCTGTACTCAGACAAATAGAATGAGCGACGCAGTGAAGAATCTGTTACATTTGTATTAGTTATTACAATACCTTTTTTAATATCATTTTTGGAGTTTTTGCTGTTAACTGCCAGCTTAGTAAAATCAAATGTACAAGTACCGCTTTTGGATATTTTAGTTGTGCTCATTACAGAGCCGCCGGCACTTGTATTTGCGTATGTAGGTTTTGTTTCAGCCCAACCCGATGTCTGACTTGAATATCTCACCTGTAATGTTGAAGTACCTGAATTTCCCGTGCCCTCATACATATACAGCTTTGCACTTTCAATTTCATTTGCTTTAAGGCTCTTGTATGTTGCGTTGCTGTCAAGTCCGGGAAAGCGCACAATAAGTCTGCCTGCGCCGTATGTGCTGTCCTGATAGCCTACCGTTCCTATAGAATAAGAACCGAAATTTGTTGTGCTTTTCTTGCTGTATAAAGGCGCGTCAAGTATTGTTTTTGAGCTTCCGCTACCGCTTGAGCTGAGTTTTATGGTCGGATCTATTGTAACCGGATATACCGCTTCGTTTTTCAGCCATTCATTGTCAAGAGTAATAGTTATCGTATAGCTGCCATCGGCATTTTTTACTGCCGTATATCCCGTAACATATCCTTGCGGTACTATTGTGTTTTCGCCTTTTGAGCTGTCAAACAGTATTACCTCACTGACAGTACCGACTATCTCTTCCTTTTCATCGTCAACAATTGAAAAATAGCCGCCCTCATCTTTAAGGCTAAGACCGTTTGTATTGATATCGAAAGAAAATTCGTTCTTTCCGTTGTATCGGTCAAGTATGATATTTTCTTTTACACCGTTGAGCTGTGCGCTGTATTCTATGACTGTATCGTCACCGAATACATCGGCATATTCAACAATATCGTGTTTGTCATATTTGTTTTCTGTTTCGGTTATAATATCCGATACATCTGCCTTATCCGAATCGACAGGTGACATTTCAATAGTATATTCGTCGCTTTTAACGATAATGCCTGTTTCGCTGTCGAGCTGTTCGGGCATATATACATTTATGTCGTTTTCCGCGCTTACAAAAGCATAGCCCTCTTTATCCGCTTCTGACAGCTTAGTACTTTTGTCGCATACTGTGCCGTTTTCATCGGTGTACTTTACAGGCTCGTCAAAATAGTACATCGTTTTTGAGCCGTCTTTATTCTGGAATACTACCGAATAATCGTCTGTTTCCTGCGCAAATAAGCGGTTTGCGTGTTCTTTTTCTTTAATATCCTTTACAGATATGACTTCCGGTATCTCGTAGTCGTCAAGCTCCTTATCTGAAAGCTCAACAAGGCTCAGATCGCCCGGCATTAAGTCCTTGAGCAGATTTCTGTCCGCTTCTTCTATACTTTCTTCGCTTGTACTGTTTTCGTTATCGGCGTTTCCGTTTTCATGTGCATATACAGGTATGCTTGTTGAGAGTAATGAGATCGCCAATAGTAAAACAGTGAATAAATGTTTTTTTCTTTTCATAAGTACCTCCGTTTTGTTTTTGAAAAAGAAACACTTTTTCTATTGTTAGAATATCACTTATACTATGTAAATTCAAGGCTTGTCTTGATATTTTGTGAAATATAGCCAACAAAAATTGTCAAAATAGCCAAACAGCGACTTGCCCTCGCAAGCCGCCGCTTCTCATCTCACTTAACCTCAACAACAACATCTGCACCTATTCCCGCCGCCTTTATTACTCCGCTTTTCTCTGCGGTGTCGGGCTCATACGGTTTTCCGTCTTTAATATACGCTATACTGCACTTTCTGCCGTTACCGAGAATATCGGGGATATTCTCCGCCGGGATATGCACCTTTGCGGTCGCTCTCCACAGGTTGATATCAAGCACTCCGTTTATCCTGTCTGCCGTTATGTCCATATCGGACTTTGAAGTAAGCTCTATGCTTCCCGAGCTGTCCTCTATAACAACGCTGTCCGCCTCTCCGTCATATTCAAGCCGCCTTATATCAAGCGAGCTTACACACAGCAGTCTTGCCCGTGCGGATATTTCACAGCAGTCGGTAAACTGCTTCGGCAGCAGTATCTTCACCGATACATTCTCCTGCGCTTCATACCTGCTCATCTTATCCTTGCGCAGGCACTCTACATCAAGCTTGTTTTTACGGCTGTCGAGCCTTACCTTGAATACCGAGCCGATATCCTCCGCCGTTTCCGAAGAAAATATAACGTGCAGCTTCTCATCATCACCGCCGGATACGGTGATATCACGCACGCTTCCGGCATTTATATCAAAGTGTGTGTTGACATCTATATCATATGCCGTTTCGCTCGTGTACTGAGCCGAACCTCCTTTTTCCGTCAAATTTCCGCTTACAAGCTCGTCAAGTGTCACCTTGAATATCTCCGCAAGTATGGTCATATTTTCGATATCGGGAAGACCCTTTCCGGTTTCCCACTTTGTCACCGCCTGACGTGAAACGCCTATACGCTCCGCAAGCTCTTCCTGCGAGATGCCTTCATTTTTTCTTATCTGCTTTAACTTTTCGCTGAAATCCATATTGTCTTCCTCCTGTTTTCGTTTGGCTTTTGTGAACAGCTATATCATACCCTGTTTTTCGAGTAGCCGCAATAAACATCTGCTTACAATCGTTGTTTCCGGGCGCTACTTTGCGTTGCATACGAAAAATCGGCATAGCAAAGCGGAATGTGAAGCCACATTCCGCCGTGATCTTTATTAAAACTGCAACAGCATAACAACAAGCGCTATTATAAACACAGGAGAGAATATCGCAATCAGTTTTCTGTGCTTATGCTCTCCTCCGACAGGCGTAAGCTTTGCCGCTCCGCAGAACGCAAGCAATACTGCCACAAACGGTGCCGCAAAGTAAGAGATGTTCACGATAATGTTTCCGAGTGCCGCCGCCGCATCTACAAGCCCGTCCCACAATCCGCCGATGCCAGTGAGCTGCTTCTGATACGTTATGACCGTCACAAAGAAGTTGTTTATCAGGTGCAGTACCATTCCGGGGATTATCGTGTCATATCTTACCGCCATAAGCCCGAATATTATACCGCTTAAAAACGCATATGCAAACTGGTCAAAATTGCCGTGCGCCAGTCCGAACACCAGCGCCGATATAATTATCGCAGGCGTATCACCTATAGGCTTAAGCGAGCGTAACAGCAGATGACGATAGATTATCTCCTCAAATATCGGTGCAACAAATGCCGTAAAGATAAGCGTTACCACGCCCGCGGAAAAACTCGACGGAGCTATTGCTTCCATCACATTCTGTATCTCTCCCGCACCGAACAGCAGCTGTAATATATAATTTATACAGGTCGTTATATTGCTTCCCCACATTGCAAACGCAAACATAGCAGGTATGAATATAAGCGGATAGTACGACTTGTTCTCATACTGCGTGTCAAGACGCTTCAGCGGTCTGTACTTCTTATACAGCACCCCGAACGCAAGCAGCTTTGGGATATATGTCGATATATTGCTGAAAGTGTAATTAAGCACAGTAAACATAGTACTGCCTGTTTCAAGCCCGGCATTCACAAAGCCCCTCAGCAGGAACACCATCGCAATGAATATAATCTTTTGCAGCAAAACGGATACGATCAGCGCAACTCCGACATCAAGGCATATCATGCGTATATCCGCAGGCTTAAGGTCGTCTTTCGAGGTCAGAATATCAAAGCTCTGCTGTCTGTACCTGTCTGCAATAATACCGGTAAGGCTTTTCTGCATTTTAACAGAGTCCTTTCGTTAAATAATCATCATAGCTATTATATACGCCGTGCACAGAATAAATCCCGCAATAAACAAAGGTTCTTTTGCCACAGCGATGAATTTCTGCTTTTTGGTAAGTGCGGGATAGTTGTTTACCGGTCGGTAAAGGCGATTGTTCTTAAGCTTTCCTATAGCCGCCGCAATGCCGACTACAGCTATTATCAGTATAACAGCAAGGTAAATCATCAGCGCTGTCATAAACGCCTGTTCGCCGCCTGTAAGCCCCTCGCCCTGCTGAATATGCGTAAACGCCGATATAAAAGTTTCACTGCTTACAGCCACGATCGCTATTCCTGCAATAGAGTTGAATATCGCGTGCATTATCATTGTCGGCACAAGACTGCCGGTCGCGTATCTGACATAGCCCAGACATATGCCTACTATCACCGTATAGCAGAACTGATGTATATTGCCGTGCGCCATTCCGAAGCACAGCGATGAAACGAGTATCGCAAAGCCGTTTCCGTAGGGCATAAGCGAGGACTGTATAACTCCCCTGAACCAGTATTCCTCAAACACCGGTGCCAGCACCGCCATTTGTATAAACAGAAAAGCAAGATACCAGCCGCCAAGCCCAAGCCCCTTTGACACTATCGGTGCGAGCGTATCCTGAACCGCCGAGCGATCCTGTACTATAAAAAAAGATATCGCCATCACCGCAATGTTTGCCACCTGACCCGCTCCGTACATTGGTACGAACCACGATACAGCCTTGCCGAGCCTTTTGGGCTTCTTGTAAAGCCTGCCGTCAAAGTGATATCCGAGCAGCTTTGATGTGACCGCTATCGCCAGCACATACAGTATAAGTATACCCGCGAGCGCCTGCACCGAAGACGTTATCTGCGCGTCGCAGTCAGCCATAAGCGCCCCGATGAGCGCAGTTACCGCATCAGCCGCACACCGTGCCGCGAATATGACTGTTAAAGCCAGTCCCGCCTTTTTGCAGGCGGCTCTGAAATCAGCGGCGCACATCGAGCACTTCTCCCGTTTCGAGCATTTCCTTTACATAGCTAGGGAGCGCAAAGCAGCCCTTGTGGAGCTCCGTGTTATAGTATCTTGTCTTAAGACCGAGGGAGTTCCAGTGCTTTGCATCAAGGTCGTTTATCGGATCAAGCCCCTTACTTGCAAAGCCGAACAGCCAGTGACCACTGGCATACGTCGGGATATGAGCCTGATAAACAGCGCATACCGGGAACACCGATTTTATGCGCTCGTGCGCCCTGCACATAGCCTTTGCGTCATTAACATAGAACGGGCTTTCATGCTGATTTACAAGCACGCCAGTGTCTGTCAGCGCATTATAGCAGTTTCCGTAAAACTCAGGCGTGAAAAGGCCCTCTCCCGGTCCGAATGGGTCGGTAGAATCGACTATTATAAGGTCGTATTCCCCCTGCTTATGTCTTACATAGCGCAGTCCGTCCGTAAAATGCATATCAAGTCTGGGGTCGTGCATAGAAATCGTCATCTCGGGGAAATACTCCTCGCAGACCTCAACCACCTTTTTATCTATCTCGACAAGGTCGATATGCTCTATCGTGTCATAGCGGCACAGCTCTCTTACCGTGCCGCCGTCGCCCGCACCGATAACAAGTACGTTCTTTATATCCTTCTTTACCGCCATCGGAACGTGTACTATCATATCATGATAGATAAATTCGTCCTTCTGCGTTATCATCACATATCCGTCAAGCGCAAGCAGTCTGCCGAATTCAAGCGACTGAAAAACGTCTATCCTCTGATATTCGCTTTGCTCGCTGTACAGCTGTTTGTCTACTCTTATCGAAAACTTAACACTGTCGCTGTGATTTTCAGTAAACCATAAATCCATATTATTACCGTCCTTTCAATCTGTAAACGCATAAGTCTATGTGGTACGGCGGGCGATCTTAATCGTCCAGTATCATAATGTTCTTTATTTCAAGGTCCTGTGTACCCGTAAGAAAACAGCCCTTATCCCCCGCATACTTTATATATGCGAGAATTTCATCGGTTATCTGCTCTCCGGGCGCAAGTATCGGTATTCCGGGCGGATAGCACATTACAAATTCGCCGCTTATCTTACCCGAACTGCGCTCTATCGGCACACTCTTCTTGTTTCCATAGAATGCGTCCTGAGGCGACAGCTTTACTATAGGATTGATATACTCGTGATCAAGCATACCCGTCTTATCCTTTGAGTAGATACGCTTTATGTCATTTAGCGCACCGATAAGCCTGTCAAGATACAGCTCCCTGTCGCCTATCGAAACATAAGCGAGGATATTTCCTATATCGCCGAATTCTATCTGTATTCCGTAGCGGTCACGGAGAATATCATACACCTCAATGCCCGCAAGTCCGATATCTCTCGTGTGTATCGACAGCTTTGTAACATCGAAATCGTAGAACGCTCCTCCGTCACACAGCTCCTTCGAGAATGCGTAATAGCCGCCTATCTCGTTTATCTCATCACGCATATACTGCGCATATGACTGCACCTTTGCGAATATCTCCTTGCCGTGAAGCGCAAGGTTTCTTCTCGATATATCAAGGCTCGACATCAGAAGATAGCTTCCGCTTGTCGTCTGCATAAGGTTTATTATCTGCCTTACATAGCCCTCGTTCACTGTGTCCGCTGTAAGCAAGAAGCTGCTCTGCGTCAGCGAGCCGCCGCTCTTGTGCATACTTACTGCGGCAAAGTCCGCGCCCGCTTTCATTCCTGCAAGCGGCATATTGTCGCCAAAGTAGAAATGCGTTCCGTGCGCCTCGTCCGCAAGCAAGTACATTCCGTGAGCGTGTGCAAGATCCGCAATACGCTTTATATCCGAGCATACTCCGTAATAGGTCGGGTTATTTACAAATACCGCCTTGGCATCAGGATTTTCAAGTATAGCCTTTTCAACGTCCTCGACCGTCATTCCGAGCGGTATGCCCAGCTCCTTGTTTACTCCGGGGTTTACATATACCGGCACAGCACCGCCGAGAATAAGCGCATTTATCGCACTGCGGTGTACGTTACGCGGCATTATTATCTTCTCGCCGCGCTTGGCAACGGCAAGCGCCATAGCCTGCACTGCGGCGGTAGTTCCGTTTACTATAAAGAATGCGTTTTTAGCACCGAAAGCCTCTGCGGCTATCTGCTCCGCCTCTTTTATGACAGAAACCGGGTGACAGAGGTTATCAAGCGGCTTTGACGAGTTTACGTCCACCGTCATGCATTCCCTGCCTAAAAATTCCGTCAGCTCGGGGTTGCCCCTGCCCATCTTATGACCGGGTACGTCAAAAGGCACTATACGCTTTGCCCGGTATTCCTTTAACGCCTCATATATAGGCGCGCGCTCCTGTGAGAGCATATCATCAGTCCTTTCGGAAAGGAAGTAATGTTATCATAGTATCACATTGATATTTTTGCAGGGGAGGGGCTTGTCCCTCCCGCAAATTTATTGATTATGTCTTTTGTCGATTTATAGAACGAAGTGTGAAGTTCACTCACCCGTAAATATTCATTCCCGAATATATCTCGATCATCTCTCGCCTTAAGTTCTCCGTAATTCTCAGTCGCTCCTTAGGCGGGATATCATATATATCCGTATTGAACAGGTAGTTTTTCAGATCCATCTCACGCACCATAAGTCTTGTGTGGAATATGTTCGCCTGATACACGTTTATATCGGTTGCATCATATTTCGTCAGCGTATAGTCGTTGATAAAATCCTGTATCGAGGTTATATCGTGGTCGAGATACAGCTTTCTTCCGCCTACATCACGGGTAAAGCCTCTCACCCTGTAATCTATCGTTATGATATCGGAATCGAAACTGCCGATAAGGTAATCCAGCGCATTAAGCGGCGAGATCTCTCCGCAGGTCGAAACGTCAATATCTACCCTGAATGTAGAAATACTGTTGTTGGGGTGATATTCGGGGTAAGTGTGCACCGTAACGTGCGACTTGTCAAGATGCGCCACCACCGTTTCGGGAGCTGCTGCCGCACCGCGCTGAGGGTGAAGCGGCTTTCCGTCCACCATTCCCCTGTTGCATGACTTATCTATCTCCATGCTGTCGGTTGCCTTTTCACTTATCAGCAGTGTTACGCTCGCGCCCTGCGGATCGTAGTCCTGCTTTGAAATATTAAGCACATTCGCCCCGATTATATCCGTAACATCACACAATATACCCGTCAGACGCTCTGAGTTATACTGCTCATCGATATAGTCAATATATTCTTTTTGTTCTCTTGCCCCTTTAGCATAACAAACATCATAAATGTTAAAGCTGAGGGTCTTTGTGAGGTTGTTGAAACCGTAAAGTTTAAGCTTTTTTTCCAACAGACACACAACCTTTCGGAAAAATATCTGCATATAAACACAGCTACTATAATAATATAGTAAAACTGCCCTCTTGTCAATAAAAACTTGTGTAAAGAAAGCCGCCGACGGCTTTGATGCTCATCGGCGGCTCAGTTTTTGATAAAATCTATTTTTATAAAACAGTTAAAAATCTCAATCCCTATCCCCAAACCACTTTCCCGTGAAAGGCTGTGTATGCTTTGTTGGCTCTGCATCGTGCAGAGCCTTTGGGCATACACGCCCGGCATCCGTGCCGGGGCTAATTGTGGGGCTGCCGCCCTCACCCTGCTTGGGGCTACGCCCCAAACCCCATTTTAAAAGTATATAAGTTCATTAAAAAGCCAGCCGCCGACGGCTTTGATGCTCATCGGCGGCTCTGAATATTATTCTGTTTAATTTGAGATTACACGTTATCCTGACCGGGAACATACTCAAGACTGTCGTCTGAAGTTGTAACCTCTGTAGCTTCCTTAGACTTTATTTCTCCCGAAGCATCATTCTTATCCTTGAATACAAACTTCAGCAGGATAGGAGTTACTACAGTAGTAATAACGACCATAATTACTATAGGACCGAAAAGTCCGCTGCTCATAAGTCCCATATTAAGTCCCTTATCGGCAACTATCAGCGCAACCTCGCCACGGGAGATCATTCCGACACCTATCTGCAGAGCCTCTTTATTGGTGTATCTGCATATCTTCGCACCAAGTCCGCAGCCGACAACCTTTGACAGTATAGCGACTACCAGCAGTACAACGGCGAATATGATGATTGTAGGTGTCATATTTGTAAGCGTTACCTTAAGACCTATACTTGCGAAGAAGATAGGCGACAACAGCAGATAAGACATTGTATCAAATCTGTGTGCGATATACTTAGTCTTTGACGTACTTGAAATTACAAGACCTGCGACGAACGAACCTGTAATATCGGCAACGCCAAAGAATTCCTCGGCAACATACGCGAAGAGAAGGCAGAGCGCAAAGCTTACAATAACATAACGGCGCTGATTTTCTTCCGTTCTCTGCGTCCACTTGTTGAACACGAAGTGGAAGAATATACCGAACAGCAGAGCAAATGCAAAGAAACCGAGTATCTTCAGTATTACTATACCTATGTTTCCCGATTCGGGGTCTGCAAGCGATGTGATTACAGTCAGCGCAATGATACCGAGCACATCGTCTATAAGAGCCGCACCGAGTATCGCGTTACCTGCTCTTGTGTTGAGCTTTCCGAGTTCTTTAAGCGTTTCAACAGTGATACTTACCGATGTAGCGGTAAGGATAACACCTACGAAAACGTCCTGTAAGAATGTCGATGTCGAAAGAGTGGGATCTGCCGTACCGAACAGGAACGCTGTAGCGGCACCGCCGACCAGAGGAACGATAACACCGATAAGAGCTATTATCGAGCTTGCAAGTCCGCACTTCTTCATCTCGCGGATATCCGTTTCAAGACCTGCGACGAACATAAGCACGATAACGCCTATCTCCGACAGGTTACTGAGTATCGGAGCGTTGTCAAGAGATACAAGGTTAAGACACACAGGACCTAAAATGATACCGGCAACCAGTGCGCCGACTACCTGAGGCAGCTTTATAACCTTTGACAGCAGTCCGAATGCTTTTGTGAAAATGAGGATTATCGCTATATAAAGCAGATATGTGTAATCCATAATTCATCTTCCTTTCTGTTTGTTCTACTTTTTCTTTTCGTCACAAAGGCTATATCGCTGCTGTGCGATATAGCCCCTGTTTTTTCTGTATGCCCGTATTATAACACCTATTTAGAACATGTCAATCTATCCTCGCGATTTTGCGGAGAAAAAATCATAAAATCTATGTATTAACCAAAGCGAACTATTTTAAGTGGACAAATTTATTGATTATTTTCTATGCAATTTTTTAATGGCTCGCCATTCATTTTGGCAATACTTCTTTTTGCAAAGATGGCATAAAAAGCATATCTCCATACTGCTCACATTCTCATAGATCCGCATAAATAAAAGCGTTACGGGATTTTTACATTTCCGTAACGCTTTTATGACTATGAATTTTTCATAAATATTTATTCAGTATCGGAACATTTCAGCCGACCTTTTCAACCATACATACAGCGTGTGCGGCTATACCCTTTCCTGCTATGCCAAGACCCTCCTCGGTAGTCGCCTTGACGTTCACATCGTCCGTATCAAGCCCCAGCGCCGCCGCTATGCTCTCCTGCATATCCGATATGAAGCTTGCAAGCTTCGGCTTTTCGGCTATTATAGTTATATCCGCATTTGTAACGTGTGCATTTTTCTCATCAAGCAGTTTCCTGACGTGTTCAAGAAGCCGCATACTGCTTATACCCTTGTATCTGTCGTCACTGTCGGGAAAATGCTTTCCGATATCTCCGAGAGCCACAGCTCCGAGCATAGCGTCCATAAGCGCGTGTACCGCAACGTCCGCATCGCTGTGTCCGAGAAGTCCTATATTATCCTTATTCGGCACTTCCACGCCGCAAAGTATCAGCCTTCTGCCTTCTACAAGCCTGTGCACGTCATATCCGTGACCTACACGAAGCTTTGGTGCGCCTGTTTTACCGATAACATATTCTGCCATTGATATATCCTCTTTCGTGGTCAGCTTTATATTGTCGTAGCTTCCCTCAACGATAAACGGCTTTATGCCGTACAGCTCCATGACCGATGCATCGTCCGTTATCCTTGCGTCAGTGACATCAAGCTTTTCCGCCGCCGCGAGATAATCTGCCTTTCTTGCCGCCTGTGGTGTCTGAGCAAGCCATAGACCGCTTCTGTCCGGAGTAGCTGTGACAATACCGTCCTCGCATACCTTTACCGTGTCCTTCGCTCTTACCGCCGCCAGTGCCGCACCGTGCCGAAATGCCTCCAGTGCGACCTTGTCTGCCGTCTTTGCCGTCACAAAAGGCCTTGCTCCGTCATGTATCGACACAACATTGCTCTTTCCCGAGGTCTGTTTTACAGCTTTCAGTGCGGACTCAAAGCGTGTTGAGCCGCCCGTGATGATCTTTATCTGTTTGTCGGTCTGCACATTTTTGCTTATCAGCTCTTTGATTTTATTGATATTATCCTCGCTTGCCGCTATTATTATCTCATCGGCGTTGCTTTCGATAAACCGCTCCACGCTGTACAGTATGACCGCCTTGCCGTGAAGCAATGCCGTCATCTTGTCAAAGCCCATTCTCCTGCCGCTTCCTGCGGCAAGGATTATCGCACTTGTAAACATACCTCTCCTTTACGATCAGTCAAAATGCTTGTAGTTGCCGAGAAATTTAAAGTACTTCATCTCTTCCTCAAGTATAGTCATAAGCCTTACCACCTCGGGATCAAGCGCATTTCCCTCAAAGTCGAGGTAGAATACAACGTCAAACGTTTCCCGCTTTATATCCTGCTTTGCCTGAGGCACAGGCGCACTCTCTATCTTTGTGATATTCAGTCCGTACAGCGCAAAACGGATAAGCATTCTGTACAGTGAGCCCGTGGTATGCGGCAGTGACATACATATCGAGATTATATCCGCGTCGGGAGTGACCTCCGGGCGCTTAGATATGCAGATAAAGCGCGTTGTATTGTCCGGGTTGTCCGCAATGCTGCGCTTTACTATCTCAAGACCGTACAGCTTTGCGCATCTCTCCGAACATATCGCCGCTACCGTATTATCGTCACTGTTTGCGACCAATTCTGCGGCAAGTGCCGTATTTGTATATGGCACTTGTCTTGCGGAGCTTTCCTTTAAAAATCCGAAGCACTGCTTTAAAGCCTGTTCATGTGAATATATAGTCTTTATATCCGCTCCGGGCTTTGCCGCAAGGCAGTGATCTATCTTTATCTGAGTGCGCTTGCAGATATAGAAATTGTACTTTGCGAGCAGGTCGTAGGTCTGCCTTATATCGCCTGCCGTGCTGTTTTCAATCGGAAGAACGCCGTAATCCGCACTACCGCTTTCAACTGCCTCAAACACATCGGAAAAGTCGGGATAGAAGTCTATCTCCGACTCGGGGAACAGCTTTACCGAAGCCGCTTCGGTATTGCTGCCCGCAGTACCCGGGCAGGCGATCCTTATGGATTCTGTTTTCGGGGTTGCAAACTCAGGTGTCGGCGCGTCAGCAAGTATCCTCTGCTGTAAGCACTTGGATATATCCATAATACAGGTGAACAATTGTCCCGCACCCTCGGAAATATCCTCGGGCGCTTCGCTCTTTATACGCTCGAGTATTTCCTGCTCGCGCTTTCCCTGAAACACCTGCATATTGTTTTCTTTCTTGTACTTTGCGACCCCGACACACAGATCCATACGCTTCAGAAACAATCTCAGTATTTCATCGTCTGTCGCGTCGATCTCTCTCCTTATCTCTTTGAGATCCATTTTTACTCTCCGTTTCTTTATTTCGGTATTTTATACATTATACAGCAATTGCCGCAGAACTTTTTTCAAAGCACTGCGACAATGCATAATTTTCAGTTTCAGTCTGCTTTCGACTCCGCCGAGCTTTCTGCCGCAGCTGAAGAAGATACGGAGGACGTTTTGGAAGACGCATCGCTGTTTACCGTTGCCTTGGCATAGTACACAGTTACCGTTTCGGAATTTGCAACATCGACCTTTTCGCCGACCTTTTTACTGCATTTAACGACATATCCCGCCTTTACGCCGTTCGTGTCGCCGGTTTCCTTCTTTTCAAACTTAACGTTTCTCTGCGACAGCATAGCCGTGTACTCATCAACTTTAAGACCGGTGTAATCGGGAAGCGCTATAGATGAAGGTCCCTTGCTGACTACAAGCTTTATCTCAGTGCCTTCTGTGATCTCGGTATCAGGCTTGATGCTCTGGCTTATTACTATGCCGTTTGCGACTGTATCGTCGAACTTATATTCGGCGTTTATCTTTACAAAGTTGTATGTGTCCTGTATAGACGTAAACAGCGCGCCTGTAAATGTCGGACAGCCGTACACGATATCCGGCATTGTATCGGAGGATACCGTTGTTGTAGCGGCGGTAGTTTCCGGAGCGCTTGAAGATGCCGT
>ULVD01102941.1_pt1 | contig 21232 bp, 18 predicted proteins | sample 1959101 | NCBI WGS metagenome assembly ULVD01 (sample SAMEA4835777, study PRJEB28245) | human gut metagenome | biome: gut microbiome; material: fecal sample | place: Denmark | collected 2008
ATTTTAGAACTGAAAATAGCGGGCAGCATTGCAGAGATGGATGCAGCCTGCGACCGCGGACTTGCACAAATCGAAGAACAGCATTATGCAGAGCCTTTTACAACGGAAGGCTACCCTGAAGTGAAAAAGTATGCACTGAGTTTTTGCAAGAAAGAGTGCATGGTGAAAAAATCAGAATAAACAAATTACCTATTTACATTTCCAATTCCTTCATGTAAAATGGTAAATGTGAACAAGCATAAAGATAAAGCAAACGATACGGAAAGGAACACAGCAATGCGTGCGAAAATGAAAAATAATTACAAAAATATAAATAATTGGCACGACTCTTGCAACCAACCAACCAACCAACCAACCAACCAACCTTTCCTATTTAACTAAAAAGGTAATTTTTGCGTGTGCAAAAATTACATCTAAATTAGAATACATTAGAAAACCAAGACTTCTTTTGTTTGGCACTTAGCCGAGCAGGAGAGGTCTTTTTGCGTGCAGAAATTCAGGCACGCGATAAAACAGAAAACTGCATAGGAGATTTTCACTAACGGAACGGGATGAAAAACCCACTGTATCAGCAACCGTGAAGCGTACGGACGAAAGTCCAAAACGACAAGTCGGGAGACGAGTGAGAATCAGATGTTAAAATCTCTGGGATAGTAGAAAAAGCATCACGACGAGACCCGTCGAGCGTGAGAAAGCAGACTGCCCCAAGAGTAAAAGCGGGCAGTTTTTTATTATGTAGAAAACATTCTTTTCATCCTTTCAGGGCGGCGCGAACGATAGAGAGCACGCCGCCCACAGGGGGCAGGAAAGAGACCACTACACAAGCATAGTGTTTATATAGATAATCGCGGAAGGGCAGAGCAAGGCAATCATGTCGAGAACCCTGAAGCGAAATACAAAGAAAGGAAATGAGAAAAGGAATGAACAAAACACAAAACTTTATTTTCAAAAAAGCACTCGTTGTGCTGATGGCAGTCATGATGGTATTCACCATGATGCCGAGTATCGCTTGGGCGGATGGCACAGAAGCCGGCAGCAATGAAGGCAGTGCAAGCAGCATCATTGCAAGCGGAACTTGCGGCGCTGCAAGCAATGAAGGCGGTGCTGAGAGCGTTAAATGGGAACTTAGCACAGACGGCACGCTGACGATCAGCGGCACTGGAAAGATGGCCGGCTATTCGGGGGTACTATTTGGTGGTGATGACGACAGACCATGGAAAGAAGATCTGACTAAAATTAAGAGCCTTGTCATCGAAGAAGGCGTGACATTTGTAGGAGATTGTGCCTTTTACAACTCTTCTGCATTGGAAAGTGTCAAATTGCCGGCATCTTTGACAAAAATAGGTTGGAGCGCTTTTAAAAATTGTACAAGTTTGAAGACAATGACGCTTCAGTATGTGGTGACTGAAGCGAATATGCTAAAAGATGATATAAACGGAGACCTTTATGGCTGTACTGCCATCGAGACAATACAAATTGAAAATGAAGCAAGCACTGTAAAATGTGAAGACGGCATTTATTATTCTAAGGATGGAAAAGAGCTGATTTACTGCCTTAAGGCGAAGAAAGGCCATGTAACAGTTCCGGATAGTGTCGAGAGTTTAAGGGCGGATTGGAGAACTTGGTATGCCTTTGATAAATGCAGCATGCTGGAGAGTATGGTACTTCCGGAAAAAGTAGAAAAGGCTGGAGAAAATGTATGGTATAAATGCACGAATTTGCGTTATGTTGAGTTCAAAGGCGTAAAAAGTGTTGAAAATTGGGCATTTTCTGGATGCACTGCACTCGATCAGATCGTACTGCCTGCATGCTTAACAAGCTATGCCGAGACAAGTGTGGCACCGAAGCTGATTTGCTTCCGAGGCAGCGAGGAACAATGGAAAGCGGCTGCGACGGAGAAAGTGAGAACGAAGCTGGCAGACAAAGGAACCGTTGTGGTATATAATTATGACGGTCAGACCGGAGCGGCAGCTGCAATTACCGCACAGCCTGAAGCAAAGGTAGAAATCGGACTGGGGCAGACAAAATACCTTTCGGTAGCTGTTAATGAAGAAGAGGGGACGCAGTATTACTACAGATGGTTCAAAAAAACCGGTAACGAAACAAAGAAGGTTTCAAACCTTTCCGAAGATGCGCGATACAAGGTAGACAGCAGTGCGAAAGGTACTGCGAATTACTACTGCGAAGTTGTGACTGTTAAGGACGGAAAGACTGCGGTGACAAAATCTAATGAGGCAGCGGTTACTGTTGGCGATTTAAAGACTACATTCCCCGGCAGCGGCACGCAGGCTGACCCTTATCAGCTCTCGACAACTGCACACATGTCTGAATTAGCCGGACTTGTAAACTCAGGAATCTCCTTTGAAGGAAACTATTTTAAGCTCACGGCTGATATTACTTTACCTAAGGACGACTGGACGCCGATGGGCCGCAAGATCAATCCGAATATAGCCAGCATTGAGGCGGGTAAAAATCTCTATGCTTTCTCAGGAACGATTGACGGTGCGAAAGAGGATGCAGACGGGGAATGCTGGACCCTGACGGTTCCGAAAGATGGTCTGCCGCTGCTCGGTTATGTAAAAGGTGCGACGGTCAAGAACCTGAACCTTGCAGGGGAAAGAATCAACGGCTATGGACTTGTCAACAATTTTGAGGGCGTCGGACTTTCCGGTACCGCGATCACAATTGACAATGTAACCATCAAACCCGGCACGAAGATCGTGAAGTCCGGATTACTTGGCGCAAACATTAATGAAAACCCATACGCAGGAGCCAGCGCAGCTTTTGTCGCAAACATTAAAAACTGCACCATCGAGAAAGGCGCAGTGATCGGCTGTGACGGAGATCAAAACATGATCGGCGGCTTTGCAGGCCGTATGCAGGGCACGATCGAAAACTGCAAGAACTACGGAACAGTAAAAGGTAAAAATGTTGTCGGCGGCATTATCGGTACCAGAGATAACGCATTGAAGACCTGCACAGTCAAGAACTGCAGCTTTTATGGCAGCGTAATCGGTGAAGAAAATGTCGGCGGCATTGTCGGAAGCGGATATATGACGAATAATGCACTGACTGCATCAGCACCGAATGGTCAGCGAATCAATATTCTTGGCAACACAGTTGAGGAAGGTGCAACAGTAAGCGGCAATAAGAATGTCGGCGGCATCCTCGGCAGCGACCTCTATGTTGCACAGGTTTGGGATAATGTAATTTATTCCTTTGCAGGAAATTCCTTTAGCGGAAAAATCAGCGGCAAGACAAATGTCGGTGGTATTATCGGTTTCTATGACAGCTTAAACAAATATGACAATATCGCAGGTAACTTCTATAAGACAGGCTGCGGTGCAACGAAGGGCATCGGCGCTGTAAAATATGTAGATACCAATGCGAAAAAGCCGACGAAAGCAAGCGGCACAACCTATATCAATACAGAGTTTGGTGTGCTCGAATGCCCTGCCGTAGAGGGATGCAAATGGCAGACAGGACACAATCGGACGGATGATCCGCTCGGTGCAGATGCAAGCAGACTTGCAGAAGCAGTAGAAACGATTCCGACAGAGCCGATTTGCTATGAACTGACCGTGAAGGGCACGGTAAAAGATCAATATGTCGATAAAGATCTTGATTTATCCGGGCTGACCTTCACTGCAAAGTGGACAGACGGAAAGACGACTAACCCGACATTCGGTACAGGTGAGGACAATGTAAAAGCAACAGGCTATGATAAAACCAGCCATTCTATCCAGACAGTAATTCTGTCCTACGGTTATGCACAGACAACGATTCAAGTTGCGGTTAAAAAGCAGGAATCGACGAGTACACCGGAAGAGAATAAGCTGAAGGTCAGCTTCACGTTGCTTGGCGACAGCAGCCATAAGGAAGCAAATAAGGAAGGCGGTCCGCATGGCTTAGCTTTGAACAAACTGGAGACATGGCTTGATACAAAGACATACGAAGTACCTTTGAACTCGACTGTCTGGGATTTGATGCAGCAAATCGATAAGGACAACGACAATCTCAGTTTTAATGCAAAGGGAACGAAATACGGAATCTATATCTATTCTGTAACCTACAATGGTGAAGAACTTGGCGAGTTTGACAACGGTAAGAACTCCGGCTGGATGTATACCGTAAACGGTAAGCACCCGGAAGTGGGCGTTGCGTCCAGATTCTTAAATCCTGACGATGAAGTGGTATTCCACTATACAGACGACTACACGAAAGAAGAAGGCTCCGAAAAGTGGAACACACCGGGCGGCGGTGCTATCGAAGCGGTAAGCTCTGTCAGCACCGACACTAAGACCGGCACAACCACTGCTCCAACCGATGTCAAGGTAAGTGAAAAGACAAACGCTGACGGCACCAAGACAAAGGTTGCGGATGTCAAGGTTTCTGCTGATAATCAGAAAGAAATTCTGAAACAGGCGAAGGAAAAGAAGTCAAACGAAATCATCTTGGTAGTTCCAAGCAAGGAAGTCGGCGATGCAGCGAAGGCAGACGTAACGCTTGAAAAGAGCTTCATCGACTCCATCGTAAAAGACACCGACGCAAAACTGACAATCAGAACACCGTTTGGCGATAAGACTTACACGCAGGAAGAGCTGAAAGCAATGTCTGACGCGGCGACAGGCTCAACTATAACTGTTGCAATCGAAAAGGCAGAACAGCCGACGGATGACGCAGCAGTAAACATTGCAAAGGCGAAATCCATCGTAAAAGACCTGAAGCTCACAGCTCGTTCCAGCAAGACTACGAAGAAGAACATCAAAGCAGTCCTGAAGAGCGATGCGAAGGTCAAAGCTTCCATCAAGGAACTCAAAGACCTTGGCTTCACTGTAAAGTACCGCTTCTATCGTTCCACGAAAAAGGCAGCTTCCTATAAGTCCACAGTGACGAAGAAAACTGCAGCTTACACGAATACAAGCGGCAAGAAAGGAACGAAATACTTCTATAAACTTCAGGTAAGAGTTTACGATGAAAACGGCAAGCTCGTTGCGAAAACAGCGCTCAAGCAGTGCAAGTACGCTTCAAGAACTTGGAGCAAGTAGAATGCTTGTTAAAATCGCCCGTGGCGTTGTTGGCTACGGAATTAAAGAATAAGCTAAAATTGAGGGCGGCTCCGCGAGGGGCCGCTTTTATAGTGTTTGACATTCTATAAATAGGGTGTTAGAATAAAATGGTCTATGAATATATGAATAAAAATTACAGTAAAGAGGGACTTTGATGACGGAGAATATAATTAAGGTCGAAAATTTAATATTTGAATACGCCAAAACCGGCGAGGAAGAAAACATAACAGTTCGAGCAATCGACGATGTGAGCTTTGAAATCGAAAAGGGCAGTTTTACAGCGATTATCGGAAAAAACGGATCAGGAAAATCGACACTTGCGAAGAACCTGAACGGGCTTTTAATTCCATCATCGGGCGCGGTGTACGTTGCAGGATATGATACAAAAGATGACAAACACATCTGGGATGTGCGGCAAACCGCGGGAATGGTATTTCAGAATCCCGATAATCAGCTGGTATCAGCCATCGTAGAAGATGATGTGGCGTTCGGACCGGAGAACCTGGGAGTACCGCCGGAAGAAATCCGGGAAAGAGTTGACAAGGCACTTGAAGATGTCAACATGGGAGCATTCAAGAAAAAGGCACCGCATCTTCTCTCGGGCGGCCAAAAGCAACGAATCGCAATTGCAGGCGTTGTTGCAATGAAACCGCAGTGTATTATTTTCGATGAGCCTACGGCCATGCTTGACCCAAAGGGACGCAAGGAAATAATGGCGATTATTGATGAACTGCATGCAGAGGGGATCACTGTGGTGCTTATCACGCATTTCATGGAAGAGACAGTGAATGCAGACAGACTGATTATTATGAACGAGGGACGTGTGCTGCTGGACGGAGCACCGGCGGAAGTATTCAAACAGCGGGATCTTATCCGCTCCGTGAACCTTGATGTGCCTTTGATGGCAGAACTTTCGTTTAAACTTCGGGAACTTGGAGTGAAAGTGCCCGACAATATTATTACAGAAGAAAAGATGGTTGAATTTATATGTCAATAAAAGTAGAACATTTAACTCATATATATGATAAAGGAATGCCGAGTGAGTCAGTGGCTCTTGATGATGTCAGCTTCACCGCAGAAGACGGGCAGTTTATCGGAATTATCGGGCATACCGGGTCGGGAAAATCCACACTGCTGCAGCATTTGAACGGATTGCTGAAACCGGATGAAGGAACGGTAACGGTTGGAAATGTCAATATTACGCAGCCGGGAATTTCCATGGTGGAAATCAGAAAACGCATTGGTTTGGTTTTCCAATATCCGGAGTATCAACTTTTTGAGGAAACGGTTGCAAAGGATGTGGCGTTCGGACCAAAAAACTTGGGATTGTCCGAAACAGAAATCGAAGAGCGCGTGAAAGAAGCAATCGAGCTTGTGGGGCTTGATTACGAAACGGTTAAGGATCGTTCCCCATTTGAATTGTCCGGAGGGCAGAAGCGAAGGGTGGCAATCGCAGGTGTGGTTGCAATGAGACCTGAAGTCCTGATTTTGGACGAGCCTACAGCCGGACTTGATCCGAAGGCACATAAGGATGTACTCAATATGGTTGAGGAAGTTCACAGGCGCACCGGGAACATCACGATTTTTGTTTCTCATAATATGGCGGATATTGCAAGACTTTCGGACAAGATCTTGGTTATTCACAACGGAAAACTCGTAACGAAAGGAAGCCCTAAGGAGGTTTTTTCGCAAAAGGAAACACTTCGGAGTGTGGGACTTGATCTGCCGCCGGTGACGGAATTCACGGAAGGACTCCGCGAGAGGGGAATCAATCTTTCGGCAACGATTTTGGACGTTGACGAAGCTGCAGCGCAGATTGCAGAATATTTAAAAAACAAAGAATAAATCGGAAGGACGCCTTTGAAGAAAGGGCTTTGAAAATATGATTAGAGACATTACGCTGGGTCAATACTACCCGGGAGAATCTTGGGTGCACAAACTTGACCCGAGAGTAAAAATAATAGCAACGTTGCTGTTCATAATTGAGCTTTTTATCGTAAATGATTTTATCGGCTTCGCAATTTCTGCGGTTGTACTTGCAGTGCTTATTGCGGTGTCCGGGGTACCCCTGAGCTTTATCCTCAGAGGTCTCAAGCCGATACTGATTATTTTGCTTTTTACCTTTGCGCTTAATATCTTCATGATAAGCGGCGAGGTCATTTGGAGCTGGTGGATTCTCAAAATTACCAAAGAAGGCATCCGGACAGCTGTGTTTATGGCAATCCGGCTGATTCTGCTGATTATAGGTTCCTCCATGCTTACGCTTTGCACAAGACCGCTCAGCCTGACAGACGGAATCGAAAGGCTGCTTTCTCCGTTCAAGGCAATCGGGCTCCCGGCGCACGAAATCGCCATGATGATGACAATCGCGCTCAGATTCATACCGACGCTGCTGGAAGAAACCGATAAGATAATGAAGGCACAGCAGGCAAGAGGCGCTGACTTTGAAAGCGGGAGCATCCTTCAGAGAGTGAAAAGCCTGATCCCGATTTTGGTGCCGCTTTTTGTGAGTGCATTCCGAATCGCCAACGATTTGGCAATGGCAATGGAAGCGAGATGTTACAGAGGCGGAAAGCACAGGACGAGAATGCATGAAATGAAATTTGCAGGCAGAGACTACGCTGCATTTGCGCTTCAGGCTTTGTTCCTGGCGGTAATTATTGTTTGCAACAGATTTTTTTAAAGGACAGATAAATGTATGAGGCAGAGAAATATCAAGAATCTCAGCGAAAGAATTGAACAAAATTCAAGACTGCTTATAGAAGAGCCCGGTGACTGCAAAGGTCGCTGGGCTGAAATATTCGGAAACGGAAATCCGATTTATCTTGAAATCGGCTGCGGGAAGGGGAACTTCATCACCAAACACGCATTTGCCGAACCGGACTGTAATTTTATCGCATGTGAGGGACAGATGTCGGTCGTTCTTCGAGCACTGGAGAAAGCGGAGGCATCGGGAAGCGGGAATCTCAGGGTTTTTATTGATTTTGTGAATGACCTCGAGGACTATTTTGAGGTCGGGGAACTTTCGGGCATTTATCTGAACTTCAGCGATCCGTGGCCGAAGGCGCGTCATGCCAAGAGAAGGCTTACCTACCGCGGCAGACTTCAAAATTACAAAAAAGTATTGAAGCCGGACGGCTTTATCGAATTCAAGACCGACAACGAAGGGCTTTTTGCATTTACACTCGAAGAGATTGAAGCTTGCGGATACGAAATGATTGAGATGAGCCGGGACCTTCACGGCGAGGCGCAGGGAGTGCACGGCGAAAAATCCCGATGCTTTATGACAGAGTACGAAGAAAAGTTTTCAGGACAGGGAAAGAACATTAATTTTGTGAGATTTTAACGGCGGAGAGGTCGAGGAAACATTTTGATCCGCAGATTGAAGAACATCTGCCGTCCGCCCTTACATCCTACGATAAATATCAAAAGGCCAACCATGAGACGCAAAACTGGAAAGAATTCTATGTGAAAGCATACGGAGTTGACCCGGTATATCTTGAGGAGGCGGCCGGACTTTGGGGACCGGAACAGGAAAAGAATGCACTCATGCCGGAAATGTTCGAGGGGATGACCGAGCTGATTCGAGACCTCAAGCCAATACCGCTTGGGATTTGCTCGCAGAATAACCGTGTACAAATTGAAAACACTCTCGAGCATTACGGAATCAGAGACTGCTTTGAGGGCATCATAGGGACGCTTGAAGTTCCAATTGCAAAGCAAAAACCGGATGCGGAAGGATTCCTTCGCTGCCTTGAAGAGATGGGCGCAAAAGAGCAAGACGGTATTTATGTCTACATAGGAGACCACAGTGATGATGTGACTTTTGCAAAAAACGCTGCTGCATGTCTTGGGTGCGAGGTCATATGTGTGTCGGTTGACTATTTGGGTCTTAATATAGAAAATTATAAAAAGTGGGAGAACAGACCGGATTATTACGCTGAGAATACGAAGCAGCTAAAACAAATCCTAGATTCTTTAGTAAAATAAAAGCAGGCAGAGACGCACTCAGAAACTGAATGCATTGCTGCCCGCTTTTTTATTGGTGTTTTTTCAGGATGAAAATAAAAAATGCAATTGACATTATAACGGCAAACCGATACAATAAAAACAAAAGGAGGTGAAATCTCGTGACAATAAACGAATATATGGAAAAAAAGCAGCTTACGCAATATCGATTAGCGAAGGAAAGTGGTCTGGCTTATACAACAATCCATGATATTTGCAATGGTAAAGCGCAGCTTGAAAAATGTTCTGCGGAGACTATTTATTATATTTCAAAGGTTCTCGGTATTTCGATGGAAAGTCTGATAGAACCTTATCTTGATAAGCGCTGCGATTTTACACTGTTCAGGAGCAATACCTGTCATAAATTAAAAGAACTCGGAGATATTGATTTTGTCATTGAAGTACTGGAGAAAGATGAAATCCGTTGGTATTATAAAAAACAATGGTATCGTGAAAGCTTATATCTTCTCGCAATGCTTGACTATGTAAGCCGGGAAAATAATATACCGATTTGCACGCAGTATGATGACCTTCGCAAAATGAAACTGCAGAATATGCTTTTTCCTTCCGGAGTACTTGCGGCTGCAGAAATTACAAAAGATCAAGAAGTAAAAGAGCAAGCTATCAAAGATTCAATCCCGGAATTTTTGCGATTTAACATTGTAGAAAGTGAGGTGCGAAATGTCGTCTGAAATTTTTACAAAAGAGAATCTGGATCTGTATTTAAAGGAACTTGCGAAGGCTTTCAGAAAGCGAAATGGCAAATCCATGCCGGCAGAGATTGTCTTAGTTGGTGGTGCAGCAATTTTAACCAATTATGGATTTCGCAATATGACTACGGATATTGATGCGGTTATTCATGCAGCTTCGACAATAAAAGATGCAATTAATGATGTCGGAGATAAATTTAGTTTGCCAAATGGATGGATAAATGCTGATTTTATGCAGACTGCTTCTTATACACCAAAACTGAATGAATATTCAGTATATTATAAATCTTTTTATGGTGTTCTTACAATACGAACAATCACGGCAGAGTACCTAATTGCTATGAAACTGAGAGCCGGAAGAAAGTATAAAAACGACCTTTCGGATGTAATCGGTATATTAGTGGAGCACGATAAAAAAGGGGCACCTATCACTTTTGAAAAAATAGAAGAAGCGGTAAAGAATCTTTATGGCGGTTGGGAGGCTGTTCCTGCAGATGCAAAAGTGTTTATTGAGGAAGCACTCAGGAATGAAAACCTAGAAAATATTTTTACATCAATAAAAAAAGAGGAAAACGAATCCAAGGATATTTTGATTACCTTTGAACAGAATTATCCGAAAGTTATCAAAGAATCTAATGTAAACGAGATTTTAAAATCATTAAAAGAAAAGAGAAATTGACAAGAATTTCAATTTCTGTACAAAAAAATGAGGGTGGCTGTCACCCTCATTGATTCAAATGGAGCGGACAACGGGAATCGAACCCGCCTCCTCAGCTTGGGAAGCTGATATTCTACCAATGAACTATGTCCGCACATCAAATTAATTATACATCCGTGCGGACAAAAATTCAATTACTAAATTAGTGCGTATGAAATTTTGGCTAAAAGTTAATATACTCCTGAGGGTCTACATAGACACCGTCCTTCAGCATTTCAAGATGAAGATGGGACGGCTCCAGGGACTCGAACAGTCCGGTGGAACCGACACCGCCGATTATCTGCCCTTCTTTTACATTATCACCGACTTCAACCATTTCGTTTGTGGACAGATTTGAATAAACGCTTACCAAACCGCTGCCGTCCGAATGTGTGATTTCGATGGATTTGCCGTAGCGGTCATCCGTATAGACGGAAGTTACACAGCCTGCGGCCATTGCAATCACCTGCGTGTCCTCCGGTGCCTCGATATCCACACCGCAGTGGGTCATGTATTGATCCAAGGTGACAGAATAGATCAGATGATCCATGGAATATTCGTTGGTCAGAAAAGCAGAGTCCGATTTTACCGGATTTACAAATGTTGAACTTTCGCCGGAACTGCCGGATTTGGTTTCGCCGCTTTCCACAATCGGGACGCGTGAGGAAGCAACATTCGTATTCGCGGAATTTTTTTCGTTTTGCACCGCAGCGTTTTTTCCTGCCTCCTCGGTATGAACCTTTTCGGAAACGGGAACATTAGTATTGCTGCCGTTAATCTTGTCTATATTTGATTTTATCGTAAAAATCGAAGTAAGGGCGATGACACAGAAAGCCAAAATCAATGCAACTTGAACCTTGTCTTTTTCTCTTTTCTTTTGTGCTTGACGCATAATTTCACCTCCATATATAGATATTGTTTGCAAAAAAGGCGATTTTCATACAAAAGGCTTCTTGTAATAATTGCAAAATCATATTATACTTAAGTATTATTATTAAAAAAGGAGGAGAGCCATGGGAGAATTAATATTCGCAGCGGAACAAGGCAGAAATATCCCAAAAGAGGATAAAATATTCGGAATAAGCAATAGAGCAAAGAAAAGAATTGCACAAGACGGAAAGGATAAGGTTGTTAATGCTACCATCGGCGCGCTTCTTGACGATGACGGTGAGCTGATTGTTTTATCATCGGTGACGGATGTTTTCAGAAATCTGAAGCCGGAGGAATTTGCAGAATATGCACCGATTGCGGGCACGGCGGAATTCAGAGAGGCGGTTAAGAAAGATGCCTTCGGCAGATATCAGCCGAAAGGCTTTACGGAAGCAGTCGCAACTCCGGGTGGAACGGGAGCAATCAGAAATACGATTTCAAACTTCTCCGAAGCGGGCGACAAGATTCTTGTTGCTGACTGGTTCTGGGCACCGTACAATACGATAGCCCGGGAAATAGGCAGAAGCGTTGAAACATTTGAATTGTTCGACGATAAACGCAAATTCAATATAAAGAATTTTTCCGCAAAAGCGGATTCACTGCTCGAAAAGCAGGAGCGTCTTGTGATTATCCTCAATACACCGGCACATAATCCGACCGGATATGCACTTTCGGATGAGGACTGGAGAAATGTAGTGAATTACTTCTCGTCGGTATCAAAGGAAAAGAAGATAACGCTTCTTGCGGATATTGCATATATCGACTTTGCGGGAGACGAGGAAAAATACAGAAGCTTCCTTCCGATTATCGAGGAAGCACCGGAGAATGTACTTGTTGTTATCGCACACAGCCTTTCAAAAGCATATACACTTTACGGCATGCGATGCGGTGCGATGATATGCATGGCAAAGACAGAGGAAATTGCAGCTGAATTTAAGCGGGTATGCGAGTTTTCGGCAAGAGCATCATGGTCAAACTGCCCGAGAGCTCCGCAGGTGATTCTTTCAAAGATCTATCAGGACCCGAAGCTGAAAGCAAAAGTCGATGAAGAAAGAAAAGGATTCAGAGACATGCTGCTCAGGAGAGGAAAGGCCTTTGAAGAGGCGGCGGCAGAGGCCGGGCTTGCGATGGTACCGTTTGATGCGGGATTCTTTGCATCGGTGCCTTGTGAGAATCCGGATGCACTTTCTGCCGAGCTTGAAAAAGAGGGAATTTTCCTCGTACCGCTTGCAAAAGGCGTAAGAATATCGGTTGCTTCCATATCGGAAGAAAAATGCAGATATATTCCGGGACGAATCAAAGCATGTATGAGTAAAATTCTGTAAAAAAATTTCGTGGAAGATATTGACATAGACGGCAGGATGTAGTAATATAGTACCACAAAAGGAAATTTGTGGAAAGGAGATTATGAAACAATGCCGGAAAGAGAAAGAGATGATGATTTTAGATTTGAAATCTTGGAGCACATCGGGGTTGTGGGTAAATATCAAACCGGATGGTCGAAAGAAATTAACATCGTATCGTGGCGTGGAGGCAGCCCTAAGCTGGATATCAGAGACTGGGATCCGAGCCATGAACGCATGAGCAGAGGCGTTACGATGCATAAGAATGAAGTTTTGACAACCATGCAGATTCTGATGGAACATTATGGCGACGATTTCAAACAGCTGGGCGAGAATTCCGGGGCTGAGAAACAGGAGAGCGAAAGCGTTGCTGCAATCAATCCGGAGCCGATGGCAGCTGTGATGAGCGCTGCGGAAGCCGGATTTTAAACCAAAAAAATACCGTTTCAGGCATAATGCCTGAAACGGTATTTTTTATGGCCGCACGGATCTTATGCGTGTCTTGTTTCGTCTTTGAATAAAAAAGAAATACCGTATAAGGCCGCAAGTCCAACCACCGCATAAATAATGCGCGAAATAACCTCGAGTTTTACGCCGAAAATGCTGGACACAAGGTTATAATTAAAGAAACCGACAAGACCCCAATTGATTCCGCCGATAATCATCAGAATGAGAATTAGTTTTTTCAAAGTAATCACTCCTTTCGCAATCTATTTTGTCCCAAAATATTTTTTTTATGATTTGTTTATGGTATAATAACTTTGATTCACGTTATAATTTTAATATGACATTTATTTGAAAACGGGGGCACTATGAAAATTCAATTAAAGAAAGATTACAGGGGAGAATTTGAGGAAGTAACCGTTGAAAAAGGAAGCACGATAGAGCAGCTTTACAAGAGCTTGGAAGCAGAGCTTCCGTATACGGTACTTGCGGCCAAGGTTAACAATAAACTGGTAACATTGGCATATAAATTTTATCGTGACTGCAAGGTTGAATTGCTTGACATGAGAACACAGGTCGCAAATCTCATTTACCAGAACAGTCTGAGCCTTATCTACCTCAAGGCGGCATCAGATGTTTTGGGAGGATGCGAAGTTGATATACAGAATTCTCTTAACAAAGGCTTGTATACGGAGATTAAATCCGAAGAACCCGTCACTGCGAAACAGGTCAAAGAGATCCAAAAGAGAATGGAAGAGCTGATTGCGGCAGATTTGCCTTTGGAGCGAACGAAACTCACAAAGGAGGAGGCAGAACAGTTCTTCGTAAGCACGGGGAGAGCCGGAAAGGTCGCGCTGCTCGAAGAAAATCCGTACATGAAGCGAATCCCGTTTTACTCGCTGGACGGATACATGGACTTTTTCTACGGCCTTATGGCACCGTCAACCGGATACATTAAATATTTTCAGCTTATGAAATACAGACGAGGCGTGCTGCTTCGCTTTCCGCATCCGTCAAAACCGAACGAAATCCCGCAGTATATCGACGAAAAGGCTTTGTACAAAACTTTCGGGGAAGAAAAGCGCTGGGGCAAGCTGATGGAGATAAGCTACGTTTCGGATTTGAACCGCAGAATCGACGAAGGCAAAATAAAGGAACTCATACAGATTTCGGAAGCCCTGCATGAACGCAAGATTGTTGAGATTGCGGATATGATAACAAAGCAAAAGAAAAGAATTATACTCATAGCCGGACCGTCGTCTTCCGGAAAAACAACGTTCGCCCAAAGACTCTGCATACAGCTTAGAGTCCATGGTTTGAAACCGCTTTATCTGGGGACGGATGACTATTTTGTGGAGAGAGAACAGACGCCGACGGATGAGTTTGGCGAAAAGGACTATGAAAATCTGAATGCAGTGGATATTGATTTGTTCAACGATAATATGAACGACCTGCTTGCAGGTAAGGAGGTTGACCTTCCGGTATTTAACTTTCTGACCGGACATAAAGAGTTCGGAACCAAGAAGACAAGGATTAAGGCGACGCAGCCAATCGTAATCGAGGGCATTCATGCACTGAACCGTGCATTGACGCCGAAAATAGCAGAAGAAGAAAAATTCAAAATTTACATAAGCCCGCTGATTCAGCTTAATATTGACAACCACAACAGGATTGTAACAACGGACCACAGAATGTTAAGAAGAATGGTGCGTGATTACAAATACAGAGGATACAGCGCACAGAACACGATTGACAGCTGGCCGAAGGTCAGAGCCGGAGAAGATAAAAATATTTTCCCGTTCGCAGGAGAAGCGGATGTAGTGTTCAATTCCGTGCACCTTTATGAAATATCGGTACTGAAAAAATATGCAAAACCTTTGCTCGAAGAAATAAGCAGAGACGAGCCGGAATATGCGGATGCTCACAGAATGCTGAATTTCCTTAGATTTTTCAGGACGGTGGAGGATGATTCTGCGATTGTGAACAATTCAATTTTGAGAGAGTTTATAGGCGGAAGTGTTTTTGTCGAATAAACGCGGAGGTAAAGATGGCAGATATAGTAATCATCGGAGGAATTAACATAGACATAGAAGGATATCCCTACAAAGATTTGGTTGAACAGGATTCCAATCCGGGCAGAATAAAAATTTCATACGGAGGCGTCGGCAGAAACATTGCAGAGAATGCCGCAAGAATCGGCGAAAAAGTTGCGATGCTGTCCGTAATCGGTGCAGATGAGCTGGGAAGAGGCGCACGCAGTCACCTTGCAGGACTCGGCGTTGATGTGTCTATGGTGCGTGAGATACCGGGAAGAGGCTCGGCAATCTATCTGTCGATATTAAATCCGAACAGGGATATGCATTTGGGACTCTGTGACATGGAGATTATACAAGAACTTACGGCAGCGGACATTCGGAAGGCCGGAACGGTGTTTGAAAGTGCAGCCGCAGTAGCGCTCGACGGGAATCTCGAAGGGGAGATGCTTCGCGATGCGACAGAGATCCTTTCCGACAAAATGCTTTTTTACGATCCGGTATCCGCAAACAAAGCGCATCGTGCCAAGGCATGCATCGGTCGTTTCCACAGCATTAAGCCGAACCTGATTGAAGCTGAAGTGCTTTCGGGCATGAAAATCGAAACGGATGAGGAACTCAGAAATGCGGCCCGGTACTTTTTGGACAAGGGTGTGAAAAATGTTTACATCACACTGAACTGTGACGGTGTATATTTTAAAAATAAAGAAAAAGAGGGCTTTATAAGACCGCCGAAAAGTATTAAAATAGAAAGTGCCACCGGAGCCGGAGATGCATTTTCGGCAGCCGTATTGTATGGGATGGCGCACGGCCTTGAAATTGATGAGATTGCGGCACTCGGAATGGCAGCATCGCAGATTGCGATGGAAAGCGAGAAGGCCGTAAACGAAAAGATAAACATAGAGGACATCAAAAGGAGGGTAACACAAAATGTATAGCAGTTATTTGGACATTAAGCCGGAGGTAGCCAAAGCACTTGAAGAAGGCACCCCGGTAGTTGCACTTGAATCAACCATAATCGCACACGGCATGCCGTATCCGAAGAATGTTGAAACGGCAATAAAAGTTGAAGAAGTTATAAGAGAAGGCGGCGCAGTGCCGGCAACCATCGCAATTATAAACGGCAGGATTAAAATCGGACTCACAGAAGAAGAAATCGAATATTTGGGAACGGCTGACAACGTACTTAAAGTCAGCCGCAGGGATTTTCCGCTTGTTATTGCCCAAAAGCTTAATGGAGCCACAACCGTTGCAGGAACAATGATCGCTGCCAACATGGCAGGAATCAAGCTCTTTGTTACCGGAGGAATCGGCGGCGTTCACAGAGGCGCGGGAGAAAGTTTTGATATTTCGGCGGACCTCGAGGAACTCAAGATGACGGATGTTGCTGTTGTTTGCGCAGGTGTAAAATCAATCCTTGATATCGGTGCAACCTTGGAGTACTTGGAAACGGCAGGCGTTCCGGTCGTTACTTTCGGTGCGGACGAGTTCCCGGCATTCTACAGCAGACGCAGCGGATTTGATGCAGAATGCAGAATTGACGATCCGAAGGGAATCGCAGAGATGATTCGTGCGAAGGAGGCTCTCGGCCTCAGGGGCGGAATGCTGATTGCATGTCCGGTACCGGAAGAAGATGAAATTCCATATGAGAAGATGGACGTTGTAATCAAAGAGGCACTGGAAGAATGTGAAAAACAAGGTGTTAAGGGAAAGAGAATCACACCGTTCCTTCTCAGCAAAGTCAAAGATCTTACGGAGGGGAGCAGCCTCGAAGCAAATATTAAACTGGTATTGAACAATGCCCGCATCGGAGCGGCGATTGCAAAGGATATTTAGAGTATTTTGATTAGAGAACCAAGGAGACAGGGGAATGAGAAAGAAAAAAGCAATACTGAGCATTTTGCTTGCGTTGTGCCTCGCAGCGGCAATGATGCCGATGTCTGCATATGCGGCAGAGGATGTTTCAAACGATATTGTCGTAATATACACCGGCGACATGCACGGTGCGGTTGACAGCAACATCACATTGGCAGGACTTAAGGCGTATGCAAACGAAAGGCAGGCAAAGAGCAGATACCTTGAGATTGTAGACGCAGGAGATGCTCTTTCGGGAAACGCAATTGCAAACGCATCAGGGGGGAAATTCGTTGTGGAAGCAATGAATGAGGTCGGATACGGAATTGCGGTTCCAGGGGTACACGACTTTGATTTCGGAGTCACCACATTGACCGATGAACTGGCGTCGCTGGCAAAGTTTCAATATGTAAGCTGCAATTTTGCGGATATCGAAACGGGCAGGACGGTTTTCAAGCCGTATGAAATTGTGACCTACGGAAAAACAAAGATTGCATATGTCGGAATAAGCGATCCTATGACGATAAGCAAGTCCATCGCTTCGTTTACCGAAGGAAACGGCACTTGTAAGCATACTTTCCGACTCGGAAGCAACGGCAAATATTTGTACAGCATAGTCCAAAACGCCGTTGATATGGCAAAGGAAGACGGAGCGGATTATGTGATTGCAATCGGACATCTTGATTCCAACGGAGACAGGGCATATTCACCGAAGGGCGTTATCTCCAATACGACAGGCATCAATGCTTTTATAGCCGGCAACGCTCATTCGCCGATTGTGGGACAGCGTGTCAAGGACAAGAAGGGCAATACGGTGCTCCTGACATCAGCGGGCTCGGGTCTCAGAAACATAGGGGCGCTTACAATCACACCGGGGAAAAACATATCGTCGCAGCTCATAAGCAATTATGGGTACAGATATATCAAAACCAACGATGCCATAGAAAGCCTTATGCAGAAATACAGCTACGACCTCAAAAAATCATTCGCGGTATCGGAAGTTAAACTCAAGTCAGCGGATTCGAGCGGCGTTCGAATTGTGGGACGTTCGGAAACGAATTTGGGAGACCTCTGTGCGGACGCATACAGAGCAGCCACCGGTGCAGACATTGCTTTTGTTGAGGCATCGGAGATACAAGGCGAAATTGTGGCAGGAGATATAAGCTACAATGATATAGTGAAAGCTATGCCTTCAAACGGGGATGTCAGCATGTTTACGGTATCCGGAGGTGAAATTTTGGATGCACTTGAAATGGCCGCGAGACTTTTTCCTGTAAACAATGAAGGATTTCTTCAGGTATCCGGAATCACATTTGATATACAGGAAACGGTAAAATCATCCGTGACGGTTGACGAAAAAGGAAATTTCACGGGCGTTAAAAGAGAATATCGTGTAACCAATGTAATGGTAGGCGGCAAAGAACTCGATTTGATGGGTGACTATACCGTTGCGGCGACTGAAGCATTCCTCACAGGCAAAACCGGATATACGATGTTTGAGGAAGTCGGAAAGAAAATCAGCAATATTACGACGGACAATCAGGCACTGTACCAATACATAGCAAAGGAGCTTAAGGGCAAGGTACCGGCCGTATACTCGGAACAAGCGGGCAGAATCGATTATATCAAACTGGCAAGACAAAGTCAGATTGATGCGGAGATTGAAGCCGGAGTGGCGGAAAGAATGGAGAACTATTCGGAGGAAATGGCAGCACTCAGAGAAGAAATCGCAATACAAAAGGAGATTATTGCGGTTAAATCTGTACAAATCAAGGCGTCTTCTGCATTGCAACGAAGCGGCAGCAAGAGAAAAGTCAAACTCAGCTGGAGGCTTTCCGAGAAAGTTGACGGATTGAAGTATCAAATTTATAAATCGCAGAAGAGAAACAGCGGATATAAGAAGTGCTTTACAACAAGCAAACAAACCTTCACGAATACTTCCGGACTGAAAAAGGGAAAAACCTATTATTACAAAGTCCGTGGGTATAAATATCTGGGCGGGAAGTATTACTACACTGCGTGGTCAAATGTTTCCTACCGGAAAATTTCTTAAAAAACGAAAAGGAGAAGAGAAATGAGAAACAGGAGAGTATTGGCGTTAGTGCTTGCTTTGCTCGTTGCATTTGCAATGATGCCTGCAATGGGTTTTGCGGATGAAACAACGACAGATGTTGTAATCAGCCCTAACCCGACAACAGACACGACAACACCTGCAAAGTCGAATGACATTGTCATTCTGGGAACAAGCGATGTACACTGCGGAATTGATCAGAACATCGGATATGCAGGACTTGCTGCTTACAAGAAAGCTATGGCTGACAAATACAGCTATGTAGCACTTGTTGATGCGGGCGATGCCATCCAGGGAGACACAATCGGAACATTGTCAAAAGGCGAATATATCGTTGATATTATGAACGAGGTCGGCTATGATGTTGTGACTCCGGGTAACCATGAATTTGATTACGGCATGGATCAGTTCCTCAATGTTATTGTCCCTAAGATGAAAGCAACTTATGTTTCCGCAAACTTCATGAAGGACGACAAGAGGGTTTTCGATGCATACAAGATTATGACTTTCGGTGAAAAGAAGGTTGCTTTTGTCGGAATCAGCACTCCGGAAACACTCGTTAAGTCAACACCTACATATTTCCAGGACAAATACGGCAACTACATCTATGACTTCTGCAATGATAAGACGGGCGACAAGCTTTACAAGGCTGTTCAGACCGCTGTTGACGCTGCAAAGAAGGATGGAGCAGACTATGTTGTGGCTGTTGCTCACCTTGGTGATGACGAAGCGAGCGCACCTTGGACTTCCATGGATGTAATTAAAAATACAAAAGGCATTGATGTTCTTATGGACGGACATGCACACAACACAATTGTACGCAGCGTAAAAAACAAAGCCGGCAAATCCATTAAGATGGTAGCTACAGGCACAAAACTCGAAAACATCGGCAAAATTGTGATTGGCGAAAACGGTGTAATCACAGCTGAATATGTCGGAGCCGACGTTGCGAAGGACAAAGACGCCGATACAACGAAATTTGTTGACGGAATTAAGGCGAAATACCAAGAACTTGAAAAGAAAGTCGTTGCAAAGACAGATGTTGATCTGATCATTGCCGACAAGGACGAAAATCGTCTCATCAGAAGTCAGGAAACAAACCTTGGCGACCTCTGTGCAGACGCGTATAAGAATGTTCTCGGAGCAGACATTGCGTTTGTAAACGGCGGCGGAATCAGAACTTCGATTGCAAAAGGCAACATCACATACGGCGACATCATTAAAGTTCATCCGTTCGGAAACAAGGCGTGTGTTGTTGAGGCTACCGGTCAGCAGATTCTCAATGCACTCGAATTCGGAGCAAGAAATGTAGGCAAAGGTGAAAACGGCGGATTCCTTCAGGTTGCGGGAATTGAATACAGCATCAACACCTATCTGGAACCTGCCATTGAAATCAATGAAAACGGCGAATTCGTTAAAATGACAGGCAAGTACAGAGTATTTGATGTTAAGGTTGGAGGAAAGGCACTTGATCTCAACAAGACATATACTTTGGCGTCCCATGACTACATGCTCAAGAACGGTGGTGATGGATTTGTAATGTTCAAGGGTAATAAAGTTCTTCAGGATGAAGTTATGATTGACAACCAGGTTCTGATTAACTATATCCAGAATAACCTTAAAGGCACTGTAGGAAGCGAATACGCACAGGCACAGGGAAGAATCACGATTACTTCCACAAACGAACTTTCAAACATCAACCAGCAAATCGCGCTGAAGAACTTCAAGACAAAACTCACAACCAAGAAGCAAAAAGGTGCTGTAAAGCTGTCATGGAAGGCTTGTCCGGAAGTTAAGGGTGTGAAGTATCAGGTATACAAATCACTTAAGAAATCCAAAGGCTTCAAGAAGGTTACAACAACTTCAAAGAAGACTTATACGGCAAAGAAGCTTAAAAAGGGCAAAACTTACTACTTCAAAGTAAGAGCGATGAAGAATATCGACGGCAAGAATGTATATTCGAAGTGGTCAAATGTAAGCTATAAAAAGGCTGCATAATGAAATAAGACATGATTACAAATGGCTTTAAGAGGGGGCTGTCGCATTAACGGAAAATAACCGTTAGGGCGCAGC
>ULVD01003583.1_pt1 | contig 21204 bp, 15 predicted proteins | sample 1959101 | NCBI WGS metagenome assembly ULVD01 (sample SAMEA4835777, study PRJEB28245) | human gut metagenome | biome: gut microbiome; material: fecal sample | place: Denmark | collected 2008
CGCTATCGGCTATCAGCTGTCAGCTATCTACTAAAACCAAGTCAACATAACATTTCCCAAATCCGCACTGCGCCGCAGTGCGGATATTTTCACGCCATTATGACAAGACACCTTGCTGTACAAAACGGCTCAAATCGTACATTTTGCGCCGCGAAACGACAATACCATACAACATGTATGGACGATGAACGAAAAAAATCGTGAAAAACATCAATTTGCCATTGCATTTCTCATAATTGTTTAGTACAATAAAGTCACACAGGAAAGTGTGCCCATGGCAGCGAATAACAAAAATGTAAGCTGCCGCGGGCAAATGGAATTGATTTATTTAAGGAGGAAAAACAATGAATGTAAGAAAACGCGGACTTGCGCTTTTGATGTGCATCTGCATGATCTTCACGCTCCTGCCGTTCTCCGCGCTGGCAGATAATGGAGGGGATGATGCTGTTGTCTACGGCACGTATGGCGCTGACGGCAAGTGGCGTGAAGATAAAACGCTTACTGCTGAAAGCTCAGTGAAGCATTATCCGGCTGATGGCGAGACTTCTGACAATGATGCTAATATTGATTACAGCAAGACCGCCGTAAAGAACAATGATGGTTCTTACGATGTCACGCTCACGATCAAGTCGAAAACGTCAGAAACGGCTCCCGGCGCTTCTGCTGTTGTGCTTGTGATCGACACATCAACATCGATGAAAGATAATCGTATAGCAGAGGCTAAAAAAGTCGCTACGAAGTTTGTAAACGATTATGGCAACAGCGGTGCTGATCGCTATATTGCTATTGTAAACTTTAGTAAATTAGCTTATGCGCGTAACTTTGGAACAGATAATGCAACCAACTATTGGCTTGATGCATCAAAAGAAGCAAATCGCACAAAAATTATTGATGCAATTAACGAATTAAAAGCGGATGGTGGCACTAACCTTGAGCAGGGCTTAAGCGTAGCGAACAGCATCCTTAGCAAAAACGCAGCAAAGGACATTGCAAAGGATAATAAGTTTGTGATCGCCCTAACAGATGGTGAACCGACGTATGCGGGCATAGAAAAAAATTGGCTACCAATTATTGGCTATTATTACGAACCTGAACTAGGCAATGGTAAATACTGCACTAAGAAAATTTGTAACGCGACAGAAACTACCGCTACAACCCTCAAGGGCAACGTAAACACCCTGTATACGGTGTGTTATGGCGCGGAAAACGATGGGACCTATGAGGGCGGGCTTACCGTAGGCAAATTCCTTGAGCAGAAAATAGCATCTCCCGGCAAGGCTTACAATGCAACTGACGGTGGCAGCTCCCTCAGCGAAGCATTTGCACAGATTTATAATTCCATAGAGCAGGGCATCTCGTCCGGCTTCACCGTGACCGACCCGATGGGTCAGCACGTTAATTTGGTTAGTGACTCGCTCACTGGAAATGGCTACAGTGTTAGCGGCAGCACGATAACATGGGAGCCTAAGAACGGTACTACCGTTGACAACCCCGACGGCTCAAAGACCACCACCTATACACTTACCTACAAGGTCAAGCTCGGCGAGGTACCTAAGGACGGCACTTACCCCCTGAACAAGGACACCACCCTTGAATTCAAGGACGGCGACACCGAAAAGACCCTCCAGTTCAACGTCCCCGGCGTCAAGGGCAAAGCCCCGAGATATACCGTGACGTATCAGCCGGGCGACCATGGCACGCTCGACGGAGCGGGCACTGACGGAAACGTTGTGCATAGCAATCTTAAAAATGGAGATCCTACTCCCGACGCGCCCAAGGTAAATCCACAGTATGGCTACTACCACATAGGCTGGGACCCTGTAATAGTAGATACGGTTAACGGTAGTGCGACCTACACCGCGCGTTACGAAAAGCTTAACAACCTGTCATACACGATTAAGCACTACTGGATAGGCGATAAGACTCAGACTATCAGAGAAGACATAGTCAAAAGCGATGCGACACTAGGAGACACCATAACTGTAGAAGTAGACAATGCTGCTCATATTGACGGCTATACTATAATGCCTGAGCAGTCTGAAAACTCTACTACGATCACAGAAGACTCTAATAAGGTCATTAATCTTTACTACTACAAAAACGTAACTGTAGAAGCAAAGAACTACGAAAAAGCTGCCGGAACAGCTGACCCCACCTTTGAAGCAACGGTAACCGGCGTTGTCGGCACAGATAATATAAATTATACTATAACTAGACCGGATGGGGACACTGCTGGTTCCTATACTTTAACCCCGAGCGGCAATAATATCCAGGGCAACTATTACGTTGTTGAGTGGAAACCCGGTACTCTGACTATTTACGATAACTATACCGTTACCTATAAGTATGAGTACACGGATGGCACACCCGTTCCCGAGACTGTCCTTGCGGCTCCTGTTGACAGCAAAAGCCCCTACAGAGCCGGCTCGCCTGTCACGGTACTTAATGCGCCCACAGATACTATTGATGGCTACATATTCGACGGCTGGTACATAGGCACCACAAAGATGGATGGCATGCCGTTTGAAATTATGTCCGATACAGTTATCATCGGTAAGTGGAAGCCGGTAACCGGACTCACCTGCACGATAAACTATATTTGGAATGGTAATAAGACGACTCCGATAAGGACTGTTACAATCGATGGGCTCACTTATAATGAAGTCGTTAAGAAATTCCCGATGGACATCCCCGGATACACTCCGGTATCCAATGATTCTCAGGAAATTGTAGTCAAGACAACCGGCAATGTTATCAACTTCTACTACTACAAGAACGTAACGCTTGAATCCAATAGCGGCACGTTCACCTACGACGGAAAGGATCACAGTGTTTCCGGCTATGATGTAATTACCAAGGCGGATAACGGTGAAGACGTAAAAGTCGATGCTGAATTCAGTGGTGTTTCCGCTTCTCGCACTGAGAAGGATATTGGAAGCTATCCTGTAACGTTCAAGATTAAAGGTGATGTTGTCGACAAGGAAGCTCTTATCGGCGAAACTGATAGTAATTCGTACTACATAGTTTCCGATGTGGAGGAAGGTACTCTCACGATCGAGAAAATCAAGGACGAAGTTACAGTCAAGATCACCGGCAATACCAAAACTGTTACCTATAACGGCAAAGAACATAGCGTCACCGGCTATGCAACCGACGTAGGCGATAAGCCTATAACAGTAGCCCTGAAAGGCGGCAAGGTTGCAGAAGCCAAGGGCACAGATGGTGGAACGTACTACATGCAGCTCACAGCAGCAGACTTTGTTGTTACTTCTGATATCTATGCGAATATCAAGGTCATAGTAGAAGACGGTTGGCTCAAGATCAATCGCCGCCCCATGCCCCCTGTCAATCCCCCGATCATGGACGAGATCATCGTCGAGATAACGGGCAACAGCGACAGCGTGGTGTATGACGGCACGGAGCACAGCGTCAAGGATTACACCGTGAAGATAAGCGATCCGCGCTACACGGAGGCAGACTTCACCTTCACGGGCAAGGCCGAGGCCAGCGGCGTGAACGCCGGCACTTACGAGATGGGACTCAAGGCCGAGCAGTTTAAGAACACAAACGCCCGCTTCACGAACGTCAAGTTCGTCATCAAGGCCGACGGCGTCCTGACCATCACCCCGAAGGATCTGACGATTACCGCCGGCAGCAAGACCGAGTACGGCCCGACGCCCGTGACCTGCGATGAGTGGACGGTTTCCGGCCTCGCGGCAGGCGACAAGGTCGAATCCGTCAAGATAACCGGCATCCAGTCCGTCCCCGGCTCGTCCCCGAACGTGCCCTCCGACGCTGTGATCAAGAACGCCAAGGGCGAGGACGTGACGAAGAACTATGCCATCAAGTACGTCAACGGTACGCTGACGATGCTCGAGGTGCTCAATAAGGAAGACCACTTCAACTACATCATCGGCACGCCCGAGGGACTGTCCCTGCCGACGGCAAACGTGACCCGCGCCGAGGTAGCGACGATATTCTTCCGCCTGATGACCGACGATGCGCGCGCGAAGTTTGATTCTCTCGATAATAACTTCAGCGACGTAGCCAAGGGCAAGTGGTACAACCGTGCGATCTCGACGCTTGCAAATGCGGGCATCATCAAGGGCGATCCTGCCGGAACCTACCGTCCGGGCGACCCGATCACCCGCGCAGAGATGGCGGCGATCATAGCCCGCTTCGGCGACTTCAAGGAGGGCGGCAAGACCTTCAACGACATCAGCGGCCACTGGGCACAGAAGTACATCGAGCTTGCGGCCAGCAACGGCTGGATAAACGGCAACCCCGACGGCACGTTCAAGCCCAACAATAACATCACCCGTGCCGAGACCGTGGCAATGATAAACCGCGTGCTCGATCGTCAGACTAAGGACGTGTCCGACCTCCTTCCGGTCAGCCAGATGACCAACTGGAGCGATAATATGGACACCGCAAAGTGGTACTACCGCGATATGCAGGAAGCGACGAACAATCATAAGGCTGAGCGCGTAGGCAACAGCATTTATGAGAAGTGGACGGAAAAGCTCCCCGACATCGACTGGGCGTCCTACCAGATTTGATCTAAGCAAACCTACTCAAAACCTCCGGCTTCGGCCGGAGGTTTTCTTATCTTGCCGATGCGCTGCGCGCGTGGTATAATGTAATGTAAAACTGTTGCGAGGAGCGTAGTCTTGGATAAATTTGTATTGAAATCTTCATACTCTCCTACGGGCGATCAGCCTGAGGCGATCGACACGCTCGTGCGAGGCATTGAAAACGGCCTTGACGAGCAGGTGCTCCTCGGCGTTACGGGTTCGGGCAAGACGTTTACGATGGCAAGCGTAATCGAAAGGCTCAACCGCCCGACGCTCGTGCTCGCGCATAATAAGACGCTTGCGGCGCAGCTGTGCTCGGAGTTCCGCGAGTTCTTCCCCGATAACGCGGTCGAGTACTTCGTCTCGTACTATGACTATTACCAGCCAGAGGCGTACATCCCGCACACCGATACCTTCATAGAAAAGGACAGCTCCATAAACGACGAGATCGAGCGTCTGCGCCACAGCGCAACGTCCAGCCTGTTTGAGCGGCGCGACGTGATCGTCGTAGCGTCCGTGTCGTGCATCTACGGCCTCGGCGACCCTATAGACTATAAAAACATGGTCATATCCCTGCGCCCGGGGCAGACGCGCAGCTTTGACGAGCTGCTGCGCAAGCTCATCGAGATTCGCTATGAGCGCAACGATATCGCCTTCGAGCGCAATATGTTCCGCGTCCGCGGCGACACGGTCGAGATATTTCCGGCATACTCTAACGATAAGGCCATCCGCGTCGAGTTCTTCGGCGACGAGGTTGACAGGATAAGCGAGGTCAACGTCGTGACGGGCGCACCGCTTCGTTATCTGAACCACGCCGCGATATATCCTGCCAGCCACTACGTCGTAAGCCGCGACAAGATGGCACGTGCCATTGAGGATATCCGCGCCGAGTGCGCTGAGAGAGTTAAGTATTTTCAGGATAACGGAAAGCTTCTGGAGGCTCAGCGTATATCTCAGCGTACGAATTATGATATTGAGATGATGCAGGAGCTCGGCTACTGCTCCGGCATCGAGAACTACTCTCGAATAATCTCAAACCGTCCGGCAGGCTCGGCACCGATGACTCTGCTCGACTATTTCCCGAAGGATTTTCTGCTGTTTGTTGATGAAAGCCACGTAACGCTGCCGCAGGTCAGGGCGATGTACCGCGGCGACAGGGCGCGCAAGGAGTCGCTGGTCGAGTACGGCTTCCGCCTGCCCTCGGCATATGATAACAGACCCTTGAAATTCGAAGAATTTCAGGAGCGCATAAATCAGGCGGTGTACGTCTCAGCAACGCCCGGCGACTACGAGCGCGAGAGGGCGGGGCAGATAGCCGAGCAGATAATACGTCCGACGGGGCTGCTTGACCCGGAAATATCCGTTCGTCCGATCGAGGGGCAGATCGACGATCTGATAAGTGAAATAAATCTGCGCATTGAAAAGGGGCAGCGCACGCTTGTGACGACGCTCACGAAGAAAATGGCCGAGGATCTCACCGAATATCTCGGCGCGGCCGGCATAAAATGCCGCTATATGCACCACGATATCGGTGCAATAGAGCGCATGGAGATCATCCGCAGCCTGCGCCTGGGCGACTTTGACGTGCTTGTCGGCATAAACCTCCTGCGCGAGGGACTTGATCTGCCGGAGGTAAGTCTTGTAGCTATCCTTGACGCGGATAAGGAGGGCTTCCTGCGAAGTGAGACGAGCCTTATCCAGACCATCGGCCGTGCCGCACGCAATGCAGAGGGCATGGTCATAATGTATGCCGACACGGTGACGCGCTCGATGCGCCTTGCCATAGACGAGACGGAGCGAAGGCGTGCAAGGCAGTCGGCGTATAACGACGAGCACGGCATCGTGCCGAAAACAATAGTGAAAGGCGTCCGCGAGCTTATTGAGATATCCGGAGAGAGCGAGAGGGCACTGCGCCGCGCCGACGGCGTGAAGCTCACGAGAAGCGAGCGCAGGGAGCTCATAGAAAAACTGGAAAAGGAAATGAAGGCCGCGGCAAAAATGCTGGAGTTTGAGCTTGCAGCTCAGCTGAGGGACGAGATAGTCCGCCTGCGCGGTGAGGTGAAATGATGAAACTGATGATACTTGACGGCAACAGTATAGTAAACCGGGCCTTTTACGGCATCCGCATGCTCAACGCGCCGGACGGTACGCCCACAAACGGCGTGTACGGATTTCTTTCGATACTCCGCAAGCTGCTTGATGATCAAAAGCCCGAGGCCGTATGCGTCGCGTTTGACCTCAAGGCGCCCACGTTCCGCCACATGAGATACGAGGGCTATAAGGCGCAGCGCAAGGCGATGCCCGAGGAGCTTGCCGTTCAGATGCCCATACTCAAGCAGGTGCTTGACGCAATGGGAGTACTGCGCCTTGAGCTCGAAAGCTTTGAGGCCGACGACCTGCTCGGCACGGTTGCAGCCAAATGCCGTGACAGCGGCTGGGAGTGCCGCATCGTCACCGGTGATAAGGACAGCTTCCAGCTTATAAGCGACACGACGCATGTCTGTCACGTCAAAAGCCGCATGGGTCAGACCACAACGACAGAATACACGCCGGAGCTCTTTTTTGATGAGTACGGCTTTGAGCCGAGAAGCATCATCGATCTTAAGGCGCTCATGGGTGACGCATCGGATAATATCCCCGGTGTCCCCGGAGTGGGCGAGAAAACGGCGATGGCTCTTGTGCAGAGGTATAAGCATCTTGAGACTATATATGCCGACATCAATACGCTTGATGTGAAGGAGGGCGTGCGCAAAAAGCTGCGCGAGGGCCGGGAAAGCGCATTTTTGTCCTTTGAGCTTGCGACGATACACACCGATGCACCAATAGAGTTTTCACCCGAGGACGCTGTCTGGCAAGACAACTACAGACCCGAGCTGTACGACATTTTCAAAAAGCTCGGCTTTAACAAATTTATTGAAAAGTGGGGTCTGAGTGAAAGCGCAGAGAGCGCGGAAGCGGCAAAGACAGAGCACATGCCGTATATTGAGGACGCGTCGTCGGACGATATCATGAGTGCCGTCAATGCTGCCGGCACTGTCGCCGTCACGGCAGACTATAGCTTTGACAGCCTTGAGATCTGCGATGGAAAGACAGTGTATCTTGCTCGCTGGAACGCTCTCGGTGATGATTACACGCGCCTTACGGAATACATTTTCTCTGACAAGGTGAAAAAAATCGGCCACAATGTTAAGAATCTCATGACGCAGCTTATAGTAGAAAAGCTGCCGATTGACGGCTTTGAGTACGATACTGCACTTGCCTGTTATCTGCTCGACGCAACTGCCAGCGACTACGGCCTTAGCCGCATGAGCATCGGCTATTGCGGCACGGAGCTTGCTGGAGCGGAGGCTGTGTACAGACTGCGCGAATCTACGGAGAAAAAGCTTACGCAGCTCGGCATGACGAAGCTTTTTTATGACATCGAAATGCCGCTGTGCCGTGTGCTTGCCGATATGCAGGAGTACGGCTTCATGATAGACAGAGCGGCGCTTTCAAGCTTTGGCGAGAGTCTTACGGGCACAATACTCAAGCTCGAACGGGAAATATACGCCCAGTCGGGCTGCGAGTTCAACATCAATTCGCCCAAGCAGCTCGGTGAGGTGCTTTTTGATAAGCTCATGCTTCCGGCAGGGAAAAAGACGAAGACCGGCTGGAGTACGAATGCCGACGTCCTTGAAAAGCTGCGCGGCAAGCACCCGATAGTGCAGATGGTGCTGGATTACCGCATGCTGACAAAGCTCAAATCCACCTACGCCGACGGGCTTTTAAAGCTCATAGATCCCGACGGCAGGATAAGGACTAAATTCCAGATGACCGTCACGGCTACAGGCAGGCTTTCGAGCACTGATCCAAATTTGCAGAATATTCCCATCCGAAGAGAGCTCGGCAGCCACATCCGCGAGATGTTCATCGCCTCAAAGGGCAATGTCCTCGTTGATGCGGACTACAGCCAGATAGAGCTCAGACTGCTTGCGCACATATCAGGCGATAAGCACATGCAGGAGGCGTTTTTGTCGGGCGAGGATATTCATACGGTTACGGCATCACAGGTGTTCAATACGCCGATAGACGAGGTAACACCGCTACAGCGAAGCCGGGCCAAGGCAGTAAACTTCGGCATAGTCTACGGAATATCGGCATGGTCGCTCGCGCAGGATATCGGCGTAATGCAGTCCGAGGCCAAGGCCTATATGGAGGCATATCTCAATAAATACGACGGTGTGCGCGAGTATATGAAAACTATCGTCGAAAAAGCAAAGCAGGACGGCTATGTCGAGACGCTTTACGCACGCCGCCGCTATCTGCCGGAGCTGAAGTCGTCAAACTTCAACACACGCTCGTTCGGCGAACGAGTTGCGCTGAACATGCCCATTCAGGGAACGGCTGCGGATATAATAAAGCTTGCCATGGTGAATGTATATAACAGATTTAAAGCCGAAGGGCTCAAGGCAAAGCTGATTTTGCAGGTGCATGATGAGCTGATATGCGAGTGCCCCGAGGGAGAGACTCAGCGGGTTTCCGATATCCTGCGCGAGGAGATGAGCGGAGCGGCTAAGCTCAGCGTGCCGCTAACGGTAGACGTAAAAACAGGACACAGCTGGGCGGAGGCGCACTGATGCTGACTTATGAACAGGCAGGGGATGTTCTCGACGAGCTTGTCGATGAGCTTCCCGGAGAAATATTCAAAAATTTAAACGGCGGTGTGAGCTTCGTTGAAGACGCCGTGCGCGACGAAGACGGAAGATACACGCTCGGCATGTACTTTCACGATAAAATGGGGCGGCATATCGAGCTGTACTACGGCTCGTTTGTCGAGCTCTACGGCGATATGGACGACGAGACCTTCCATCGCCGCTTAAAAAGCACGCTTCATCATGAGCTTACCCACCATATCGAGAATCAGGCCGGGGACCGCAGTCTTGAGCGCTGGGACGAGCGTCAGGCGGAGCTGTGCGGCTTTAACGGCATAAACGTTAAAAGCATACTGTTTGTATGCGACGATAACAGCCTGTCGGCCGTCGCAGAGGCTGTCTTTAATTCCTCAAAGGGTGATTATTGTCCGGAGGTCATGGCCTATTCCTGCGGAATAAGCGCAAAGGATGAGATAAATCCGCGTGTAAAAAAATGCTGCGAGGCGCTGGATATAAGACTGCCGCACAGCTATGCCGTTCCTGTCACACGCGAGATACTCGAGCGCTGCGACGTTGTGCTGTGCATGACTGCTCTGCAGGCGCAGAAGCTGTCCGACGAATATCAGGATCTCGACGAGCGCATAATGTGCCTTGCCGATGAGGATATCTATCCGCCGACTCTGCCGATCGGCTGGAAGAAGTGCATTCTGCGTATCGAGGATGAGACTCTTGCCGTTATTGATGAGCTGCGCGAGGAGGACATGTGATGGTTCGCATTGTCGATACCCGCCCCGAGCAGCTTGATGATATCCTGCTAATGGAGCAGCAGTGCTTTTCCGTTCCGTGGACGCATGAGCAGCTTATGGCTCAGTTGTCCGACTTCATGCACATATTCCTTGCCGCCGAGGATGAAAACGGCAGGGCAGTGGGCTATGCAGGGCTCATGTATGTTCTCGACGAGGGCTACATCTCCAATGTTGCCGTGTCGCCGGACAGACGGCGCGAGGGCATTGCGGATATGCTGCTGACCGAGCTTTATGAGAGGGCAAAAGCGAAGAAGCTGAGCTTTCTGACACTCGAGGTGCGCGAGAGTAATATCCCGGCGCAGAGCTTATATAAAAAACACGGCTACACCGAGGTCGGCAGGCGAAAAGCCTATTACAGCCGGCCGAAGGAGGACGCCGTTTTGATGACTTGTTTTCTGAGTGAGGAAGAGAAATGAAAATACTTGCCTTTGAATCATCCTGTGACGAGACCGCCGTGGCCGTGGTCGAGGACGGGAGAAACGTTCTGACAGATCAGATATTCTCTCAGGCCGACCTTCATGCAATATATGGCGGAGTAGTGCCCGAGATCGCGTCCAGAAGCCATGTCGAGGTCATTTCGCGCCTTGCCGAGCGCGCAGTCCGGGCCGCCGGTATTGAAAAATGCGATATCGACGCAGTAGCTGTGACCTACGCTCCCGGACTTATCGGTACCGTTCTTGTCGGCCTTAATTTTGCGAAAGCCGCGGCCATGAGCCTCAATGTTCCGCTTATACCGGTGCACCACATAAAAGGTCACGTAGCTGCAAACTACATAGCCTATCCCGAGCTTGAACCGCCGTTTCTCTGTCTTGCAATATCCGGCGGCAATACGCTTATAATTGACGTGCGCAGCTACACCGAGCTCAAGGTTATCGGCGCAACGCGAGACGATGCGGCCGGAGAGTGCTTCGATAAGACCGCACGCGTGCTCGGCCTGCCGTATCCCGGCGGTAAGCCGATCGACGAGCTGTCTCAGGGCGGCGACGACAAAAAATACCACCTGCCGAGAACGCACATTGAGGGACATCCCTATGAGATGAGCTTTTCCGGCCTCAAAACGGCAGTCATAAATATCGTCCACAACGCCGAGCAGAAGGGCGAGGAGCTCGACCGCAGCTCGCTGGCAGCGTCCTTCACCGCAGCTGTAAGCGATGCTCTCGTTCCGCGCACCATGATGGCGGCTCGGGAGCTGGGCTATAAAAAGATAGCCATAGCCGGCGGCGTGGCGGCAAATTCACGCATCCGCGCAGACTTCAGGGCTGCTGCCGGGAAAGCGGGCTGCAAGCTGTTCGTCCCGCCACTTAGACTCTGCGGAGACAATGCCGCGATGATAGGCTGCCAGGGCTATTACGAGTACCTCGCCGGAAATACAGCCGGCTGGGATCTCAACGCCTATGCGAATATGGAGCTGTAAGGAGAGGGGACACATGGGCGTACACGACGGACACAGAGAGCGAATGAAAAGCCGCTTTGTAGAGGCCGGACTGGACGGCTTTAACGATCACAACGCGCTGGAGATGCTGCTGTTTTATGCCGTGCCTCGCAAGGACACCAACGAGCTTGCGCACAGGCTTTTAAAGCACTTCGGCTCGCTGGCTGCGGTGTTCGAGGCAAGTCATGCCGAGCTCATGCGCGTTGACGGCATAGGCGAGAACGCGGCGACCCTCATAAAGCTCATTCCCGAGATCAGCCGCCGCTATCTGCTCACAAAAAGCCTGCCTAACAAGGTTATTCGCCGCAACGAGGACGCGGGAGAGTATTTTGTCGCAAAATTCATGTATGAGGTCAACGAGGTCTGTTATGCGCTGCTGCTCAATTCATCAAACGGTATAATTGCCTGCAAGCAGATAAGCCGAGGCGTCGTTAATGCAACGGAGGTCGGCATAAGAATGCTGGTCGAAGCGGCAATAAAAAATAACGCCGTGAGCGTTATAATTGCCCATAATCACCCCGGTGCACTGCCGCTTCCGTCCAAGGAGGACGAGTACTGCACACGGCTCGTGAAAAAGGCGCTGGAGCTTGTGGACATAAAGCTTCTGGATCATATCATTGTCGGCGGTAAAGAATTTCAATCTCTCAACAAACATGGACTTATGTAAACGAGATTTTGTTTCCGGCTTGTAACAAAAATCGACTTCAAGCTTTTGAAATTGCTGACATATTGACAAGATTCATTAATATAAAACGTAATTTTAGTGTTGAAAACTCTGTTGGAAATGTTGATAACTATTTGCATAATAATTTTCAGAAATAATTATGTAAACAAATTGAGCTGAAAGTGCAACAGGTAAAGACCTTGAATTTTCTACGCTTTTCTTATACAGATAATTCCGCTAAGCGGATAACAAATATGCACATATACGAACAGTTATTACTTTTTATGTTTGACTTTATTGCCGGCATGTGCTAAAATGCGAAATGTCCTTTGCTGGTGTGGCTCAATGGCAGAGCATCTCACTCGTAATGAGAAGGTTGTGAGTTCGATTCTCACCACCAGCTCCAAAGGAAAAAACCACTGCCTAAGGCTGTGGGCTGATAACGATGCATTCAAAGAATCAAGTTATCAGGCATAGCAAGGGCAAATAAAAAATCACCGAGAAAAGTCCTAAATGGACTAATCTCGGTGATTTTCTATATCCACACATTCGATTTCAGATAATTCTCCTGCTACAATGATTTCATAAAATCATTAGGAGGACAATTCAATGGAAAAATACATTACGGATGAACGCACGGGGCTGAACAATGTCTGAAATCGTGCGATGAAAATTGTGAACACAGAGCTGATTTTTACATAAAGCGTGCAGTCTAAAGGGTGGCAGATAAGTATCTCTGCCACCCTTTTCTTCATCGTCAAGCTTACGGTAGCTGCCGATCTCGTTTATTACATCGCATATCTCGTTATACCGCATCACCGCATCACGAAGCGCAGCGTCGGAAACATCCGTGCCGAAGGTCTCATGCAGCTTTTCAAGTATCCTCGCACGGCACATTCTCGTCAGGTGGCGCACTGCGTTTTCGTCGGCCTTTATTGGCGTATCGACATGCTGCACAAAGAAATCGGGCTTATCCTTGTCGCACAGATGCAGCTTTTCGATGTTCTCCATGGTGCTTGTCATCTGCGAACAGGCAAACGGCTCGATTATGCAGTCAAGAAAGCCATAGCCACCCTCAAGGCAGCGCTCGAGCAGCGCACGGGCAAACTCGCAGTTGAGGCTTGTCATATAGTAGGTGCCCATTTCCATTGAGCCCGTTCTCGGGGCGCGCATCCTCACGGCAAAGCAGCCCGTAAGATTGAGCAGCACCTCCGGTATCTGATAACAGGTCGTTCCGATGCAGATACTGCCCGCTGCCCTTGCTTTATCGACAAGCTCGTTTCCGCTGTCCTGCAAAAGGTTCTCAAAGTAGTTGAGATGCTTCAGGTCTTTCATTTCCTCTCCTCCGTTTTTTTATCTGAAAGTATTGGGATAATAATACCAAAAGCCTGATTGTCATTCAATTAACGCAGCTTACATTCTATACAACTCACAAAAAACATGCTTTGTATTTGCCTACACGGGTTGAAAGCCGTTTGACAAAAAACGCATTTTCGTATATAATGTCCGAAAAGAATGGACACACTGTCCGAAGGAGAGATCGGTATGCTGAACGAAACCGCAAAGCTTCAAAATCGCATCATAGCGGCCGCAGTGGCGCTGTTTCGCAAGCTCGGATATGAAAAAACGACAGTAAACGATATTTGCCGTGAGGCGGACATTGCCCGCTCGACCTTTTATCTCAATTTTGCCGGAAAAAAAGAGATAATCGGCAAGATCCTTTCGGATGTCCGTCTGGACAGGGAGGATTTTTTCGACGACTTCATTTCTGCGGCAAACGACTTTGAGCGGATGTGGATATTGTGCAACCGATTTTTGACCGTAGCAATAGAATTTGGACCGGAGCTCACGGGCGCGCTGTTTCGTCTGGAGCTTTTGCAGGAGCTGGACATTCTCGACGCCACTCACAAGGTCGATGAATGGATGATACAGTTGACGGCTAACTGTCAGAGATCCGAAGTTATACTAAGTTCGGAGCCTGCCGAAACGATAGCTCCGATAGGGGTAGATATTGCATATTACACAACCTACGAGTGGTGCAAAAAGTCCGGAGCGTTTCCCCTTCGTCGGGTCGTCCGCCGTCGGGCAGAGGCGGTGTACAATGTTGCACCCGAATACCGTATGAGTGACAAAGAACTGGACAGGCTGTAAGCTTAGCACAGAAAGCCGGGATAAAAATTGATTGCCCGCTTTTGCTTTTTGGTGTAGTATATCAGCCTAAGCAATGCATTTTTACCGGAGGACACTATGACCTTTAATAAAATAAGCGCACCGTCGGTGCGAGAGATATTTGTGCGTCAGATCGAGAATAAGATCCTTTCCGGCGAGCTGAAGCCCGGAGATAAGCTGCCGCCGGCAAGAGAGCTTTGTACGATCATGGGCGTGAGCCTCACTGTTGTCAATGCAGGCATAAGCGAGCTTGCCTCAAAGGGCTTTGTCGAGGTCAAGCCCCGCCACGGAACATATGTTGCCGATTACATCGCCAACGGAAACACGGAGACATTTTTTTCGATCATCCGCTATAACGGCGGCAAGATAAATGCGCACGAGTTCCGTTCGTTTACCGAAAGCCGTGTTGCGCTGGATGCGCTGATAGTTGAGCTCGTGATAAAGCGAGCCTCCGATGAGGAGATAGCACAGCTCGGTGAGATACTCGACGAGGTCAAAAAGCCGCACGGACTGCACGAGACCTGCACGCTGATAACTGATTTTTATCATAAGATGTATATTATCAGTCAGAACTCGTTCTGTGCGCTCCTGTATAATTCAACTATCCAGCCGCAGAAGGGCATGTATGAGATGTTCATCGAGAAAAACGGCATTCAGGTCGTTATCGACAACATGGAGACCGTGTACAAATGCTTAGTCGAGAGGGATATTGAGAACGCCCGCAGGTACGCAAGCAGCGGTCAGATGAGTGCTATCGAAGGGCCATATTCCGTTATATAAGCCGGATAATGAAAAAACCGTCGGAAAATCCGACGGTTTTTTCATGTTCTTATTGACAAACAATTATCTAAGTGCTATTTTATTTGTGACCACTTCACCATATCACGACGCTGAAAGGAGCAGGTGTATGAGAGACCTTATAGTAAAACTGGCAAAGCATATAACCGACTGTATGGATGTCACCCTCGGTAAGACCAAGATGGATGAAACCCGTCCGGAATACTGGATGCTCGACGAGATCCTGACAGACGAGATGGCGCAGCTGATGCTGAAGATGAAGGTGCGCAAGCCCTACACTCCGGCCGAGGTCGCACACAAGCTCGGCTGGGAGGTCGGCCGTGTTGAAAAGCTTCTTGAGGAGCTTGCGCAGATCGGCATTGTCGAATATAACTGGCACAATGAAGACCGCCATAAACAGTACTTCATTCCCGTTTTCGTTGTCGGCAGCTCTGAGAATTTAGTCTACAACAAGGAGCTTTTTAAGCGTGTGCCCGAGAAGGTCGGAGAGTTTTCCTATCAGATGAGCTATCTGCCGATGGAAAGCATTTCACACATGATCCCTCCCGGAGGCGCAGGTCTGGGCTTTCATGTCATCCCAGTGGAAAAGGCGATACCAAAAGAGAGTCAATCGCTCGATGTCGAGCATCTTTCCTATTGGCTGGAGCGCTATAAGGAGAAAGATCAGTTCGCCATTGCCCCCTGTCAGTGCCGCAGGGCAATGGTAACTCGGGGCGAGGGCTGCGGCGAGCTTGAGGACAATGTCTGCATCCTCGTCGGCGACTATGCTCAGTATCTTTGGGAGACCGGCAAGGATGTTAAGAAAGCAAGCTACGACGAGGTCGTTGCTCTACTTGAGCGCTGCGAGGAAAACGGATATATGCATCAGATAACCAACGGCGACGGCCCCGATGAGATATTCGGCATCTGCAACTGCACCGTCGGCTCGTGCTTTGGACTGCGCTGCTCGCAGCTTTTCAACAACCCCAACTGCTCGGCATCGGCATACAGAGCGCGGGTCACGCCGGAAAACTGCGTTGCCTGCGGCAAGTGCGTCGAAATCTGTCCCACGGGCGCTGCCAAGCTCGGACAAAAGCTGTGTACCCATGAAGGACCAGTCGAGTACCCGACCGTCACGCTGCCGGATGAAACGCTCGACTGGGGTAAAAAGAACTGGAACTACAACTACCGTGAGGATAATCAGATCCAGTGCTACGATACCGGCACAGCGCCGTGCAAGACCGCGTGCCCCGCACATATCGCAATTCAGGGCTATGTCAAAATGGCGGGCGAGGGCAGATATGACGAGGCCCTTCAGCTCATAAAGCAGGATAACCCGTTCCCGGCGGTGTGCGGCTCAATTTGCAACAAGCGCTGCGAAAATGCCTGCACCAGAGGAACTGTAGACGAGCCTGTCTCCATCGATGCAATAAAGAAGTTCGTCGCATCCCGTGAGCTGAATGCAGAAACAAGATACATTCCCAAGAAGATTCGCCATAAGGGTGACGAGATAGATTACACGCAGAAGATCGCCGTCATCGGCGCAGGCCCTGCCGGCATGAGCTGTGCGTATTTCCTGGCAAATATGAGCTATCCCGTGACCGTTTTTGATAAAGACCCGATCCCCGGCGGCATGCTTACAAAGGGCATCCCCTCGTTCAGGCTTGAAAAAGATATCGTCAACGCCGAGATCGAGGTGCTCAAGGCTATGGGCGTCGAGTTTAGGTGCGGCGTTGAGGTTGGAAAGGATGTCACTATCCCCGAGCTGCGCAAGCAGGGCTACAAGGCGTTTTATCTTGCCATCGGACTTCAGAAGGCAATCCGCCTGAACATTGAGGGCGAGGAGCTTGAGGGCGTTCTCGGCGGCATTGATTTTCTCCGCAGCGTAAACAGCGGAAAGACTACCTCTATTAGCGGCGATACGGTCGTTATCGGCGGCGGCAATGCGGCCATTGATGTCGGTCGTGCGGCTACCCGCTTGGGCGACGGTGCGGTCAAGCTCTATTGCCTTGAGAGTGATGAGGATATGCCAACCGTCCCCGACGAGAAGGAAGAAGCCATTGCCGAGTGTATACAGATCAACAACTGCTGGGGCCCGAAGCGCATCATAGGCGAAAACGGAAAGGTCACCGGCGTTGAGTTCAGGCGCTGCCTGTCCGTGAGGGACGAAAACGGCCGCTTTGCACCGAAATACGACGAAAGCGAAACGGTCATCGTGCCCTGCTCAAATGTATATGTCTCCATCGGCCAGTGCGCCGACTGGGGCAACGTCCTTGAGGGTACAAAGGTCGAAACGCAGAACGGCCGCCTTGTAAAGGCCGCCGAGATCACATGGCAGACTGACGATGCGGATATCTTCGGCGGCGGAGACATTGCCACCGGCCCGCAGTATACCATTGACGCAATAGCCAACGGCCGTGAGGGCGCGACCAGTATCCATCGCTTAGTCCATCCCGGCCACAGTCTCACGATCGCACGCAACCTGCGCAATTTCAAGGCTCTCGACAAGGGCGATATCGTCATACCCGAGGAAAAGCGCCATGTTCCCGAACGGCAGTTCAACGAAAATGACGAGAGCAAGACCAAGACTATGCACGATAACCGCATCGGTCTTAGCGAGGAGCAGGTCAAGCTTGAAGCTTCCCGCTGCCTGAGCTGCGGCAGGACTGTCGTCGATGAGAAAAAGTGCATCGGCTGCGGCCTGTGCACGACACGGTGCAAGTTCGATGCCATTCATCTGAACAGAACACACCCTGAGTTTGCACATTACATAAACGGCGACTACGCAAAGCAGGCGGTACTCAAGCACGGAATAAAGCGTGCCGCAAAGCTTACGGTAAAGCGTTTGACGGGCGCAAAATAAGGTGATGCCATGCATGAAATGGGAACGGTTATGTATGTCATTCGTGCGGTAAACAATGTGTGCGAGGAAAATAAGCTTACCAAGGTTGCCTCTGTGACGCTGGAGATAGGTGAGGTCAGCGGCATAATACCCAGCTACATAAAAGACTTTTGGCAGTGGGCAATAAAAAAGGAAAAGTACCTTCAGGAGGCCGAGCTTATTATAGAGCCGATCAAGGCGATAACACGCTGCGGCGATTGCGGCAAGACCTACGAAACGGTCAAATACGCCAAGATCTGTCCACACTGCGGCAGCGAAAACACATGGCTCGAAACAGGCAACGAGTATAACATCAAGGAGATATCCGCATATTAAATCACGCCGAAAATGCTTGTCGTTAATACATCCTTTCTCCCCATACTCCCTAATTGTTAATACACCCGACAAGCATTTTTGAACAATCTCGGTCCTCCGAATTTGCCGGATGACCGAACAATATACCGACAGCCTATTTGCGGCTGTCGGTATATTGTTCAAGAGCCCCTGAGCTTGCAATTAGACCTGTTCCCACAGTCAAGGTAATAACGCAGAGCTTTCCGCATCTTTTCCAACGCTCTGTTATATGTCCGCTCGGAAGCCTTATCGGACCTGCGGCTGGCGGAGTGAGAGATTTCTTCAAAGGTCATGGGCCTTATGGGCTTGTACTTGATTTCACCGTTTATCAGCACCGCTTTCCTGACCGACCAGCAGGTATCACAGAAGCCCAAATGCTTGGCAACCGTGTGCTGTTCCCGGTAGGTGAGGCTGTCGTAGGCTTCATACAGGGCGGCGTACAGCACCGACCGAAAATACAGCTTGTCCGGCTGCGAGGTTGTGTCCACCGAAATGTCCTCCGCCGTTTCCTCGTCGTATTGCCTGTAAAAATCTACTCGGCGTTCGTTCAGTGTACCTATTGCAATGTACCGTCGGACGGTCTTTGTATCCATTCCTGTTTCATCGGCAATTCGCTGGATGCTGCTGTCGCTGCAATTATCGCCGTTTAGATGGTAAATCGCCATAATGCGCCGCAGGACGGGATAAGTGTCCGCCGTCATGGTGACGACACCTCTTTGCGCCGTGCGGATATAGTCCTCCACGCCATCCTGTATATACCGCTTCTGAAAAGCGGCAAACGGCGCACCGACACTCGGATCATATTTTTGTAGAGCGGTCAGGATACCGCACACCGTCGCCTGCTTGATGTCCGCAAAATGCTCCGTCATAGCGTATCTCTCACAGGCGGCCTGCGCCAGTTTATTAAGCGCAGGCTCCTGATCGTGGAGGTACCAAGTCAGATACTTGTCCTTTTTTTCGATGAGATAACGGACAATGTATTCCTGGGCTGGCAGCTTCGGCGGCGCAGGATCAAGGCGGTACATCCGGCGCTCCAAAAGGTACCGCTGTTGCTCTAATACTTCATTCTGTTCTTCGGACACCGGATGCACCTCCTGTCATTTCATTCTTTTGTCCGTGTCAACGTACAGCTTAGTGCGCTCCAAGTCGGTAAAGTAATTTGCTTTGGCGTATGCATCGTCCTCCTCCGCTTGCTCCAAGCGCCGCTTCGCCATGGCCTGCGCCGCCTGCGCAAACTCGGCAGAGATCGTTCCCCGACTCTTTTCGGAGCGTATCGCCGAGCAACGGCGGTCATAGGCGGCTTTCAACGGGTTATCCTTTGCCCGCTCCGCTTTGCCCTGAATAATAGCGTACCGGCGGCAACTGATCTTTTCGCCGTGGTACAACTCCGGTGCCGTGCCATAGGTGCAGTATTTCTGCCGCCGTGCGCTTTGCATCAGGAAATACTGCTTGCAAACCTCGCATCGCCTTGGATAGTGTCCGTGGTGCAGCCCTTCAAAGAAATCCGTCAGCACAAAGCTGTAATAGCTCTCAAAGGTCATTCTTCGGGCAGTGACAAGGATGCGACTGTTCCGCCGTTTCGGGAGAGCAATATATTCCGTGTGCAAGGGAAATGAATTCATCCCGAATATCTCCGTTGCAATGGGCAGCAAATGCCGCTCGTCAAAGCGGTCGGCTTTATCCACACGGGAAGCGAATTTCTTAAATTGCTCAAACGCCTTGCGCATATCCTCCGGGATAGCATCATAAAAGCGGAGAGTACTTAAAACGGTTGCGCACATCGTTTCACCATTTCTGAACAGCGCTTTATCATATTCGGGAGGGAACACGCCCAAGCTGGCCGAACCCTCATCCATTTTTGCTACCGCTGCCCTATGTCGCAGATAATCCAAAATAGTAGCAGCGTTGTTTTCCGTGAACAGCGTTTCTATTCGTTGTTTCTCCACTGCAATGTCCAAGGAGAAAAAGGGCTTGAGCTTCGGCAGGGTTTGCAGGATCGTCAGAATCTCCTTCCCGGCTTTAATAAAATCTGTTTCGTTCAGATACCCAGCGCAAAGCTGCTCCTGCACATTCCAGTTGCTTTGCCGGAACACGGCGATCCTCGCCGCTGTATCGTCCTTATAATACTGGTTCAAAAGATGTACCGCAAAGGTGCCTGCCGGGTAGCTTTTGCCGCCTATATGCACCCGACCGTCCCGATAAACGGCAGTGAGAAAGCCCAGTCCATCGCCCATATGTTCCGCCTCCTACTATATCCTATCATACAAAGTGTCCTATAAAACGGACTCATCATTGACACATCCCAAAGCGAAAGAAAAACTGAAATTTTTTCGCTGCGCCGTACATTTAGAACATTCGTTCTATTTAACTATATCAGAAAACCGCCTGATGTGCAAGGATTTTTCCTTTGTTGCGGACAGCGTTTTCACCGTGCTGCTATAAACATACCCTTTTCAGCCGTTTCCCTCATTCAATATACAGAAGGCAGTCATCGAGCCGTCGAGGTTACACTCGGCGACTTTTTTGCTGCCCGTAAAACAGAAAGGAGGTTTAGTCTATGGTATTCAGAATTACGCCAAGGCAACGGGCAAAAATCAAAACCCTTGTGCACAAGACTTGCTGTAATTGCTATAAGGAAAACTGTCTGCTGCTGGATGACGGCGAAGAAACGAAATGCGTGCAGCTCATTTCTCGGTACGGTATTTACTGCAACTATTTTCTGAAAGCGGTATTACCGGCTGAAAAGGAACTGTACACAGAAATCTTATGGCAAAACGGGATCAATGGATAACCGCCCGAAAAAGAGTTATCCGAAATATTATTGAAATGCGCTATGCGCAGGAAAGGACTTATGATGAAAACGATCCACAACACGAAAATTATCGGCATCGACCACGGGTACGGGAATATGAAAAC
>ULVD01100864.1_pt1 | contig 21122 bp, 19 predicted proteins | sample 1959101 | NCBI WGS metagenome assembly ULVD01 (sample SAMEA4835777, study PRJEB28245) | human gut metagenome | biome: gut microbiome; material: fecal sample | place: Denmark | collected 2008
TGTTATACTATACACATAAAGTAGAGGTTACTATGAGTTATAGGTGTAAGACATGCAATAAAGAATTAGAAGATTATATTTTTGTTTGTGAAAAGTGTGGTACTAAAAAACCAGTTGTTAAATTTGATGAAAAAATAAAGACTCAAGAGAGAAAAAGAATGAAGATGATAGTGAAAATAAAACTGTTATGATACTAACTTCAATTATAATAATGTTTTTGAGTGCCGGAGTTATAGTGTATGGATTTTTTAACTACACTTCTCTTGGCTCATTATTTACATATTTAGGTATTGCATTCTTTTTAGTAATATAAGGTAAAATTGCTTTTCCTAAGAGTGTCATATTAAAAGTATTATTTTATACTGAGTTATATTTATTTTTTGGCATTATTACTATACCGATTCAGCTTTTAATGTATATGATAAAAAAGTTTTAATAGGAGTGTGTTTTATGAGTTATAAATGTTATAGATGTCATAAAAAGTTAGATAATGGAGTTACTAAATGTGATAAATGTGAAGCAGTTAAAATAGATGTTCCTAAAAAAGAAGATATTAAAAGTGATGAAAGTAAAAAAGGACGTTTTCCATATCTTATTATAATAATTGCCATAGTTAATATTGTATTTATGACTCTTGCTATTAAGAATTTTAGTAATAGTGATTTATTGTTCTTATATGGAAGTATTGCTATCGTAGTAATAGTGTTTGGTAATATATTATTTCCTCAAAGTAAATTATTAAAAGGAATACTTGGTGGTGAGTTACTTGTAGTTTATGGATTTATTACATTACCATTTATAATTATATATGTATTATTTAAAGAATTTGTTAGTGGATGGATTTAAGATTATTAAAGAAATAGTTTTATTTCTTTTTTTGTGTTATAATTTTTATGTGATAGTTATGAAAGAGATATTTAAAAAATTTAATATTGTTATTAATGATGAAAAGTTATTAAGAGTTGCTTTGACTCATTCAAGTTATTCTAATGAGCATAATTGTGAATGTTATGAAAGATTAGAATATTTAGGTGATGCAGTACTTGAAATAGTATGTAGTGATTACTTATATAATAATACTAGTTATCCTGAAGGAGAAATGAGTAGACTTAGAAGTTTATATGTGTGTGAGAATGCATTATATGAGTACTCTAAAGAAATAAATTTAAAAGATTATATATATTTAGGTAATGGAATAAGCGAAGCTAATAAAACTATAATTGCGGATGTATTTGAAGCATGTATGGCTGTTATATATTTAGAACAAGGACTTGATACAGTTAAAAAATTATTTCATGATATGATTGTTCCATATATAGAAAATCATGAAGACTTCTTAATGGATTATAAGAGTTTACTTCAAGAGAGCGTTCAAACTGTTAAGAAGAGTGTTACGTATAACTTAATAGATGAAACTGGACCTGCTCATCATAAAGAGTTCAAAGTAGAAGTAATAATAGATGGACTCGTATATGGAGTTGGAGTAGGCAACTCTAAAAAAGAAGCTGAACAAGATGCTGCTAAAAAAGCATATATGAAGAGAGCAAAGTAAGATAAAATGGTACAAAAAGTTGCCATTTTTCTTTTTAATAAAAAAAATATATGATATAATGGTTAAGAGATTAAAAATAGAAGTGGTGATATTATGTACATAAAAGAAATAAGACTACATGGATTTAAGAGTTTTGCTGATAAAACAGTTATAGAACTTGATCAATCATTTACTGGTATAGTTGGACCTAATGGATCAGGTAAGAGTAATATAGTTGATGCGATAAGATGGGTACTTGGTGAACAAAGCATTAAGACTCTTCGTGGTAGTAATAATATGGCTGATGTAGTGTTTTCTGGATCTTCTTCTAGACCTGCTTCTAACTTTGCATCTGTTATGATTGTATTTGATAATAGTGATAAGACTCTTAATATAGATTATAATGAGGTTTCTGTTAAAAGAGTAGTCTATAAAACTGGAGAAAATGAATACTTTATAAATTCTGAAAAATGTAGACTTAAAGATATAACTAATTTATTTATGGATTCAAGAAGCAGTAAAGAATCATTTAATATCGTACCACAAAATAAAATAGATCAAATATTAAGTGAAAAACCAGAAGAGAGAAGAGTTATATTTGAAGATGCAGCCGGTGTCTTAAAATATAAAAAAAGAAAAGAAGAAAGTCTTTCTAAATTATCTAAGACACATGATAATATTGAAAGAATAAACTTAATAATAAGTGAGAACTCTGAAAACCTACTTCCTTTAGAAGAAGCGGCTAGAAAAGCACGTGAATATAAAGAAGCACTTAGTGAACTTGAGAGTGTTGAGATTGCTTTGATTGCTAAAGATATAACTACTTATAGTAGTGAAGTGGAAATAAAGAAGAAAAATAAATTAAAACTAGAAGAAGAATTATCTAAATTAAATAGTGATTCTACTAGTGATAACACTGAAGTAGAAAAGATTAAATTAGAAATATTAAATCTTGATGAAAGGATTAAGAAAACAAGCGCTGAAATATTTAGAATTAATGAGACTTTACTAGATTTAAGTAATAAAAAGACTTTAATGACTGAACGTAATAAATATGATAAGACAAGTGAAGCAGTTAAAAATAATATTATTAAGCTTAAAGATAGAGAGGGAGAACTTAAGAATAATATTTCTCTTATAAATGTTGAAATAGAGAACTTGAAAAATAATAAAACGTCTATTAAAGATAAACTTGATAGTTTGACTCGTGACTTTAATATAATGAATACTACTCGTGAAAAATATAACTTTGAATTAAATCAAAAGCGTAAGAATTTAATGGAAGTTAGAAATAAAATAGATGTTCTTGAAACTAATATTGCTAGTATGAATAAGATTCCTTATAGTGTTAGAAGTATAATAGATAATCCTACGTTAAGAGGAATACATAATATACTTGGTAATTTAGTTGATACTAAGGATGAATATGTATCTATGCTTGAAGTAGCTCTTGGAGCATCTTCTAATAATATAGTCGTTAATGATGAAGCATGTGCTAAAGAAGCAATTGAATACTTAAAGAGTCATAATAAAGGTAGAGCTACATTCTTTCCACTTAATGTTATTAAGCCTAAGAGTGTAGATCCTGAGACTTTAAGGGTTGTACAAAATATTATAGGTTTTGTTGGCATTGCTAGTGACTTAGTTACTTATGACTCAAAATATTATAATATCGTAATGAATCAACTTGGCAATATAATAGTTGCTAGTAATATAACAGCTGCTATACAAATAAGTAAGAAAATAAATCATAGATATAGAGTGATATCACTTGATGGTGAATTAATTCATGTTGGTGGTATTATGACAGGTGGTAGCTTAAAAACAAATAATTCATTTATAAGTGATAAATATGAACTTGAAAAATTAAAACTTAGTACGGAAGCACTAGTAAATGATATAAAGGCAAGTGAAAAGAAAGTATTATCTTATGAAGAAGAACAAAATATAATAAAAGATAATATATATAAACTAAATATAGAACTTGTTAGTAATAATGAAAGCATCAATTCTAAAGTTAGTCAACTTGATAATTTAACAAATGAATATAATATGGTCTTAAATGAAATAAATAATTTAAGTGAGAATAACTTAGATAAAGAACTTAATAAAGTTATTGAAGACTATTATAGTCATGAACAAGAAAAGACTATCTTAGAAAAGAATTTAGAGATATATAATAAAGATAAGTTAGAACTTAACAATACATTAAGTGAGTTAGAAACCGCTATTAAGAAAATGAATGCAGAATATAATAGTTTATCTAGTGGGATAAATAGTTTAGAACTAGAGATTACTAAACTTGATATGTCTTTAGATAGTTTACTTACTAGACTTAGTGAAGACTATAGTCTTGGATATGAAAGAGCTAGTAAAGAATATGTTTTAGAGATTGATGAAGATACTGCTAGAAGTAAAGTTTCGGTTCTAAGACGTAAAATTAAGTCTTTAGGAGATGTAAACCTTGGAAGTATAGATGAGTATGAAAGAATATCTACAAGAGTTAACTTCTTAAATAAACAAAAAGAAGATTTAGAAAGAAGTGAGAATGACTTACTTAGTATTATTGATGATATGGATGATGTGATGAAAGACAAGTTTGAAGAATCATTTAATAATATAAATGTAGAGTTTGGTAAAGTATTTAAAACATTATTTAAGGGTGGAAGTGCTCATTTAGAGTTAACTGATCCAGATAATATACTTGAAACAGGTATTGATATTATAGCTATACCACCAGGTAAGAATCAAAAGCCACTTAGTTTACTTTCAGGTGGGGAAAGAACTATGACTGCAATTAGTTTATTATTCTCAATTATGAATCTTGAAAAAGTACCATTTGTAATTCTAGATGAAGTAGAAAGTGCTCTTGATGAAAACAATGCTACTATATTTGGTGAATACTTACATAATTATAAAAATAAAACTCAATTACTTGTAATAACACATAAAAAGAAAACAATGGAATTCCTAGATAGACTATATGGTGTTACAATGCAAGAAAGTGGAGTTAGTAAATTAGTTAGTGTAAAACTTGATAATTAGTTTTCACTAACTTTTTTAATGTACAAAAAAATAAGACTTAAGTCTTATTTTGTAATAACTATTTCAGTTACGTTAGTTTTACCAGTTAATTTTTCAATAGTAGATATATCTTTGTTAATAGTAACTTTAATATTTTCAAATTCTTTATTTGAATTTATATCTGTTATATTAGTTGTAAACTTTTGAAGAGTAGCTTCATCAACTAATTCTTTTATTACATTAGTTACTGATTCATAATTTTTATTTCCTTTAGTATTAGTATCAGTAATGTAAATATTATAACTTGTTTGTGTATTTAAAATATATAGGGTAACTGTTTCTTTTTCTTTTAAGAATTCATTAGTTGTTTCTAAATCTGTTTTTAATGTTGTTAAATCTTCAGTAGTAATCTCTATTAAATTTAAATTATTATTTTTTTCATTCATTCCATCTATAACTGATTTATTAATATCGATATATACTTCATTACTATTTGTTACACTTTTTATTTGGACACCATCTATAATTGATGTATTGTAGAAGTCTTCTAATTTATATTTATATGTATCAAATACTTCACCTTCGTTATGTCCGTTTACCATTGATACAGATTCAATCATTGATTTAATTATTAAGTTTGCTGTTGCTTCATCTGCTGAACTGTATTTCATATAAAGAACTTTTTCTGTTGAGATAGTTTGATAGTCAAATGTAAATGTTGCGGTAGCACCAGTAGTTTTGTATGTGACTACTATTTGTGTTCCTTTAATTTCAGCACTAATTGTAATACCAGCATTTTTATATGATTCTAATCCTTTTAAATTATTAAATTTTTCAACTATTGGTTTTAAGTTATGTCTAACTTCACCTTTAACTCCATGACCAGATAGGTAACCATAATATCCACCGCCTGCGAGAGCTAAAATGATTATCCATATAATTCCCCAAAATATTAATCTTCCCTTATTTCCTTTTTTCATATATCTTATCTCCTAGAATAATTATAAACAAATTAACATGAAAAGTAAATAAATTATTTAGTTATTATTTACATAACTTCTTTTATTTTAGTTATTACCATCTCTATGCATTCATTCATGATAATATCAAGTTCATTTTTCGTAAAAAGACTATATTTGTGTTTGAATATTTTTTCATATAAACTAAGTTTATTAAATTTAGTAAAATCATTATTTAGATAATTAAATCTATAATCAATAAGTTCGTCAGTAAGAAAGTTATTTTTTAAATATTTGGCATTTTCTTTAATTAGTTTTTTATTTTTGGGAATAAAGACATTACCATTGTTAAATAGATATTTACCATATAATTCGAAATCTTTATGTTTATATTTTCTTTTTAATTTCTTTTTATCTTCTTTGTCGATTTCTAATATTTTATTATTAAATTTTATACCAATAATATTATTATTTTCATCTTGTATCCATTTAGTAGTATATACTTTTTCATTATAAAATTGATCTGTTAGAATGTGTGAGTAGTATCCCAGTATTAATGGGTTATTTAATACTTCTTTGTATACATTCAAGAATTTATTTATATCGATCATTTTTTCTTGTGGGACAGTTGGAAAAGGGAGGTTTTCGTTGTAATAATGTGCTTCATATCTTGTTATTTTAGTGCCTTTGTCTACATCTGGTATTAAGTTTCCATATAAAAATAAATCTTCATTTAGTTTTAATTTTTCATTTATTTTTTTAGCAATAGCTAAATGTACTGACCAACTTGGCATATAATCAACTCCTATATATTTAGATAATTATATCATTATTGTGCAAAGTAAAAAACTCATAAAGAGTTTTTTACATAAAATATTTTTTATTGTTTTTAATTCTTTCATTATTTGGATTTATTTTGAGTGCTTTGTTTAGATATTTAAGGCCTTCTTTTTTATTTCCAATCATGTAGTAATTAATGCTCATTATGTCATATATTGTTTCATTCCAACTATGTTCTGAATTTATATATGTATATACTCTTGTTTTAATTTTTAATGCTTTTTTACCATATTTAATACTTTCTTCATATTTTTTTAAATTGTATTCTAGGATCATTCTTTCAGTAAATGCGTCTCTTAAGTATGGTGCTTCCTTCATTGCTTTATCTAGCCACATACGTGCTTCATCATATCTTTTTAGGTTAATATAAGAAGTGGCTATAAATCTCATAGATGCACATCTTTCGTCTTTCCATGTAGAAGAAGGAAGTGCCAAATGTTTTATTAGAGTGTCTATACATTTATTCCATTTTCTATAGTACATGTATTCTCTTCCTAGATAGTGCATATTCCTGTCATCAGTAGGATCTTCTTTTACTGAAAGTTCTAAAAGTGGAAGATAGTTACTTCTTGATTTAGTATTGTCAGGGTAGTGGTTAATAGTTATATTATTTGAAGTTACTGATTTTTCTTCTTTTAATGATATTAGTATTTCATGAACTGGATGTGTCCATTTATAATAATTATTTTTATGTATTTTATTAGCATAGAAACTTATTATTGGTTTATCATTTTTATCAAGACTCCAGTTATATTTATAACTAACTCTTGTTATATCGTTATTCCATATTTTAAGTAATTCATCTTTCCAACCTGGTAGCATTATTTCGTCTAAGTCTAGACATATACATATATCTGCATCTTTTGGTATTAGTTTTAATGATTCATTACGAGCTACATCAAATCTCCACGGTTTTATTAATTTTTGTTTAACTTTTATATTTAAGCTTTTTAGTATCTTTAAGCTATCGTCTTCTGATCCTGTGTCTAGAACACATATATAGTCAGCTCCTTTTATTGATTCATACCATCTTTTAATGAACTTTGATTCATTTTTACAGATAGCATAAATACATATTTTATATTTTTTCATTATGCTGAAGGTCCTGTAGGTCCTGTAGGTCCTGTAGGTCCAGTAGGTCCAGTAGGTCCCGTAGGTCCTGTTTCTCCTGTAGCACCAGCAGCACCAGTAAGTCCAGTTGGTCCAGTAGGCCCTTGTGGTATAGTTAAATTAATCACATAATTTGGTGCTGTCCCCGTGATAGTTGCTGTTGCTTCAGTTCCTGGAGCTCCAGTAGTTACAGTGCCGATAGATAGAGTAGGTGTTTCCCCTGCAGGGCCTGCTTCACCAGTAGGTCCTGTAGGCCCCTGTATTCCTTGAAGGCCTTGAATTCCTTGTGGTCCGGTTGGACCAGTAGGTCCTGTAGGTCCTTGTATTCCTTGAGGACCTTGAATTCCTTGTGGTCCAGTAGGCCCTGTAGGTCCTATAGGTCCTTGTATTCCTTGAGGACCTTGAATTCCTTGTGGTCCAGTAGGCCCTGTAGCACCACCACTAGGTCCTGTTGGACCAGTAGGGCCAGTCGCACCATAACAAGTTAAGAATGGTGGAAATACTTTTATTTTATTATTACAATTACAATTATTATTCATTTTACCTCCTATAATATTATATTTTTATAATTATAGTTAGTATATTCTTATAACCTAATAGAATGCAAAATGCAAACAAAAAAACTCTTTCGAGTTTTTAAATGTCATATCCACTTACTTTTACAATTTCGTTATCATGTGTATATACTTTCATTGCTACTGCATCTAACATGTCTTCGGTATACTCATTTCCACTTTCAAAGCAAAATTCGAATTGCCCAAAGAAACCATCTTCGCCAGTAGGTGAGTATTCTGCAACTATTTTACCATAATGATATGTTATTTCATATAACTTTAATCCTTCTATTATTTTTAGATTATCTCTGTCTTTGTAAGTTTCACCTTTAAACCATGGCATGAATTTTTCAATCATTAGTTTGTTGAAGTCTATGTTTTTAATTACTTCAAAGTCATTTTCTATATGTTTTACTGATTCTTTTTGGTTAAGTTGTATTACGATATTAACATCTTTAAATTTATAATCTGTTATTATATCTTCTTCCATATTTTACTTTCCTTTCTATTATAAATACAATATAGCATTTTAATATAATAAAAACAAGTATTTTTTACTTGTTATATTGCTCTCATGTTTTCTTGATTCTTAAATGGGTTTTTAGGATCTATTTTGTCAGTGAATAGTATTCCATTTAAATGATCTATTTCATGTTGAAATGCTACTGCTATTTCTTCACGTACTCTTTTAGTTACTTTGTTTCCTTCTTCATCTTGATATTCAACTGTTACTCTTGCAAATCTAGGAACGATACCTTCTACATATCTGGTAACACTTAAACATCCTTCTCCTTCTTCTACATAAACTTGTTCTTCAGAATGAGAAATTATTTTAGGATTTATTACTTTATATTCTTCAAATGTTCCATCATCTTTTTTATATGAAATTACGAAAAATCTTTTTGATACCCCTAACTGTATAGCAGCAAGTCCCATACCGGCTCTTATATTATACTTTTTAGCATATTCTTCATCTTGGCTCAATCTAAGATACATAATCATATTATTAATTAAATATAAGTCTTCTTCGTTTAGAGGAAATGTAACTTCGGTACTTACTTTTTTTAATGTTTTAATATCTTTTTCATTTAATATATCTGATTCCTTTATCATATTCTTTTTCCTCCTCGGTAGTATTTTATCAAAAAAGTATAAATATTTCAAATTTTATTGAAAAAAAATACTAATAATTATATAATGTTTTTAGTAAAGAGTAGGAGTTGGATATATGAGAGCACATAAACTTAGTATGGTATTTGCAAGTATTGGTATAATTATTACTGTTATTCTTATGATAACTGCTACATATGCATATTTTAGTTTAGAAATAAATGGTACTGGAAAAGATATGAATATTGTAACATTTAATAAGAATATTGAAATAACATATGTTGATACTAGTAATGTATCTATGGTTAATGCTTATACTGGAGAGAGTATTAGTAAAACTTTTACTGTAGAAAATACTGGTGACGTTGTTGTTTATTATGATATTAAATTAAGTGATCTAGTTAATAATTTTGCTAATCCTGATGATTTAGTTTTTACTCTTAGTGGTTCTAATGGTGGAGCTGTTATTAAGCAAACTGTAATGCCTGTTAGTAATCCTGTTATTGCATCTAGTGTTAAAATTGAACCAGGTACTAAGCATTCTTATGTTATGGGAATAACTTTATTAAAAACTGATGAAGATCAAAGTGAAAACATGAATAAAACATTTTCTGCTAATATAAAGGTTTCTGCTTCTACTAAATATAGTCCTAATAGGAATCTTTATGATACAGGAACTTTAGGTGAAAAAATAGTTAGTAATGCTGTTAGTGAAGTCAATATAGATTATTCTACTACGAGTGGAGAAGGACTTTATTATACTAATGATTCTATAAATGGAGAAACAATATATTTTTATAGAGGAAGTAAATCTCTTGATAATAATGTTTTATTTGCTGGTAAATGTTTTAAGATACTTAGAACTACTATTGGTGGTGGTATAAGACTTGTATATAATGGTGAAGCTAGCAATGGAGCATGTAGTGACACTGCTACTGGAATTATAGATGTTTCAAGTAAATATAATAATAGTTCAAATTATAATGCTTATGTTGGTTTCATGTATGGAGCTGCTAATAGTAGTCTATATAATGATGAACATGCTAATACTAATTCTAGTGTTATTAAATCAGCATTAGATAGTTGGTATTCTGCTAATATTGCAAATTTTGCTAGTTATATTGAAGATTCTATATATTGTAATAATAGAAAAACAAGTAAATTTGTTGTAAATAGTGTAACTTATGGTATAGATGGTTTTGGTAATAAAAATACTGGTTATTTATCATTTAAAAATAATACATATAATAGAAAACCTAGTTATGATTGTATAAATAAAAAAGATAGATTAAGTGTTAGTAATAGTGTTGGTGTTAATGTACTTTCTAATCCAGTTGGATTGATAACTGCTGATGAACTTTCTTTTGCTGGATATACTACTGATGTTGAAAATAATACTAATTTCTTATATACAAGTAGTTTATATTGGACTATGACACCTGCATTTTATAATGGTACTAAAGCATATAATTATATATCTAATGGTACTAAGTTAGGTGCATTAGGGGTTGATACTGAAAGCGGTATTAGACCTGTTATAACATTAAAGAAAAATACTAAATTAATTAGTGGAGATGGTAGTCTTACAACTCCATATAAGATTAATAATTAGGAGGGTTTATGAATATAACTGATGCTGTTATTATAACAATATTAATAGTTGGTGTGCTTGGTGGAATGAGTAGAGGGCTAGTCAAACAAGTAGTATTTCTTGTAGGATTAATAGTTTGCTTAATATTTGCATTTTATTTAAGAACTCCAATAGCTACATTTATGTATGAATATTTACCATTCTTTAAGTTTGGGGGACTTATAAGTGGAGCTCCTATAATAAATATCTTAGTATATGAGTTAATAGCATTCTTAATAATATTTTCTGTTTTATATTTAGTGCTTAGAATATTATTAAAAATTACTGGCCTTATTGAAAAAATATTAGATTTAACAATTATACTTGGTTTTTTCTCTAAAATAGGTGGTGGAATAGTAGGCTTTATAGAAGCATATATTATAGTGTTCATATTCTTATTTGTATGTAGTCAACCATTTATACATGTAACTGGTTTAGATAGTTCTAAAGTTGGTAATTATATACTAGATAGTACTCCGATAATGAGTCCAGCTATTAAAGATACAAGAGATGCTATAAATGAAGTATATAATTTAACTAAAAAATATAAAAATGATAGTAATAAATTAAATGAAGAAACTATTAAATTATTTATTAGATATGATATAATTACAGAAGAAAACGTTCAAAAATTACGTGAGAAAGGAAAATTATAATGATATATCTTGATAAAGAAGATTTTAATGAATTAATTAGTAGTGGTAATGTGCTTGTAGATTTTTATGCGACTTGGTGTGGACCTTGTAAAATGCTTGAAGGAGAGCTTGAAGCAATTGAAGATGAAATTAAAATAGTTAAAGTTGATATTGATAAATTTCAAAAATTAACTAATGAATACAGAATAATGAGTGTACCTACGATGATATTCTTTAAAGATGGAGAAAAGAAAGAAGAAATAGTAGGGTATCATACAAGTGATGAACTCTTAGAAATAATAAATGGACTTTAATAGTTCATTTTTATTTGGTATAATATACTTAAGAATAAAATAGGTGAGTTATGATAGAGTTAAAAAATGTATGTAAAAAATATAAAACTAGTAATGGTGTTATAACTAAAGCGCTTAATAATGTTAATTTAAAACTACCAAGTAGTGGGTTAATATTTATATTAGGTAAAAGTGGTAGTGGTAAAAGTACACTTCTTAATTTAATTGGGTGTATGGATAAAGTTACTAGTGGAAATATATTGATTAATGATAAAGATATATCTCATTTAAGTGAAAGCAAACTTAATAATTATAGAAACTCTTGTTTTGGTTTTATATTTCAAGAACATAATTTAATTGAAAATTTTAGTGTTTATGATAATCTTAGATTACCTTGTACTTTAAAGAAACTTAAATATAAAAAAGAAGACTTTGATAAAGTTTTAAATTCTGTTTCATTAAATGATTTGGGTAGTAGACGTGTTAATGAACTATCAGGTGGTCAAAAGACAAGAGTATCTATTGCTAGAGCTCTCATTAAGAATCCTAATGTTATACTTGCTGATGAACCAACTGGAAACTTAGATTCTACTAATTCTACTCAAATATTTGAAATATTAAAAGGTATATCCAAAGATAGACTTGTTATAGTAGTAACTCATGATACTGAATATGCTTATAAATATGGTGATAGAGTAATAGAAATAGAAGATGGGAATATTACTAAAGATAATATAGTTAATCAAATAAATGAAGAAAATAAAGAAATTAAAATAGTTAAATCTAGATTATCTTTTGTAGATGCTATAAAGTTTTCATCTTTGAATCTTAGAAAAAAGACTATTAGATTAATTGTTATATCAATAATTATATCAGTAACCCTTACTTTATTTGGATATTCTTATTTAATGAATGATATAGATATTATTAAGACACATTCTAAGACTATGATAGATAATAATGAAACAAAGATGACACTTGTTAAAAAGATACCTGGTAAGAATTTATCAGATATACATCCTGCACTTAATATAAATGAAGAAGAAATAAAATATATAAAAGAAAATATAACTGATAATTTTGAAGAGTCTTTTAGGTTAGTACTTAATAATGAATTTTTAGGTATAGAAAAGAATATGGATTTTGAGAATCCTAATAGTGAAATATTAAGTAATGCTTATTATAGTCATAGTTATACTGAATCTACATTTATAGAGAAATCCAATGAAAAATTAAATAGTTTAAAACTTATTGGTAAGACACCTAGTGGTAATAATGATATAGTTATATATAAGATACTAGCTGACTATTTAATAGTTAATGGTGTTAGCATAGTAGATGCAGACTCTAAAGGAAACGAAGTAATTAAGACTTGGTATCCAAAAGATTATAATGACTTAGTTAATTCTAATAAAAAGATATTACTTGGTAATGGTGAATATTATAATTCTAAAAAATATTTTGTATATGTAACTGGTATAATAGATGCTGATCTAAGTAAGTTTGATATTCTAAAAGAGATTGATAGAACTAAAGCAGAGCATGAATATAAAGCATTACTAAAAGAGTTTGAAAATAAGTATATGCCTTTATTAAATATTAGAATAGTTAATGATAAATTCTATAAAGATACAGAGATAGAAAAGAATAAAGTATTAGATAGTTCTTTATATGATATAACATATACTTATCAAAATAATAAATACTATAGTGGTTATAGTACTGGTCTTATGGTTATACCAGAAATTACTGTTTATGATGGTAAAAAGTTAAGTAAAATAAATAATTTAAAAGAAGATGAAATAGTTTTAGATATTAGTTTGATTGGTAAAATGAACGGTGGAGATAAATTTTATTCTGAACAATTAAAAATATATACTGATAAGATAGATAAAGTGTATGAAGAAAAAGTTAAATTAAGAGAAAAAGAAGTAGAAAATGAATTAAAGAAACAAGAAGAAGATCCGGAATATATAATAAAAGAAATACCTGAAGTTGTTAAACCTAATGATACAGAAATAATGAATGATTTTCATAAAAAATATATAGAAGACTTTGGTATAGCAGGTAAAAATATAGAAATGTCAATTAATAGATTATATGGAGAAAGCAATAATAAAACATATACTTTTAAAGTAATAGGATATGCTTATAAAACAAATGGAAGTTATTCCGGTAAGTCTTTTGTAAATAAAAAGACACTTGACAGCTATATGAGAAGTAATAAAGAGACATATAGTGTTATATTTGAAGAAAATGATCAAACTAAGATAGAACAATTATTAATCAAATATTCTAATGATGACAATTTTAGTATTAGTACATTATATAGTAGTACTATTAACTCATTAAAAACAAGTGTTAATAAATTAAGTAGTTTATTTAAGAAGATATCTTATGGTTTGATTATATTTTCAATAGTACTTTTAACATTATATATATTAATGAGTATTAGTAATAGTAAAAAAGAAATTGGAATACTTAGAAGTCTTGGCACTAAGATTAGTGGTATATATAAAATATTCTATTTAGAGGGGTTAATAATTGGCGTTGTGTCTATACTTATTTCATCAATATTGATATATTTTGGTACTGGTTATATAAATAATTATATATCAGGAAATTTATTCTATAGTGTTAAACCTGTAGTGTTTAATCCGAGTGTTATACTTTATATTACTTTAGTGGTATTTATAGTTGTTAGTATATCTAGTGTAATACCACTTATTAAGATATCTAGAAGTAAAGTAATTGATATAATATATAGTAAGTAAGGACTTTAAGTCCTTTTTTATTGACTATTAGTAACATTTTTGGTATAATATACAGCCAATTAAGGGGAAATAATATGAAAAATAAATATGTTCAATGTAATGATGATGGTGATGTTTATGTTGGTGGTAAAAGAACTAAACTTGAAAAATTTGTTTCTAAGTTAGAAAAAGCAATTAGAAAAGGTGAATGTGATTATTTCGCTAAAGACGATATAGGGTATAGATATTGTTTATTAAAACATATTTACAGATATTGTGATTATAAAGTAGATTTAAATGGTGATAATTCTAGTGATTTTAGAATCGAAATGGATAGATTATATAAACTTGCTAATAGTGAAGTTATGGTTAAAAGAAATAAAAAGAAATGGAAAGATATTAATACTAAACCTAAATATATTTTTCTTAGAAATTTACATGAAAGTCAGGATACAACAATAGGTATGTTTCGTTTTGCTTGCCCGATTGGATTTGGTATTTCAATATTAGTGGCTTCGATTGTTGCGGTGACACTTGGTACAATCGCTGGAAATCCTTTTATGCATATGTATGATTTAGCAGTAATTGTTAAGTTGTTTGCTTTAACTACATTAGCTGTTTTTCTTGCAAGTGATTTATATGTATTGTCTAGAACTGCTATTAAAAGTATTAAAGAAATTAAAAACGTTAAAAAAGAACAAGAAAAATTAAAAAGAGAGGAAGAACGTGTTAAAATTATAAGTAAATCCAAAGAAAAAGAATTAGCAAAACTAAAAGCAAATGAAGTTACTAGAAGTAAAAATGTTACTAAAAAGTATGCTTTAGTTTCTGACGAAGAACAACATATGGTAGTTACATTTTTAGCACAAAGATATAGAGAATTAGAAGAAAAAAGAAATAAATTAATAATTAGTGGTGCAAGTAGAGAACAAATAGAAGATGTAACTAATGAAATGAATGCTATAGTATATAAAGTTAATAGTATGATGGGACTAGATAATAGTGTACATACTTCAAGTGGACCTATTAGCGGACCAGTTCGTAAATTAAATAAATAGAGTTTTAAAAACTCTTTTTATATGTTATAATTCTTAACTGAAAGAAGAGGTGAGTCGCTAGGCTGTATTCCTAGTAGATGTATGGATTATAAAGATATAAATACTTATGATTATCCTTTAGATGAATCTTTAATTGCTCAAGTGCCTATTAAAGAACGTGATCATTCTAAATTATTAGTGGTAAATAAGTATAATGGAAACTATAAAGATGAAGTGTTTTATAATATTAAGAATTATCTTCATGAAGGAGACACATTAGTTCTTAATAATACTAAAGTATTACCTAGTAGAATAATTGGGTATAAGGAAGAGACTAATGCTAAGATTGAAGTATTGCTGCTTAAAGAATTAGAAAGTAATATATGGGAATGTCTTGTTAGACCTCAAAAGAGAGTACATAAAGGAACTATTATTAAGTTTGATGATGAGTTTAAGTGTGAAGTAGTTGATGTATTTAAAGATGGTATAACACATGTTAAATTAGTTTATAGTGGTATATTAGTAGAACATTTAGATAAAGTAGGTGCTATGCCACTTCCACCTTATATTCATGAGAAACTTAAAGATAATAGTCGCTATAATACAGTGTATGCTAAAAGAGAAGGTAGTGCTGCTGCTCCTACTGCTGGACTTCATTTTACTAAAGAGTTACTTAGTGAACTTGAAGATATGGGAGTAAATATATTATACGTAACACTTAATGTTGGACTTGGTACATTTAGACCAGTTAGTGAAGCAGATATAACTCATCATGATATGCATAGTGAAAAGTATGAAATAACTAAAGAAGTTGCAGATAAATTAAATGAATGCAAAAAGAATGGTAAGAGAATAATATGTGTTGGTACTACTAGTCTTAGAACTTTAGAAGCGAATATATCAAAATATGGAGAATTTAAAGCTACAGTAGAAGAAACAGGTATATTTATATATCCTCCATATGAATTTAAGTCAGCAGACGCGTTAATTACTAATTTTCATTTACCAAAAAGTACTCTTGTTATGTTAGTTTCTGCGTTTAGTAGTGTAGATATAATTAAGAATGCTTATATGCATGCACAAAATCTTGAATATAAATTCTTTAGTTTTGGAGATGCTATGTTTTTAACTAATGAGGAGGTAAAATAGATGGATTTAAAATTTAAATTAATAAAAGAATCATCTTGTGGAGCTAGACTTGGAGAGTTTGAGACCAGATGGGGAAAACATAAAACACCTATGTTTATGCCTGTAGGTACTCAGGCTACAGTTAAAACATTAAGTCCTGAAGAACTTAAAGATGCTGGTGCTGATATAATACTATCAAACACATATCATTTATGGTTAAGACCTGGAGAAGATGTTGTAGATAATGCCGGTGGTCTTCATGAATTTATGAATTATAAGACTGGACCAATTCTTACTGATTGTGGTGGATTTCAAGTATTTAGTTTAGCTAAACCAAAGGATATAAGTGAAGAAGGAGTTAAATTTAAAAGTCATATTGATGGAGCTAATTTATTTTTAACACCTGAAAAAAGTATTGAAATACAAAATAAGTTACATTCAGATATAATGATGAGTTTTGATGAGTGTCCTCCTTATCCAGTGACACATGAGTATATGAAAAATAGTATTGAGAGAACTCTTAGATGGATGAAGAGAAGTAAAGATGCTCATAAAGATCCTGAACATCAAGCATTATTTGGTATTGTTCAAGGTGGTGAATTTGAAGACTTAAGAAAATTTTCTGCAATAGAAACAGCTAAAATGGATTTTGATGGATATAGTGTTGGCGGTGTTTCAGTTGGAGAAGACGAAGAAACTAAACTTAAGATGATAGAGTATGCTACTCCATATTTACCTAAAGATAAGATTCGTTATTTGATGGGTGTTGGTGAACCAATAGATTTAATTGATGGAGTTATTCGTGGTATAGATATATTTGATTGTGTGCTTCCTACAAGACTAGCAAGACACGGAAACGCGTTAACTAGAAATGGAAGAACTAACTTAAGAAATGCTAAATTTAAAATGGATTTAAGTCCAATAGAAGAAGAATGTGATTGTTATGCTTGCAAACATTATACTAAATCATATATTAGACATTTATTAGTAGCTGATGAAACATTTGGTCAAAGACTTATTTCAATTCATAATATAAGATTCTTAACTAAATTAATGGAAGATATAAGATTTCATATAGAAAAAGATGATTTACTTGAGTTTAGAGAAGAATTTGTAAGTAAGTATAAAAAGAATAAGAGTGAAAAGTAATTTTCATTCTTTTTAATTTGTTAATTTATTGATTTATGTTTCTATATATTTTATAATAGTTATGGTGAATAATATGAATAAAAATAAAAAAATGTTATTTGGGATAGGCCTAGTATTTTTATTTCTAGCTACTGTTAGTTTTACATATGCATATTTTACAGCAACTATAGTTAATAAAGATGTAAAAGATCAAGTAGTTCAAACAGGCACTTTAGAACTAACTTATACTGATGGGCCTCAAATAATAATGAATAATATAAAACCTGGAGCAACTATTACTAAAGAAATAAGTGTTAAAAATACTGGTACTTTAAATACATCTTATAATTTAGTTTGGCAAGAATTAGCAAACGAAATTATAAACGACGAGATGGTAATAGAAGCTACTTGTACTAGATTAAATTCTAATGGGGTAGAAGAGGGTACATGTGAATCTTTATCAAGTACACCAATCAAAAGAATTAAAGTAAAAGAGAATGTTTCAATAGAAGCAAATATTACACATAAGTATAATATAACAATAACTTTTAAAGAAACAAACGAAGATCAAAACTATAATCAAGGTAAGAACTTCACTGGCGTCTTGGGTATAAATGAGTATGTAGAAAACACTCCAATATATTGTACATTCGATGGTGAATTAACTCAAGGCACTGAATATGTTAACGGTCAATATACTTATAGATATAAACAAAAAGCAAATTTAAAATATGATTCTAGTACTAGTACATATGTTGATACATGGAATAACATTACTATTGATGGTTGGGGAGTAATGTTAACCGATAAAACTAGTACAGATGGTGTTAACTCATTACTTTGTACATATATTAATGGTAAACCTATTGTTTCAATGTCGAGTATGTTTCGTAAAAGCAAAGCATCTAATATAAATTTAAATAGTTTTGATACAAGTAATGTAACTGATATGGAATATATGTTTTCTCTTTCTAATGCAGCGACAATAGATATAAGTGGTTTTGATACTAGTAAAGTTACTAATATGTCTAAAATGTTTTTTAGTAGTAAAGCCACTACAATAGATGTGAATGGTATTAATACAAGTAATGTAACTGACATGTCTAATATGTTTTCTAGTAGTCAAGCTTCTTCATTGGATTTAAGTAGTTTTGTTACAAGTAAAGTAGTCGATATGAGTAATATGTTTGATGGAAGCCAAGCAACATCAATAAATTTGAGTAGTTTTAACACAAGTAAAGTAGCTAATATGGATGGTATGTTTAAATTTTCACAGGCTACAACTTTAGATTTGCGTGGTTTTGATACATCAAATGTTACTAATATGAGTAATATGTTTTCAAATTCACAAGCTGTAATTTTAGACGTGAGTAGTTTTGATACAGGCAAAGTTACTAATATGAGTTATATGTTTGAAAATAGTAAAGCAACAACATTAGATTTAAGCAGTTTTAATACTTCTAATGTTACTAATATGCGTAATATGTTTGCTGAATATACTGGAAAGATTTTAGATTTAAGTAATTTTAATACAAGTCGTGTTACTAATATGACTTCTATGTTCCAAGGTTGTAAAGCTAACAATATAAATTTAGATAAATTTGATACAAGCAATGTTACAAATATGACTTATATGTTTTTACGAAGTAATGTTGATAAACTAGATTTAAGCAGTTTTGATACAAGCAATGTAACTAATATGTATGGCATGTTTATGGATTCTATAAATCTAAAAACTATATATATTAGTAATAAATTTGTTACCAATAATGTAATGGATAGTACTGGTATGTTTCATGGTGCTACTGCTTTAGAGGGGGGTAATGGTACTAAGTATAGTAGTTCACATAAAGATAAAACATATGCAAGAATAGATACGCCTAGTACTCCTGGCTACTTCACACTAAAACAATAGTTATGTAGAAATACATAACTTTTTATTTAGTGTTTTTTGTTACTCCTATGATACCACCTGTGACTGATGATAATATTAATGATAAATAATATACTAGGGCACCAAAAGAATACTTTGAGATAAATAGAGTTATAATTGAGAATAAAATACAAATAGAAGTAGACACTATAAAACCATTTAAGTATCCTTTTGATCTTTCAAGTGATGAAGTTTTAAATCCTAAAATAAAGAATAGAAGTAGGATAATTATATAGTTTATTATACTTACTGTGTTATAACTAAGAATTTCTAAATAATAAATTAAAGATATAATTAATAGATATATTAAGAATAGTATTAAAAATAGAGATATACTTTTTAAATAATTAATAATTTTGTTCATTTTATCACCTAATTAAGTATATTTATGATTAAAAAATATATGAATTAAACATAATAATAGTAGGTGATATATATGGATTTAGTAATGGTAATAATTAGAACTGTGTTTTTCTATCTATTTGTGCTTGTTATATTTAGACTTATGGGTAAAAGAGAAATAGGAGAGTTATCTATACAAGATTTAGTAGTTAGTTTATTGATTGCTGAACTAGTTGCGATTAGCATTGAAAACTATAAAGATTCTATGTTACTTACGGTTATACCTATACTTATACTTTTATTCTTTGAGATAGCGGCTGGATACTTATCATTAAGATTTAATAAGTTTAGAAATATTATGGATGGTAAACCAGTTCTTATAATAAATAGAGGAATAATAAACTATAAAGAGATGATGAAACAAAGATATTCTTTGGATGATCTTTTATTAGAACTTAGAAATAATAATATTAAGAATCTTAAAGATGTAGAATATGCAGTACTCGAAAATAGTGGAAAACTTAACATATTTAAGTATAGTTTTTTAGGATTAGATTCTGCAAATCCATTTCCATTAATATTAGATGGTGTTGTTCAAAAAGATACATTATGTTATATGGACAAGGATGAAAAATGGTTACATGATTATTTGAGATGTAATAATCTTAAGAAAGAAGACGTATTTTACGCATTTTATAAGAATAATAAGATTTATGTTATTAAGAGAAATGAATTAATTAGATAGTACTTTCTTTATTTCTTTAGCATAAAGGTATGTACTTAGAAGTAAGTTAATTATTATTGATAATATAAGAGAATACATACCTATTTTAAGAAGTGATAAAGATGCTATTGAGATAAGTCTTATGATTGAAGATATGATAGTACATTTCATAGCACTTTTTGATTTACCTAGAGCTTGAAGTGCATTTATAAGTGGATACTCAATATAGAATAATATTGTAAATGGACTTAGTAGTCTAATATAATCTATACCTAGTGTTGTGTGATATAAAATATTTAAAAAAAATGTAGGAAATATAGTTATTATAAGAGTGGATAGTCCACCTATAGAGCAAGAGATTAAGACTATTTGTTTTATTCTTTTTTTACAC